>ERZ1026874.49-NODE-49-length-80582-cov-22.331392_pt1 | contig 80582 bp, 129 predicted proteins | sample MGYA00380167_ERZ1026874 | MGnify/ENA primary metagenome ERZ1026874 (study PRJEB33269, sample SAMEA4719803) | human gut metagenome | biome: human-associated habitat; feature: organic feature; material: feces | place: Cameroon | collected 2013-10 ...
CTTTTGAAGAATTGTACGATTTAAGCAATCCAGACGAGCCGAAGAAAGTTACCGAGCATAAGGATATTGAGGATAAGGGACAGACGATTATCTTTAAGGAAAAACCAGCAGTCCCAGAAGAACCCGAAACCCCACAGACACCAGAAAAGCCTAGCAGACCGAGCGACAGTCCCAAAACGGGCGATAACACCAACCTTTACGGACTGCTTGCACTTCTTTTAACTTCTGGTGCTGGACTGGCAGGTATCTTCTTCTACAAACGCCGTAAAATGAAGAAATCATAAGGCGGTAACAGTATGAGAAAAGGAAAATCACGCGCAGGCAGGCGAAAAGCATTTCAAGTATGAGCAGAAAGTAAAACTTGTCAATCCGAAGTTATACGGCAGAGGTTACGCAATCGGGGATATGGGACATACCGATTATGTGTTAGTCGCTGATGATATTGTAGCAGTTGAAGAAAAGTAAAGGGAGTGAAGAATTTATGAGATTATCAAACGGGTTTGTTATTGACAAAGAAAAAACATTTGGAGAATTAAAATTTACAGCGGTGCGTGATGTGTTCTTACAGAATGAGGACGGGACACCGAGTACCCAGCTAAAAAAGCGTATCTATGATTTGAAGTGCAGTCTGCATGGTGGAATTATCCCCGTGTCTGTACCGCCAGAAGTACCGTTAAGGGAATTTCCTTACAATGCAGTTGTGGAGCTTGTCAATCCCGTAGCCGATACGGTATCAAGAAAAACCTATACGGGTGCAGATGTGGACTGGTATGTAAAGGCAGAGGATATTGTGTTGAAGAATAAAGGCAACCAGAACGCAGGTAGCCCACAGAACCAGCAATCAATAAAAAAAGGATAATGAATATTCACACTATCCTTTGATTGCTTAATATGGAAAGCTAGAATAAGGGTCGTTATATCGACTTTGAGCTTTATATTTGGTGTCTATTTGGATATATGCTGTATGGAAATTAGCAAGCAATTCACTGTCATTTTGTAATTCCTCAACAGCCCACGGTTGCAACATATAAGGAAATACAGCATTGTTTAAATCTGAAACAAGGTATTGATTTGTAGTTTCAATAATTATCATGCTTTGTTTAAGCCATTTTACAGCTCCGTCATGGAATGGTAATTCAGAAGTATGATTATCTTCTATGTACAAGCCATATACAATAGCTTTTTGGTAGTTATCTAATTTTTGCAATCTTTCTTTAGCAGTTGCTTTAAATTTTTTCATAGAGTGTTTATGGCTGAAATATTTATAAATACCTATGATGAGTGTAACAGCAAGTATTGAAAAGGACGTTAAAAATAGTAATCCTATGGCAAAGCCGTATTTGTTTCTGAAATCAACCATATACATCTTAGCAACTATATTGTCTGGAAGAAATAGAACCATACCAGAGGCAAGAGCAAGGGCAAACATTATTTTGGTTGGCAACTTAAAGAAATCTGCAAGGTTAAAATCAAATTTCATTCTTTCACTCCTATCGAAAAGATATGGTTTGATTATACCAAATTATGATACTTAAGGCTATTAAATATTTTTTGAAAATGAAAGCAAAGGGGGTAAATGTTATTTCAATATTTAGAATTAAAGGACACCGTATCAGAGCCAGCGACAAGCACCTTGTCTATCATTTTTCCATAGGGACGCTTCTGTTTGTATTCGTGGCGGGTTCTCCTGCTACTGAATATAAAACAGCTCATGTTTCTGAATTTAAATACTACAACGGAATAGAAGTTCATAAAGTTTATCTGAGTGCTATTTTAGATTTATATGATAGAAGGATTGTTTCCTTTAAAATCAGCGATCATAATGATAATCCATTAGTTATGGACACGTTTGATGAGGCTGTTTGTCAGGAGCCAGATGCACACCCATTAGTTCATTCTGATCGAGGCTTTCAATATACAAGTGCACAGTTTTATACTAGATTAAAAAAACATCATATGAAGCAGAGTATGTCTAGAGTTGCCCACTATATTGACAATGGACCAATGGAAGGGTTTTGGGGAATTCTAAAGCGAGAAATGTATTATAAACAGCGTTTTAATAACAGAAGCTCTTTGATTACTGCGATAGCTAATTACATAGATTACTACAACAACCAACGACTTCAAAGGAAACTGCATGTAATGACACCAATGAAATATCATGAGCAATATACAAAAGCAGCATAAAATATCGCCAGCCATAGCATGGCTGACGATACAAAAATTTATTATTTTTTATTGTCCTCTTGACGGGGAGCACACCATAATAGTTTCTGTTGGTGCTTTCTGTATCTTATTTGATTCTAAATCCTTCAGATTCCTTTTCTGTTAATCTGCCATCTGTTGCATGCTTCTCAAGATTGATTACTTTTCTAAATTCTGGATTATTTTGTCTTCTCTCTTCAATCTGCTGTTTTACATTCACTTGTACGAATGGCATTTTATATTCACCTAACTTCTTGTGTTATTGATAATTCTCTGCAATATATTTCTCGATTACTTCTAAAAATTCTTTCGCCTTATCATACTGCTCTTTTGCATCCTGCGTCGATACAATGAAAAAATCTGCATAATCCGTATTATTTCTAATTTGAAATGCCTGACTTATATATTTAGAATACTTCTTATCAAATTTTCCGGTTTTCACAAATTCTTTCTGAAAATATGCAATTACTCCTGCATGTTTAGAAAAGTCTTGCCCTTCCATTGCAAGCAAAGCACGAACAGAAGTAAACATTGCATAATAAGACCTTCCTATAGAGTCTTTATAACTTCCATCCTTCAAAAGAATTTCTGAGGAATGTAATCTTTCTTTTGCCATTTCTAATCTATACTGCATTAGTTCTTTTCTATTATCAGGCAACTATTTTCACTCCTTCTTTTTGAATGTTTCTATAGTATGGTAAATCATCCTTATACTTTTCAAATTCTTCAAATGGAATTACAGTTGGTGAAACGATTGTTCCGTATTCTAATTCCAGATCAGAAGATATATCCCATACTTTTTTCAATTCCCTTTGCAGCTTTTCCCTGTCTCCTTTTACAATAGCCACAATATCAATGTCTGAATCTTTTTGATAATCTCCTCTTGCATATGAACCATACAGAATGATACTGACAAGATCAGATCTATAGACTTCTCGATATACTTTAGAAATCTCTTTTAAAATCAGATTTAATTCATTTGTCGTACACATATGATTTCACCATCCTTTCGTTTTTCAGTTCTGCTGCCATGTTTGCTCTTATTTCAGTATAGATTCCTATAATACCTGTTAAAACTCTCTAATCCAAATCTTTAGAACGGTGTTCCATACAGATCATACGGTGTCACCTGATATACGTAATAAGTTTACAAAGTTTAGTACAAAATGCTCTGAAAATCCTTTATTTTAAGGCTTTTTTATGTTTCCAAGTGTGTAACTTACACACCATTTACACACTTATGAAATTTTTTGTTTAAAATCCACGATGTTATTTGGTGTATTATCTACCAGTTTTTCAATATCATTAAAAGATTTTTCTTTCGTAACATGAGTATATAAATCAAGAGTCATTTTAACACTTGCATGACCTAAATATGATTGAACAACTTTCGCATCAATTCCATGTTCAAAGCATCGAGTGGCGAATGTATGTCTGAATGTATGTCCACTAAAATTTTTGAACAAATCATCACTCGGTCTCAACAAATTGATTTCTCTTATAACTGCATGTATAGCATCTGTATATATTACTGAATTTATCGGAGTATTGTACTTTGTAGTGAACAAAAAATCATTCTGTTCTTTTGGTCTCTTGCTTGATACTATCGCTTTTTGTTGAATCTGTCTTTCAAGATATATTTTACAAACGCTGTTTATCGGAACTTTCCTATAACTCTGCTTTGTTTTTGGTTCTTCTATGTGAAAAGTCTTTCTAGTATCTGTAAGATACTTCTGGTACACTAACGTTTTGTTTACATCAACGAACCCTTTTTCTAAATCTATATCTGATTCTGTCAGCGCAAAAAGTTCTCCAGGTCTCATTCCGGTATTTACTGCAACATTAAACATATTGTCATAAAATGTATTTTTGCAATATTCAAAGAAAATGTTCTGTTCTTCAAGCGTAAGAGATTTAGCTTTAGATTCCTTCTTATCTATAACTTTGGCTCCTAAAACCGGGTTTTTTGAAATCAAATTATCTTCAAGAGCTCTACCCATTAGATCTGATAATATGACTTTGATTTTATTTTGCCTTTCATAGCCATATCCATTTGTATGAGCCAATGTTATTATTCTTTGAATATCTGATTTAACTAAAGAATTTATGTTGCGATTTCCTATAAAAGGTGATATATTTTTATTGTATATGTGAGTGTATTCCCTAAGAGTATTAGGGCGTACGCTCTTTTCTTTATATATCTTTATCCATTGATCAAACCAATTATCCAATTTTATGTTTTCTCTTACGCTTACAAATGTTTCATTTTCTGCGATTTTAACAGCAAGATCTTTTCTCAATTCAGATAACTTTTTTGAATATATTGTCTTTGAATTGCCAAACCTATCTTTATATCTTCCTTGATAAGTCCCGTTCTTTCTTTGGGTTATTCCAATTCCTAGTTCTTTTCCTTTTAAATCCTTTCCCATTATATTTTTGCTCCTTCCATTTACAAAAGAGCCACTATACAGCTACATATTACTATATAAAGGCTCATATTTCAATGTTAGACTTCAATTGTTTTTTCAATATACTTCTCGAATTCTTTTCTCTTGACTAATCTTTTGCCTTTTCCAACGCAAAAAAGGAACGGGCATCCTGGTTCGTTCAGCATGGAACTTATCTTATTAACTCCAATATTGCTATACTGTGAAGCTTCTTCCACTGTGAGCATTACCTTTTCCCATACGGGAATACTATTATCTTTCAATTTTACTACCTCCATCACTTTGGACATTATACTTTTTACTCGTCTGTTTACAGTTGATTCTGAAACAGAAAGTTTTTCTGAAATTTCAACTATGCTTTTTCCTTTTGATAACATAATAAAAATTCTCAATTCTTCATCGGTAAAGTTACATTCTTTTATGTAATAATTTATCTCGCTTTTTACACATTTACATAACTTCATACTCGATCCTTCTTTCAATGGAGTGGCTAAACCACTATGTCCCGGCTCAAATCCACTCCCATACGTTCTATTCACTCATGTGGCAACTCGCTTAAATATTCTCCTTGTTTTTTGACAAGGTTTGCTGCTTCATATGGTTTGGTTCTGAAACATCTAACAGCTTTTACGCTATGTGCACTACTCGCAAGCTTTCCGTGCTTAATACCACCACGGAACTTCATTGATTTTGACATCTTCTTTTACCTCTTCTTTCACCCATTTTTCAAATCCGTTATGCCCTTCATAACACATATCCTGTGCAATACAATCAGCGCAAACTCCGGCAATCTTGCAAAGTTCTCTTGAAAGTTCCTTATCGGACATTGATCGGATTTTATCTCCGTTTGTCATAATCATCACTCCAATCCAATCTCTGACCGCATTTATCACAATAGGTTTTCTTGCATCCGATTATGAATCCGTCACCCCACTGATTCCGTAGCACTTCTTTGCATGTAGGACACAAATAGCTTGTTATTTCTTCGCAATCTTTTTTAATCACTTTTTGGTGAATTTGTTTCTTCATAGCAGCTACTGCCATCTTCTTCGCTTCAATGTTCTCTTCACTGTTGGATGTATCTAATCCTTCAATGATTCTGATTGCATCTTCCATATACAATTCACTCTCTTCCTTCCCATTCTTCACAAGAATCACTGTACTCTGTCCAATCTGCACAATACTCACTTCTGTCATTAACGCACACCCAACCATCGTCTATGTCCTCATGATGGTGGTATTTGCACGTTCCGCAACATTTATCATCTAACATTCTTATCCTCCTATGCCCAAGCCCAAAGAAACGCAATCACAATCACAACTGCATGAAAACATTTCCATAATGCCCACGGAAGTTCACTGTTTTCGTTCCGGCGATTATTAATCAGCCACATCCATATCGCACTATAACCGATTATTCCAACCACAATGCTTGCAATCCTCAAGCCTAGCTTAATCTGTTCCATGCACATTCTCCTTTTCTAATAGTTCAGAGTTGTCAAATATGTTGCCGACAACTTCCATCTCATTTAACTTGATGTACGCGTCCGTAAGTGGCATCGAATAACAGAACGGCTCGCATTTACTTAATTCATCCGTTGGAATCACTTCATAATGCCATCCAATTACACTGTCTATTACTTCTTCGCTTTCCACTTCTATGACGTTAAACTCTCCGAATACTGCTTTTACAAGATCATCCGGATTACCATGACACATCAAAATGTCGTTTTCCCATATTTCCTCGCCTTTTAAATCAGTCAAATTCACATATCGGCAAATCGTATTTTCATCAATCAGAAATTCACCCTCAAGACTTTTATCGTAAATATAATTCTCGTCACTAAGATAGCCATGTACCCATGTTCCGTTGAGATGCTCATTACCTGAAGTTACATGAATATGTTTCGCTCTGAAAAGTATTTCTCTATTCATAACTGTCAACCACCTCTAACTTCTTCAGATCCTCGATAAGCCACGGTTCGGAGTCTTGCCATTTAATCATTGGAAAATCAACATTGAAGTGTCGATTCAAATATAAATAACTCTTGCAAATCAAACTGTTCGTATTCCAACACGTTCCCACTTTTCTTGGATGTGTTTCATATGCAAACAGATTACCGTTTTCATCCCTTGCAATATATTTATACCTTTCTCTGATATACTCCAAAAACACTCTGTCCCTCTTGCTTATCACTGGCTTTTCGATGTACTCGGCTTCTGCCCATTCTCTTGCTTTTTCTTTGCATTGTCCCCTATCAGATTGAAACAGGCATTCTCTACACGGTAGTCCATAACATGATATAATTTCCCCCGTTTGTCTAACAATAGCAATTCTATTACCATCACAAGCAAGCTCCACAATCTCTTTTACATACTTCTCTTTATTTTTCATACCTTTCTTCCCTCTTTCAACTTGCGTTTAATCTCTTCTTTTTCTTCATCAACATACGAAACATTCCAATGTTTTTCCAAATACTGAATATGTTTAATTTGCTCATCTGTCAAAAGATACAAGTGGTCAAGTACAACCTCTCTGATTTTTGTTCTGTCTGGATGACAGTCTCCAGCAAATAAACACTGACACATTTTCAACTCGTAATTACATATTGGACATTTTACTTTCATCTCTTCCACCTCGCTTAACAATTTCAATGGCACACGCCATTCCTCTCGCATAACCTTTTGCTTCATCAAATTGCAGCACATTTTCTATTGTACACCTGCGCTTTTCTTCATCAGCAAGTTCTAACTCTTTATTCAACTGTTCAATGACTTTCTCCACATCAAACGCTGTTTTGTAATTCCTTAATATTCGGATTTCAACTCTACAGTCAGTTCTGTCATTTTGTAATTCTTGAATTTTTGCATCTATATCATATAGTGTGCTTTCTTCAAATTTTCTCGCTTGCAATCTCACTATTGCTTTTGTCAATTCCATTATCTCTTCTTCAATTCTTGCGATTTCTGCATCCGTATCAATTAATCTCATCTTCTCACTATTCCTTTATACAACAGCTAAAATTCCACATTTAGGACACACTAAGAGTTTTCCCGTATGGGCAAATCCATCATATGAAAAAATCTTATTTTCTAACCTTTCTGTCCCGTCTTGTTTTCCAACCTTATATGTAGCAGGTTTCATAATAGTTCTACATACCGGACATAACCTTGTTTCCTCTGCCATATTTTTACTCTCCCTTGTATGGTTCCGGTAACGGCGACCATGCAATCACTTTCCCGTTACCACCTATAATACAATCACATCTCCATTTTCCTATCGTCCTCAATATCTCTGATGAATCCGAGTTTCCTCAAGATTTTATGAATCAGTGATTCTCTTCTCACTTTATATCCTTCTTCCTCTGTGATACTTCACTTTATTGTTTTTGATTGCATCCCATACAATCTTTTTTAATTCTTCATCGGTAATCGCCATTACTTTCCCATGTTCCAATCTTCTTTCTTCAACAAGATATATAACGTTGCTCACCTTGTCCAAATCAAGTATTGCGATATCTTCAGGATGCATAAACAAAATGTGTTTATTTGACAACCCTATTTTTAGCATGGCTTCTTCAAGCACTCTTATAAAGTCTTTATCATTCATCTTTACTTTCCTTTTCAACCAACAGTTATGACCGCTGGATTTACAACGCCGTCACCGTCATAGCCATAATCTTTGTTGTGCCATTTTCTTAGACATTCTCCGTATTCCCAGCATTGAGAAAGAATACTGACAGCTACTCCGTACATAAATCCTGTAATTCCATCTTTGTCCGCTTCATAGCTCAGCTGCTTTGCATTATCAACAATGACTTTCTTTTCATCATCTTCTGATGCTTTTATCTTTTCTTCCATCATTCCTGCCCATCTTTCAGCATATGTGAAACACGCTCTACCATATGGATCACTGTTTTTTTCATACCAGTCTTTATATTCCTGTTCTTTACCTTTTACAATTTTCATCTTCATTCTCCTTACTTAATCTCTGATATATACCTGTCTACCAATTCCCCGTTTACATATTTATTGGTTATTTCAACTCTTATCAAATCACCCTCTTGGCTATCTGCAAAACTCGGTTCGTTCATTCCACCGCTCGCATAATCGTCTTCTTCATAGGTCATGCCATCATATTCAACTTCTATCTCCCACTCCCACCGAGGGCAAATAGCGAACCATTCCCTCATATCTATGTAAGTGATAGTTGCGTCCACATCTTCGTAGGTATATGTGATTTCTTCTTGTGGCTCACTGCTCTTGTCTGAAACATCTTTGGAACAACCAACTAAGAATATGCAAATCAGAATTAAGCATAATATTTTCTTCATATCTCTCCTATTTCATAAACAATATCCAACGTGTCTTACCTCTCTGATCTCCAAGAAGTGGTTTCTTCCCAAACTCTTTCAACACGTCATTCAATTTTATTTGTTCCTCGTTCCACTTAAAAACCAGTATTCCGTCCGGTTCCAACACTCTCATACATTCGTCAAATCCGGCTTTTAAATATGGTTTCCAATCTTTCGGTAGAACCCCGTATTTCTTAGCAAGCCATGATTCACTGCCGGCTTGTTTTAAATGAGGTGGGTCAAACACCACAATCTTAAATGTATTGTCCAAAAACGGCATCTCCCGGAAGTCCATTTTTATATCCGGCTTAACCAGAAGTGTTCGCCCATCACACAATGTTGTCTCAAGTTCTCTATTATCTGCAAATATGACATCTTGATTCTCTCTATCGAACCAAAACATGCGACTTCCGCAACATGCATCAAGTATTTTCTTCAATTTTTCACCTCTTCTCCCTAAAAATGGGTAAAAAAATACCAACCACCGAATAATTGATGGTTGGTAGATGTTATTTATAAATGCTTTTTCCCGTATTTGATTTTTTTATCTTTTTTCCGTTCATATCGTTCAATGATATCGTTTGACAATTTTTTGACATTAGAAATATCATTATTTTCATCAATCACTTTTGTATCAAGTAAAGTATCGATATACCAATCAAGCAACGACGGAGCGCATTTCTCGCACACACACGTATGGATGCTTTGTGTCGCCCACATCCCTCCTTCATGAACCTTTTCCCCACACATCAAACAAATAGAAGACTGTTCCTTATATTTTGTAGGTATATCAGATCCTTCTTTTAATATTTCACTTAAAAATGCCATAATTTTCTCTCCCTTCAAATACTTTATTTATACAGAAATTATACCATTCCAACCATCAATATTCAATTGTCAAGGTGCTGCTATTTTTAGCTGCTACTCTATTTCTCTTTGTATTTCTCCATAATCTCCATAATTGCTTCCATGTGCTTTGATGCTTCCAAGATATCTTCATCACTTATCGCTTCAAGCCGACCATTTCTTTTCAGCTCTCCAAGCTCATATATTCCGGTTCTGAATGTCTCGTAAGCTTCTGCCAGAATTGTTTCCTGCGCAGCATTTCTATCCAACACATAGAACACTTCTCGTTTATCATGTTCTCCGAATTTATCAGATACGATCTTCGTCCTCTTCGGAGTGATTTTCACAATCTTCGCCGGAATAATCTTGACATGTCGGAACAAATGCCATCCGCATTGAATTCCTCTCGCAACACCAACAATATCTCCAACTTTCAATGTGTCTTTGTCTATCTCTTTTAATTCAATATTCATTCCTCTCACCTACGCAAATCTTAATTATTCCTGTGTATCATTAGCTTGCTTCACTATTAAGAAAATCCTCAATGCTCATTTGACCAACGATATCATTTTCCTGTATATTGTCCGCTGCTACTTCCAAATTTTTAATAGCCTGTTTGTAATAACTTTCTTTCAGCTCACATCCCAAACCTCTTCGATTCAGTTTTACCGCCATGTATGGTACGCTACCAATCCGGCAATACTCACTTTTGCACCAATCTTAATTTTTGTTGATGCAACTTTTGAATCATCCGAATTTCTTGAGAACTTTCCGCTCTGTTCTACTTCGTGATATACACTTTCTGCCGGATTGTAATAACTAAGGCAATCTAACGGATATTCACAAGCATGAAATCCAGTCTCACAAACTAATGCATTGCTTTCTTCATATTCTTTGCCTTCCTCATACTGGAAATCTTTACAAGTCATATCTTTGTTGAATCCTTTATATGTTTTAATAATTTCACTCATATTTTCTATCCTTTCTCTTCGATCATTCCCACATTTTTGTTATCTGTAATGGCATTTCTGATAGAAAAACTCATCTTGTTGAACAGTGTTTCGTTTCTCACCTCTTCTCGATAAGATCGCATGAAATTTGAACTAGCCACCTGTTCATTGTAATTTTTGTCGATTGCCCATGTTCTCAACTGGCTAGGACTTCCAACTGCTTTCTGAACAAGTTTTGGTAATTTTTCAAACTCTTCATCAGCATAATATCCGCATCTTTTGAGTGCCTTGCTGACAAGTGACCACGCTTCAACCTCGTTCAGTTGCTTTTGCTGAGTGATGAACTGAATCTTTTCCATCAATTGCCCCGGCACTGGTGCAAATCCTTTTGTGTCTGATCTGATATACGCCATCAGTGCTTGTTCAACAACTCCGTATTCCTCTTCTTCAAATATCTTCTGCCACATATTGACTGTGTATTGCTTGTCTTGAACATCCCATTGAGGATACGTTGCTTGAATCATCATTATGATTTGAATTGTCTCGTTTTTTGTCATGTTCTTAGCTCACTCCATTCAGAAATCTTTCCATTGGCAGAATTCACAGTAGATGCGCTTTGATTCAAGTAGCTTTCAAATTTAGTACCGAACAATGTTTCTGGTCTCAAAAACTTGCTCATGTTTGTCCCTTTCCACTCAGCATATTTCTTGTCAATCACTGCTTTGAAATCATCAACAGTAAAGTGTTCATTCATCCTTGCTCTAATATGCTTCTGAGTGCTTTGAGTTTGATATCTATATCTTGCTCCGGTTATCATATTCAAGTAATCTATAATCTCTTTGATTAATTCAATTTCTTCCTGTTTTTTCTTGTCTTCTATGCTGCTGCCGGAATCATTATCATTAATCGCAGAGATGCATCTTGAATCCATCTGATTTGCATCCAACGTGTAAGACTTGTTCTTTTTTAACCCAAGCATCTTCTTTTCGTCAATATAGTCTGTTGGTTTGTACCGGTCAGATTGAATGTAGTTGTGCATTCTCCAATGCTTTATAACGATGACACCACTCTCAAATGCTAAAATGAATCTCTTCATAATTAACAAGTCATAATCATCATTTGAAGCACCGCACATCCTCTGAATCTTCCGTGGGTTACTAACAAATCCATCATCATCCGCGTTCATTGACAGGTGAAAGTAAAGCATCTGAGAGCTACTAGGCATTCCCAAAAAATCATCTGATTCTGTGATTCTTTTCGTAAACATTCTTCTCTCTCCCAAATCAAATTCCCCCTAGCTTCAATTCTGCCTTTCTTTGTAAATATCTCTTTCTGTCGTATTCTTTCTTGTATTCAATGTGAGATTTTCTCCACTTTTTACATTGTTTCGTGTTGCAAGCAGTATCATAAGAACTGGAACGATTCTTTTTAATTCTTTCCTTGTTCTTCAGATAATATTGCTTATTGTATTCAGAACGATCTCTTTTGACCGGATGCTCTTTCCTGTAAAGCCTTTCTCGCTCAGCTCTGTATTCATTGTCTGTACCTTTATGATACTTTTCACCTGTTGACTCTTCGTATAGTTGATAGTCTCGATTATTAGTCTCTGACATATCGCTTGACGTAAGTTCATCCCATCTACAATCGACATACGGACAATGAAAGCAATTTGGATGACAACACTTTTTCGGCTTATGAGAACGGGAGTTCTTCATCATCAACACCTTCAGGAATAGACATAAAATCGTCTCCGCTAGAACCGTATGGTGATTTTCCAGATTCTACATTATTATGATTAGCATTTTCCGTACTCTCTGCCTTGCTCTGAGCGATTTCCTGTGACTCTACGATAATCTCTGTCGTGTAAACAGTGTGACCCTCTTTGTTCTTGTAACTTCCAGTCTGAATTCTTCCATTGATTGCAACTCTCATTCCTTTTCGGAAATATTTCTCTGTGAATTCTGCTGATTTCCCAAACACTGTACAATTAAGAAAATCAACTGTAGGATCACCGTCTCTTTTAAAACGCCTTTCCACTGCCAGTGAAAACTTTGCTACTGAAACACTTTCATTTTGTCCATATCTCACTTCCGGATCATGGACAAGTCTACCAACTAAACTTACATTGTTCATTCTTCTACCTCTTCAATTTTCACTTCTACTCTCGGTTTCTGCTTGTCAATATCAAATGATAGTGTTGGAGTGAGTACATCGTCCCAACCATCATTTCTGATAATTCCACATTTTTGCATCGCATCTTCAAAAGACTTAATAAAAGCAGAAGCAACATTCATCCTGTCATGCATCTTGTTTTCACAATAAAACGAATAATGAATAATTACAGGTCTTTCAATTTTTACTCCACGTAAATCCTTGCTCAGTTTGATGTACTTAGCGCAGATTGCATCATTTCTACTCTTTTCCGGATTACGATACTTCTTTGTCCGGTGGTCATACATTCTTCCACCTAAAAGCTCATTCAATCCGCTTTTAAACCCTTTAACAGTCACATGATATTCCATTACTTATCACCCTTTTTCTCGTTCTCTTCTTCCTCTTTCATCAGCTCGGAAATCTGACTTGCTGTCTTCGGCTGCTCGAACCAATCTGATACTGTTGTCTCTTTGTGAATAAGACCGTTGTAGATTCCGGTATATTCAACCAGTTCGTCAGAAGTCATGGTCTCAACTTTGTGGTTCAGACGTTTCTCAATCATTTCCTGTGTTACACCTTTCTTAGAAAAGTACGCAACCAGTGTTCTTACTCTGTCAGACAGAGGTAAGCTCTCTTCTCCCCTGAGAGTCTTCTTGCACTCATTGATACAGTTTTCGATAAGGTCAGGTGGAAGAATCGCAAGAATACGGCTTCTGAGTCTTCTTGCACCATCGTTGGCGGTCTTCTCATAGATATCGCGCTGAGAAGTCAGCTTATTGTTCCCGTATCTTGTCTCTCTGATATGCTCAACAGTAAAGTTCTGACTGGAAATAGTGTTCGTTTCCAAGTCCCAAGCGTAAGCCTGCATCTCTGAACGTCCATCTTCGTGAGAAAGTTCCTTGATACCGTAGTCCATGTTTCCGTAGCAGCGAGCCAGTTCCTCAGCGAATCTGATCGTAACTCCTGTTACAGTCTCTTTTCCTCTCGGATAGGAATAGAACGCACTTTCTGCAAATCCTTTTCTCTGACACGCTTCAATCGCCTTAGTGTAAGACTGTGTGTAGTTTCTAGGGAACTGTTTCGCCAGCAGAAGTTTTCCCTGTGCTTCTACCATGGCTCTGCTTGATTCGATAGCAACGGTTCCCTGATTTATTTTTGACGTATCTGCCAGTGGCATTGTAGGTGCTCCTACCTGATACTCTTTCACTTCATTGTTTGACATAATTTATCCTCCTACTCAAATTCTTTCTGTAACCATTTTGGCAATCCAAGACTTTGTACATCCCCAGTTTCGCCCATGTATCCATACCAATTATCAGTAACTTTGCAGTTGTGGTATATTTCCATCAAATCATGAAACAAGTTCTTTCCCTCAATCATCATGTATTCATCAGCTTGAAGAATATTAATCGCATACGGCGGTTTCTTCTCCTGAGCAACGAAAATGAATATCGCATCTTCTCCGGTGTTCGCCTTGTATCCCTCGCAGTACATTCCGGCTTGCAGATCATATCCATATTTGATAGCCGACGCTCTGAAAGCTTCTGTCTCTGCATTGTCCGTGGTCTTATAATCAACGAGGATGTGCTGATTCCCAATAATGGTAATGTCGTCTGGTCTACACTTGCATTCTTCTTCCGTTTGTTCATCAGTCCAAAAGAATGACTTTTCATGTTCACCTGAAAAAAGTCTCTTTGCAAATTTGTTGGAATCGATCACTTCTGCCATGGCTTTGATTTTTTCCATATCATCAGAAGAAACTACGTCTTTGCCCTCGTTTTCCTCTAACCACTTCGCATATTCCTCTTTTCCAGCTTTAGTTCTCCTGTCTACGTTCAGAGCAACAGCAAATTCACTGTCAAAATCATCACGCTCAAGAATATACTTGTGGCACGCACTTCCGAATATGAGTGCTGCTGTTTTTTCTTCCTTATTCTCCATCGACCACTTAAAATGGAGTGGTGACTTTGTAATCTTGAACAGATCTGATTTGCTGATTGCCGGATCCGCTCTATATTCGCTTTGCGGAATTGATACACCAGCCATCAGAATACTCCTCCCTCTTTTTCCTTATTTAATGGGATAGAACAAATCTTTGCGATTTTTTCTTTGTAAAGGAGAGCTCCTTGTTCTGTTTCAATTTCAAGTGCTAAATGGCTTTTCATCGCTTCAAACTCCGCTTCTTTTCTAAGCAACTCTCTCAATGTGTCCAGTGGAATCGCTACTTTTACAATCTCGTTCATACAATCCTCCTATACTGATCGTTTAAACAATCCTCACATAATATTTCTCCTGATATGCAGTACATGTAATCTCCGTCATCGATTTTGCATCCGCAACAAGTGCATTTTACATCAGGCTCTTCTGGTTCAAAGTTATCATCACATTTATACAAATCGGATAAGCACTCCTTTCTCTTTGTCAATGATTGCTCTGTTTTCGAAATTCTTCCTTATTATATGTAAGTATGCAAAATCTTCTAATGCGCACTCCAATTCTTCCGGTTTTAATCCAGCATCAGACACAATCTTTGATTCTTCTTCTGTAAGTCCTCTTGTTTTCATGGTTCATCTCCTAAATTTATCGATGCTCTTTGTCTTGTTCGTGTACTTGTTGATAATCTTCAAATAAAATTCTGTCTCTTCAAGAAGCATCCAGTCTTTGGCATTCAAATAATGTGCTGCTAAACACTTCTTTTGCCACAATGAAAGTTTCTTTGGTTGTTTCATTTCTCCTCCTATGTTATTATAAAATTGGTTTTATAGCCGAGTGCCTAAAGGTTGCCGCCTTTGCTATGGGCACTCTTTTTAATATCCACAGATAACCCATACCGCTGTCATAAGCAGTGGAATTGCTACTGATATCACTCCTACAAGAAATGGTGTCAGGTCATCTTCGGATTCATCTTCTTCCATCACTGGGAGTTCTCTTCGGATATCAATTACTTCAAGTTTCTTCCTTTTGATATCAATTACATCTAACATTTATTCATCCTCATAGTTACGAGGAATCATTTCCTCTGTCAGTGCGTAGAAATCGCTGAGGTAAGCTCCTTCTTCTGTGATACTTAAATCAACAGCAACGTTGTTCTCGTTCATCAGCATGATTCTCAACGCACACTCTTCACCGATTGTTCCATTGCCAACAGATAAGACCTTGAACCCTTTCAGTGCGTGCAGTTCTTCAGAATCTCCATTAATTCTCTTATTGACAATCTTTTTCTCCATTTTTTTCACCTCTCTTCATCATTACTACTCACGCTGCCTGCTCAATCACCGGAACATAACCATGTTTTTTCAATTCTTCGTAAAGAAATAGGCGACCTTTCTGTGACCATTCAGTCTGCATTGCAACATCAGGTCTTCCATCAGTCCTTGTAATATCGATCGTCCGGCTGTGAACATATCCATTATTTTGATATTTGGAATATAGAACCCATTGGCCACCGACCTTATACTGAATTTTTAATTCCTTAAGAATCTGATTAAACTTTCGTCCACTCATTCCGTAGTCTTTTGCAATCTGCGTGATAGTTACCAATGATTTGGACTGTAAAATTTTATCTACATAATTTGCTTTCGGCTGTAACTCAGTGATAATCTGCTGTTGTTCAATAACCTGATCTCCAAGAAATTTACATCTGTCTTTCAGGGATTCGATTGACTGATTCGCCATCTTCAATGCCCTAGCCATAATCTGCTCTGGTGTGTTCCACGCTTTTTCCAAGTCCAAGAAATATTGTCTGATTTCTTTTCCTTCCGGTGTTCTCTGAATCATGCAAATCTGTTTTGCCATATCAATGGAAATGTCATATTCCTTTGAAGGTCTACCACCAGTGCTTTCGCTCATTTTTGAGCTAAAGTCTTTTCCATCTTCAAATCCATATTCACACATTCTAGGGAACCAGTCCTTGAACGCTGTTTTTATATGAAGCTGTTCATGTAAATCTCTTGCCGAGACTGTTGGTTCCTCTGTTTCAAAATTGATTTTTAGTAATTCGTTCATCATATCTCCTTTCTCTGTTTTTAAATCCTAAATTTTAGGATACTCTTTGCACAAAAATAAAATCCATAGGAATTCCGGAAATTTCACTGATAGTTCTAAGCTGACTTAAATCTGGTTCTGTTTTCCCAAGTTCCCAATTAGTTACTGTAGATATTGAAACCCCCAGTTTTTCAGCGAATTCTTTCTGTTTCATTCTTGCGTTGACTCTACAAGCTGCGATAGAAATTCTAGGTACTTTGTAAGTATCAAACATTTCGTTTTCCTCCTTTCATTGTTTCTGTGATTATACTATAATCCTATTTTTTCGGATTGTCAATACGAAAATTGAAATTTCTAGGATTTATATTGAATTTTTTAGGATTGTGTGTTACTATATTCAATGCAAGGAGGTGTTAGAATGAAATATACCGATGAAGAGCAAAAGAGGATATTTGCTAAGAACTTGAATTACTACATTACTAAGAGTGGGAAACAACAAAAAGAAGTAGCCGAAGAGTTGGGATTTTCTTATACAACATTTAATACATGGTGTAAAGGAAAGATTCTTCCTAAAGCTGGTAAGATTCAAGCGATTGCTGATTATTTTAGAGTTTTAACAACTCAGCTAACAGACGATCATCCATATATAGAAGATGAAGCGTTAGACGAATTTCTAAAAATTGTTCAGAGAATTGTTCAAACTGATAAAGATTTCGTGAATATGGTAACGGACTACTATTATATGGATGATGATAAAAGAAAACTTTTTTGTGACTTCTATAAAACGTTTATTTCAAAGAAGTGAGGAAGGGAGACTTACGTCTCCTTTCTTTTTTCTTCTTCAAAGCATACTTTGGCGAAATGGAACAACATTTTCAAATTGCTTTCATTTTCTATTTCATTTGTGTATTCGATAATTGTTATTCTATAATATTCTTTTACGTCTCTATACTCCATACAAATCACCCCTAAAACAGCTATAAGAGACTCGAATAAATCTTATTAAGAATTATTCATCATTAATTATCAATAAATTTGAAGATATCGCTTGCAAGATTGTCCGCACTGGTGTAAGATGCAAGAGGAAATCGGTCAAATTGGTCTGACTTTGACTCCGGGACAATCGTTCCAACATATGAGGACAACTGTCTCATGTACTCAGTTTCACCAATAATCGGTCTCACAGCTAATAAATATGCAATAGTGTTTAAAAATTCTTTCATGTGTTTGCCCTCCGTTTTTAAAATTTGTTTTTATTATAGCGGAAACGGGGGAAAAAGTACTTACTAAAATTTTTATAATTATGCATTAAATTTTTTATTCGCATCCGTGAAAAATAGACGTAAAATATTATGTCTTTATTTTTTGGTATTGGACACACAATTTTTTGGTTGCGAAATGGCAAAAAGGGGGTAAAATTTTTGTATGTCATCTGATATTGAAAAAGCACAGAATTTCGGCAATATGCTTGCAAAATCAAGAACAGATGCTGGAAAAACAAGAAAGGAAATGGCTCAAGCTCTCGGAAAGTCAGTAACGACAATTCAGAACTGGGAATCTGGTGTAGGTGAGCCAGGTTACAGAACACTTGAGAAGTGGTTCTCAGTACTGGGATTAAACATGGAAAAGTACATTCTCAGCTATCGATACCCGGATAAATTCTTGACTTTTGACAAAGATACAGAAATCGAAAAGATGGTTGACTGTATTCATGCCTACATCAACACGAACTTCACTGAGCGTGATATTCGCCAAATGGCTTACTGCATGTTCGGAGACACTGGCTCATCATGGCACGAACAATTGAATATGCTGACAGCGAACAATCACTGCTCTATGCGATCGAGAGTCAATATCTGTCAAGCCGTTTACGACAATTTCCTCATGGAAAAAGCAAGAGGTGAGCTTGTCAATGAAGATAATATAATGCCTGACCTTGCTTCTTTGAATATCGCTTTGCAAAGAGGTCGTGAAGCCGCATGTGAAAGCAAAAACGGTTACACAATGGTAGGTCAAACAAGAAAGAATAACGATAAAAAGAAATAAAAAGAACCCGGGAATTTCACCCGGGATTTTTGTTTTTTTAGACAAGTTGCAGTCTTATTCAATCCATGCCTGGAACTTGTCAATGAATCTCTTCCTGTGGTTACACTTTCGCTCCACTTGCACCGAAAGAATACTTCTTCCCGCCGATCTGAATCGTCTCATTGCAAGCCATCGTTCCATCATCCTTGAGATAGTACGTGGCTCCTTTCTCTTTCAGCCAGTGATTCCGCATCAATGCTCCAACCGGAAGACAGTTGTTATCCCTGTTATACCAGTAATACTTCCCGTCTTTCTTGCGCCAGCCTATCAGCATGGAGCAACCCGGGAAACCGGCAACCTCTCCGCTGGATACGAAATAGTAATCATTCGTTCCGTCATTGTACTCGCCAACAACAGCGGATCCCGTCTGATGCTTTCCGTTCCAGCTAGATCTCAGGAGATACCAGAATTCATCAACCTTTCTCCATCCTGTGACCATTGCACCGATCGCATAATATGGCGTATTTGACTCACTCAGATAATACCAATCACCATTCTCGCAGATCCATCCGGTTCTCATGCTACAGTCATCATTGAAATAATACCAATGACCATTGATGGATTTCCAGCTGTTTCTCACGGCATAGCCGCTCTCGTCGAAGTAGTACCAGACACCGCTCAGTAGTCTCCACTGATTCTTAGGATAGGATCCATCCTCATTTCTATACCACCAGCCGGTGCTGTCTTTTACCCAGCCGGCAGTCGCAGAAATATCCTTCTTAAATTGATTCCAAATTGAAGCGTCTTTTCTGTTTGCTCCCCAACCTGTCCAACCCGGACAAGACTTGGAGCATACATCCCAGTGACGGACAACATGTGCTGCATCTATGTTATATTTCTTCATCAGCGACTTAACAAGTGCTACTGTGTTTTGATATGTAGCATTTGAAATTCTTCCATCTGTTGAGCACATCTCAACGGAAATGGAATTGCTGTTCGTACATTTCCCAAACAGATTATTGCTGCCATAATTTCTTCCAACAGCCCAAGCAGTATCATCCTCGCTCACAACCTGAACTACAGTGGTATCATCCACAAAGTAGTGTGCAGAGGCTCCACGGTTTTCGTTCTTAAAGTAGTTTCCATTGCTTGTTGCCTTATCTGTTTTATTCCCAGTGTAATGGATAACAATGTACTTGCGACCGCTGTTTCCTTTTGTGAAATTCACTTTCGTGAAATTCTGAATAAGTTTGTACGCCATAATTACTCTTCCTTTCCATTTTGCTTGATTAACTGGTTCACATAATTGCTAAGTCCAGCTACTAAGATTCCCTGTACGATTGCGGTAAACAGTGCCATTGCGATATCCTGTCCTGTTCCGAGAGTACAAGTTGCAATCACGTAGATACCGCAGATAACAATTCCAATAATTCCTAAGATAGTAGGAATATACTTGTCTGCGATAGTTTCGCTCTGTTTCACTGCCATACCAATAAAGTACAGCACAATAGCTACAACAATAAGTTCCGGTTTAATGTAATTGATAATCTGTTCCATGATTATTCTCCTTTTTCTCTTAGGTGTAATTCTTCAATTTCGTGCATCATTTTTGTAATCATTCCATTGCCACCGAGTTTGTGATACGCATTATACATTTCACAGAAATTCTCGTAAGCATACGATGGGATTGAACCAAGTCTCATATACTTATCATGGTATTCAATCAACTGGACTCTAAGTAAAAGCATTGTGCCCTTACTGTTTGCGTCCCTGTCTTTCTTCTGATTTTTTAAAAGCCACACAACATATCCCATGAATGCTGTCAAGACGATTGGCAACGCTGTGATATAGGTCTGATAAAAAAAGTGCTCCAATGGTTTAATCCTCTCTATTCTTCGGACTGCTCCGCTTTTTCTGTATCCTCTCCAACAATGTAGTTATACTCATCAATCGAGATAATGCCTTTTTCTACTCTCTTCTGTAGCTGCGCCTTTGTCACTCTGTCATTCTCATACAGTCTTTTTAGGCTTTCTACTAAAATTCTCATTGCTTATACCACCTTTCTTAAATAAGTCCTTCTTCCATCAGCTGTGCTGTGTACTCGTCAATTTTAAGGTTTGCATACTCAACCATTGCGTCTGTAGGAGCATCGTCACCCTCATAGTCCAGATAGCTCTCCGGATCAGCTTTGATCTGTTCATCTGTCAGTGAGTGAGTCCGGAAGATGTTTCCATCATACTCATACGCCGTAGTCTCTTTTGCTTCGCCATCTTCCAGCGGTTCTGTCTCTGCGACTTCTCTTTCATTTGTCAGGATAACCACATCTCTTGCTCCGTTTTCAAGCTCATAGATACTTACTTTCTCCTGTTTCTCCGAAAATCTCATTGTATTCACGTTATTCTCCTTTCGTGGCTCGTGTAATTACTTTCTTAGCCATCTTATTTATAGTTTCAATGTGGTAACGTCTTTGGAATCTCTTGCTATCTGTATGCTTGATTGCTCCGTATCTTGCGACACATGTTCTTGCAAGCTTCAGTGGAATTTCTTTTCCGTGGCAGACATAGGAATACGCTTTCTTATAAGTTCTTCTTGCTTTCAAGAATGTTGAGGAACGTATCGTCAGATTCTTTCTTGATATCTTCCGTCCGAGAATATCTACATATTCTGTTTGCAAGTCGATAAAACGAGCTGTCTCTTTCAATTCAAGGCTTAACTCTTTGCTGATATATTCGTTAAACCTCTTCACTATCATTTTCATGTCTTTCTTGCTGTGACCGAAGAAAATGATATCATCCATCTGGAATAGTACATGACTCACAAGTCTTACTTTCTTAACTGTTCCATCTTTTCTCTTGCGAACCTTGAACTGCTGGCTTGCATAGATATAAGCCTTGCTCAAATAATAATTCGCCAAGAACTGACTTAAATATGAACCTATAGAAAGTCCGTATTCAAATGTATCAATCAAGAAGAACACTAAATGAAGAAGTCTGTCATTCTTCACATCACGTTTCAACATCTTTTTCAGAACATTTTTGTTTATGTTTTCATAATAATGTCGAACATCAGATTGCCATGCCCAACGGATATTTTTATCTGCCAGCCATTTCTTGATAGCTCCAGCTCCAAATTCATTACCTTTACGTTTAACTGCTCCGCATTGATAAAAGCCGAGTTTCTTCTCAAACAATTCTTTCAAGCCATATACTGCGATATAATCGTAGATTTGCTGTTTAATATCTTGGATTCCGATATTTCGTAGCTTTCCAGTACAAGAATCTTTCTTGATTCTGTAACGGATTTTCTTCACGATATACTTCTGTTCCAGGATTTCTTGACGGATACCATCTATGACAGTTTCTACAATGCTGTCAAGCATGTATCTGCTTTCTTGAGCCATATCCATTAAGAACTGGTACGGAAGTCCTGTGTATTCCATGAACATACGAATCGTGTCGCTGCGTGTGATCTTATTGCTGATACAGCTCCATGTTGCTTCTGAGATTAATTCTCTGCTTGTTATATCAATGTTCTTGCAGTATCGTTTCATTTTAGTTCCGAGGGACTTTCGGTTTTTCTACTAGCCCCAGCCTATACCAATTCGTATAAACTGCCAGTACCACTGCCGTGGCACCAGCTCCCTTTCTTGTTACTTATTTAAGACCTTTCGGTACAACTTATTGTTGCGAAATGCCGTGCAAGCACCCAGCGGTGCATAATGTTTGCATAATAAAATTCAGAAGGCGTAGTTCCAATTCGTCCTAGAGACCTCGTTCCTGAGATTCGAGTAGCAGAAACCGCCATTCGTGCCATTCCTGAGATTCCCACGCCAGCACGACAAGTCCTGTATTTTCTCTTCAACTTAATTAAGGGGAAGAGCCCCTCTTTTTTCTGCGAAAAAATTCACCCCTGAAAGGTGGCGGGAACTAAACGCAGAAGGCGCAGCCCCAATACGCCCAAGAGACCTCGATCCAGAGAGCCGAGAAGCAGAAACCGCCAAGCGAGCCATACCAGAGATTCCCACGCTTCAAAGCTTCTCTGTAACCAGTACCGGTACCGCCTTTATAGAGTCTATCTCCAACACCAACAGAATCACCAGTTCCAATCGTTTTTAGATAATCAACGCCAGTCTCAAGGTCAATGTCGATATCTCCAATCCAACAGTCATTTGAGTCAATCAAATCCACTGTAACAACTTTCTTCCATCCTGAAGCTGTCGCAGACCAAGCCACACCTTTTGGACGCACATAATAGTCAACCATACTGGCTGTGGTTTTATTCCATAACTCATTCATGGAGATGAAGTTGGCTCCAACACCCTCCTCGATACCACCAAGCTTGAATGCGTGCTTGCCGTCATTGGAAATGTATCCGTCAGCTCCAAGCACTTCATCTGTTGTACCTGAGTGAAGTGGCATTGATGAAATGTAAGTATCCGCAGTGATTGTCATGCCAGTCTTTTCAACGTAGACCTTGCTGTTTGCTGTATCCGCAATAGATTCGATCGCTGTAATTCTCACATTCTTTGCAATTGCATTCATGCTTGCCTGTCCACGATCAACATTGTTATTAGCTCCCGGAGTACCGATTGATACAGTTTCTCCGACATAGAAGTTCTTCGCCTGAGTTGTTGTAATTACCACGTAATTTACATTCTCGCCAGTTTCAGCAACTTTGTACTGATGACCGCCAGTATCAACACAACCTCTAAAGTATTTCTGGCTATTCTTTGTCGCATACTTAATCCACAGCATACAGAGCAGATATGCAGTACGCTCCGAACCGGAACCGACATATCCAACACCTTTCTTTTTCAGCTCATCGATTGCCAACTGCGCAGAAACAAAGTTGTAAATCGCATTTCCGGAAGAACTGTATGCGATTCCATCAATCAATCCGGCATAATACTTTGTGACCATGCCATATCCAAGATTCTCATCTGTCCACGGAGTCGGAATGATGCAGCCAACTTCCGGATGCGGCGTATCAGAAAAATGAATAATGTAATATCCGTCAAATTCTTCCTTGCCCCAATAAGTAGGTGGAGTCATGATTCCAACATCAACTTTCCCAGTGTCATAAAACCCATTACCGCCTTTGATTGCAACCGGAATCTTCTCACTGGAGTCATTCACCGTAAAATTACAGTCAATGTAATTGAAAGCATTTCTTCCAGCGAAATCATCCTGATTCTTCACCTTATCTGTGGAAGGAACTGCAACCAGTCCTTTTGAAGCGTTCAGCTTTTCTCCGGCTGGATTCGTTGAGTTTTCATAATTATAAAATTTTGTGGAGAATAGCTCTCCTGTTGCCATATTCGCCCAGAAGTTTTTCCAATCGAATCTTTCTACATCCGTCACCATTGTGCGGATAATTTTACACATCTCAAGAATCTCCTGCGATGTTTTTTCCATAGCAATATCTACAGATGTCTGTGCCATTATCATATCCTCCTATTTTCCATCATCGTAAGTTACTCTAAGACCACCAGATTCGTTGATTGAGAATGAGATTCCTTTGCCATTCGCCTTCTCTTCATTTAGTGAACTAATTTTTTCTTTGTTTGTTGTAATCTGTGCCAACTCTTCTTCCGAAATTCCACCCAAATCACCATCAGACGGAGCCGGAGGAATGAGGGTTTTCTTTTCGATTTCACCCGTGTCTTTGTTCTTTACATTTAAAAATGCACCTTTTCCAATATCACTCGTTGCCATGTCGTACCTCCTTACTCAATCGAGATTCCTCTTGTCTCCGGGTTGTATGTTGCTGTTCCTGCGGTAACTGGATTTTCTTTTAGATACTCATTCACAGCTGTTGTCACTTGTTCTTGAGTGACAGGATTCTTTATTTTTTCATTGACAATCGCCAATACATCTTCTGCTTTCAATGCCATAATTCTCCCTCCTTAAACAATAGATATGCCACGGGTTGACGGGTCGAATTCCAACTTCACAGCAACTTTGGAATCGTAGGTGTTCAACAACTGCTCAATTAAGTCCTTGTTCTTTTCCGCGATCTGCTGAGTTGTTTCCAATCCCTCAAGGACTTCTCCTTCTGCCCATGTTGTGTTCCACTCTGTCGTAAGAGTGCCGTCTGAGTTTGACTTTTTGGCGCAGACAGAGAAGTGGATTCCGTCTGTATATTTCGTTACATTTCGACCAAGAACCCAAGAGAATGTGATGTAGTCTCCGCTTGTCACAACATCTTGTACAATGTAGGAGTCACCCTCTTCGTCTGCTTGATTCGGACTTTTGTAGTTGATGTACAGATTCATGGTCGCAAGATTGATGTTGTTGCCTACGGTTTTCGGACACTTGAAATACTTTCTTTCAGCCTTTTCATCTGACTGTACACCGAAAAGTCTCTCTGAGTCCGGTACATTAATCGTCCTTGTCTCCGGGTCAATAATCAGAATGTCATTGACTGGCTTTACAATCTCCTGTTCTGCCAGTGCTACAGCTAATGCTTCTTGCTCTGTCACTGATCCACCTCCGTTCTGTTCGTGGTGAGTCTTCTTCCCTCTGATACGCCGATAACCCTTACTTTGAATGAGATGCTGTCAAGAACTTTTGACGGGATTTCGCACTCATTACCAATAATTGGTCTACACTCTTCTACTTTGTCCCATGCATCATTGAAAACGGCTACCTTTGCGTATCCGTTCCAATCATAGGAAAAAGAAAACTGTGCTTTCAAATATCCCGTTGTCCCTCTTGCGATATCACAAAAATCACAGTTCTTTGCTTTCTCTATCCTCTGCTCTTTTACGTTGAATTTTAATGTTCTCATAACATCACACCTGCCGATTTATAAAGAATTCAGACACATCAATTGGTGTTCCAACTGTAATGTCTCCACCGAACGGAGTGATAATAATTTGTCCGCTGGCTGAAATTTCGAAAATAAAACCGAAATTATTCTCAATGTAGATCCTGCGTGATACTTTGAACATAGGTACTGGCGTAATAGCAGGCAGGAAATAATCTTTTCCTTTTGGAATTGTCGTTCCTATATTGCCATAAATTCTAAGCCATGTTACAGCTCCTGCTTCCGTAATGTGATGAGTTAGACCCTTGACCTCGATAGTTCTTGTTTCAGGAACTATAGCAGAGTTAATAGCTTCCCTTTCTTCATTAACTTCTTTTGCTCCATAGGAGCTACCTTCTTGAGAGTACTCAGTAACATCAGTGAAAGAAACTGTGCCGTCACTGTTGTTCGTCATTTTGTATTTCTTATTTTCAGTTGTGTTTTTCGGTATACTATCCTTAAAATCAGTTCTTAATGCCATAACGATACCTCCTATAACTTCATTCCAAGCTTTATATCACCGAGCTTGTTCTTGTTTTTCTTGATGCTGTTCAAACCGTTGTAGTAATCAACTGTCATCTGTTCATATCTGTTCATATCCTCATAAGACGGTGTCTGCTGATTTGGATGCCAGTTTTTCATGTCTGAGAATGTGTATTTTACAAAACCGAATGACTTGTCATGTAAAAGCTTCAAGTTCAATTCAATCAGATTAAATTCATCTGCATATGGGAAATCCGAATATGTCTTATCGCTACCCATATTCTCATATTCGTATTCAGGAAACAACTCAAAAGACAAGTCGATCAGATATTGTATGTTGTTCTTGATTCTATTGTAATCAGTATGAGAAAAATACGAGTGTTCTCCCCAATTAGTATATGGTGTCGAAAATGATGCCATGCTATTACCTCCTTGTTTCAAGCGTTCCACTTACAGTTCCGTCATATGTCAGCGACACGCTTTCCGCTACCGTCTTAACCATTTCTCCGTCACGGTTTTCTTGATATATTGTATCGCCGGCATCCAGTGCCGGTTCTCCACGGTAATCGATAGAGTAGTCAATTCCTGGATTGTAATAATCAGCTACCCATTTGCATACTTTATCGCAGAGTTCCTTGTCTGAAATCAATGGATTACTCCAATCTTTTTGAACACCGTAATTACTGATTTTCTCAACAGAGTAAGCGTTTGATTGATTGAATTTTTTACCATTCACGATGACTTGAACCTTATTGCCCCTGTCATTTCCGATGAGTTTAAGTTCAACAAAATATGCTCCACTGTCCGAAATCTCAACACTTTGACCGTTTGCCTGATTCTCAAGAGAAGCTGTATAAGAATGATGTGGTTCATCAAATGTGTATAGCAAAGTTTCATTGGTCCACTCAACCTCTTCGCTTACTAATTCTTCAATCGTATCGGATTTTGAATATACAGTTCTGATATTCTTTAACCGCTTGATATTCTCCGACTTACTCATGGTCGGACTAGAATACATATCATCTCTTTCGATTGTGTAATCAATGTTTTCACCAAGCTCAATATAATCAACCACAAGCCTTGTATTTACATTGATTCTTCCAAACTCAATAACCATCTTGTCAAATTCCTTGAACTGGTGGTCTGTAGTCCAAGTTTTCACATCAGCATAGCTGATTTTTCCATCTGAAATTCCGATAGATTCAACAATCTGACCTCCAAGATAAGTATTAATGCTCATTGTATTTGGGAATAAATGATACACTTTCACTTTCATTCCATTGCTTTTCCTAGGAACCTCAAACGTCTTTACAATCTGCGGAGGTGTCGAAAACGTTCCGCCTTCAGGAGCAATATCTTTTGTAACAAATCCGACATCATCTTTAACACCAGTCCTCGAAAGAAACGGCGGTCTGCTACCGAGCTTCCACATTGAATCTTCATATGTGGCATAACGCGTCTTTTCATTGTCAATATTCACATTGAAAACATCAGAGAAATATGCAGTCTCAGTAGAAGTTGTCTTTGAATCAGGGTCGAATGCTGACTTGATACAGATTTTTCCATATCTGTCCACAGTCAAAATGCATCTTCCGGCATTAGCAATAATTTGCAATGCTTCTTTGTGCGACACTAATGGAATAGGGTTTCTGACCTCTACTGACTTTAAGTATTTGTCAACAAAAAACTTGTCTTGAGGAATCGAAGAAGTACCTATTGCATCAGCAATCACGCGATTGGCTAAAACATACAGCGTAATTCCATTTTCGTGCCAATCACCACGATGATAGTTGCCTTCTCCAAACTGTTGAAGAACATCTACAGCCGTTATACTTGCTTCATCGTCACTTACAGACCATTCACTCAGTTTCAATGTATGCAACAAAATCCACTCTGTTGTTCCATCGTCAAGGTCATATCCCATCTGTACAACTACATTTTGTCCGGTTCTCAGATAATTGATTATTGACTTTTTGTTGTCGTAATCAAACCTCTTATCATTATTATCAATAGTCAGAGTAAAATTAATCTCCGGCAAATCCTCATTGATCTGTGATACCGTAGAAGTCGATTCTGCGTTGATTATGTCATTATCTGTAAAAACTATCGCATTGCCAAATAAAATGCTCTCAATACGCACACGATTGTTTGTAGCTGACATTTCAGTGACTTTTATCTCAAGAGAAGTCGTATTGTCAAATCTATCATCTGTCGTAAAGTTCAAACTGCTGTTTGAATAGTTCTTTGATGTTCCGTCAGATGTGATTATGTTAAATTTGCTAGGATAATTCCCTGCAAACTTTATATTTAATCCGGCAATGTCAACATTCTCTTGAAATGTCATTTTCACTGAGAAACTGCTTGAAAACAGATTATCCGATACGATTCCAACAGGTTCATACTGAGATGCTGCATCCGGTAGAAATCTCATAGAACCGTCAAGCATCCAAAAGTTATTCTCATAGGTTGCATACTGGCTTTGAACTTCTTTCTGTTCAAATACTCCATCAAAATCAGAAAATCCGGCATACTGGCTTTGATTACTCAGCAATGCCTGACTCTGTGCTGTATCATTTATAACGCCGAGTGTTACTTTCATGTGAGAAGCGTTCCTCAGCGGATTCTTCATCGATTCTCTATATGCATCTGATACTTCGTACATCTTACCACCCCGCATCAATTAGATTCATTTTACAGTTAATATACGCAAGAGGACGGCCGGATGAATCAATCTTGAAAACATCTGCCGTCCTATCTCCGCAATACATTGTTAATGTGCGCCACTTATTATTTACCATATCCCAAAATCGAACACTGCTAAAGAAATTCTTATCAAACTCTTGTAGCATTTTTGACCAAGTTTCTGCATTCAAATATGGCCACTCCAATGAATCTATCTTATAGTTATCACGACTAATTTTCTGTCCAACCACTTTATTCGCTGCATTTCTCGCAGCATTTGTAGCTGTAGTAACTTGAAAATTCGGATAATATTTCGGTGCCGGATATTGATGACCATTTACAATAATGAAATCACTCAATTTAATTGACATATCCTAGCACCTCCTATGTTGTACTGAAACTGTAACCAGAGTTTCTACTACCTCTTGACAGTTCCTTATTTACTTTCTTACTGTTAATCATCAGTGATGTGTTCTTTCTCAGAAGTCTCTCATTCTGCTCGATAAGCTTCTGCAAGAGTCTTTCTGTATTTCTATTCGCTTCTGCAACTCCGTTGGATACTCCGGTCACAATCTGATTGTTATTGGCAACCACATTTCTGTTTCCCATTCTTCCAACGTATTCCGGTGCTTTCTCATTCGCCACAAACAGCTCGCCATTCTGAGGGAATCCACCTACAGAATATTTCCCGACCACATCAGACAGCTTGAATGTACCTATACCGTTTGCGTATCCTTTGTATCCACGTGCTGTCCATCCAGCATACAGACTTCCGTATCTTTTGACTGTGTAATTGATAGCGGCGATCATGTTTGACAGTGGATCGTAAATGTTTGTATTGAATCCTTCCATTGCATTTGCACGGAATGTTGGGTCAATCACCTGCATCAGTCCTTTTGACGGAATACCTCTGATTGCGTTAATATCCCAGTTGTTGATAGCGTTCGGATTTCCACCCGACTCATGCATCATCTGATTTAACAAGGCATTCAGATTAGATTCGCTGAACTGATTTGTCAGTAAAAGAGCTTGTTTCGCAAGTCCTCTCCACTGCTCCACTCCGGAAGATGGTTTGTAATCAACAGCACCGAAACTGTCAAAGAACCCTTTGATTTTGGAAACTGCTGTGTCAAACAGTGAATTAACTGCCGTCTTCGCAAGTGTGATTCCAGGCTCAAGTGCTCCTGTCAAATCTGTGAATTTATCAATCGCTGCTTTAAGAAGCTTTTTCGGGTCTTTGATGTAACCGAAAATGTTACTTGCAATATCGCTGATTTTGTCTGCTGTACTTCCAAAGAAATTACCGATTCCAGATTTATACTTCTTCACGCCAGTAATTCCCATCAATGCCGCTGTCTGACCTGCTGGCATTACCTTTGTACCTTTTGGCATAGGCAGAACAACGTTTCGTCCTGTCGGAATTACAGTCTGTCCGTTCGGATACTGGACAAGCTCTCTGTAGGTATTTCCTGACTGGTCATTGACAACACCAAAGGAATCTCTTGCTACACCGTTTGTACCGCTTGCGTAGTTATTAAGTCCAGATACATCAATCAGATCTCCGTTTCCGCCTAATTTGTCGTAAACCCAGTTCACAGCATTAGCTATTGCTTTTACTGCGCCCAAAACAGGTGATTTTATCCAACTTGCCACATTGTCGAAGTACCCACCAATCTTGTCAAAAATTGAAGTAATTCCGTTATAGGCAGACTTAAAAATATCCTTGAACCACTGACCAATCGGCTCAATATTCGACTTGATATCCTCACGTTTTTGACCGAACCAAGAACCGATATTTGAAAAGGCTGCATTTGTCAATGAACGTGCGTTTTCAAATTTTGTACCGAACCAAGAACTTATGCTTTTTATTCCATTTTGGATGTCTGTATTCTTAGCTGAGAACCATTTTCCAACATCCGAAAATGCATTCGTTACACCGTCTCTAGCAGCTTGAAATTTTTTCGAAAACCACTGAGCAATTGGTGAGAAAATTGCTGTAATTGTTCCGAAAAGCAATTGGAATAAAGATGAAATATATTGCTTAAATCCAAGCGCAATATCTTCTACTCCTTTCCAAGCCTTTTCCCAATCTCCAGTAAATACACCTGTCACAAATGTAATTAAACCTTGAATTATCTTTATCGCTCCACTCACCATTCCGGTAATAATAGAAACAACTTGTGCTATTCTTTGGATTATTGTGGAAAGCACTGCTCCGATTGCTTTTACTGCGGAAATCATTGTTGATTCGAACAGCTCTTTCGCTCCACTTGATGCGTATAAATCGTAAATAGAATTAAACAGTTCTTTTAGGTTCTCCCAAAGTGGTTTAAATCCGTTGTCCCAAATTTCTTTTTTAGCAAAAGAAAATGCATCTCCAATTTCCCCAACAGCATTTTTTACAGCATCTCTGAATCCCTCAGAAGTATTCCACAAATCCATGAGTTCAGCAGCTAAAATTGTAATTCCGGCAACAATCAATAAAGTTGTTGGAGATAATGTAATAAGAGATTTAAAGTTTAGCTTTCCTGCAACTTCCTTTATTTTATTGAATTTTTCTGCCATTCCATCTAATTTCGGAAGGATTTCAGCTATTTTCTTTGTGATTTCACCTGTTGCTCCGATTCCAATAACGGATGCAAGTATTCCTGTATTTTCACCACCGTCAGAAGCAAACTTGAAAGCATTCTTTATTCCTTCAATAATCTGTGATCCAAGCTCTTTCCAATTGGCATTCTGAATAAATGTTTTAATTGACTCTATTACAAGAGCAACCATTCTTCCGATGGATTCTCCGATTGTTCCAAGATTGATTGAGTCCAGTGCGCCATTAAAAGCATTAGCCAACGCCATTCCAATGTCTTCACCTTTAAGTTCTCTCAGTACACCGACAAGAGTGTTCCAAAAAATCATAAAATACGCTCCGAGAGTGTATCCTATCGTTCCCCAGTCAATGTTTTGAATCCCTGTGGAAATAGCTGTTCCGATTCCTGTTCCAAGATTCGTCCAGTTAAACCCGGTAATCAAAAGCTGTGCAGTATTGAAGATCGTATTCACTCCGGCAGCAACAGTAGCTCCCATTAACGGCCATTCAATATTGTCAACAAGGCTATTCATTGTTGTGGTAAAAGCATTGCAGAAAGAAGTAATCTTTTCCCCATGTTTATTCCAGTCAAATATGTCATACAATTTCTGCATTCCGGCATTTACGCCCTCTGCCATGATTGATCCTAGAGAAGTCCAATCTTGAGCTTTGAACGCTTCTCTGAGCCGTTTAGCATAATCAGAAATAGCTTTAGTCGGTTCAGTTGTCTCAAACATTTCAGAAACATCTGGTCCCGTATAAGCACCGGAACTTCCGTCAGAGCCACCACTTGAACTTGAGCTTGATGTTGTCGGCTGGATCACATTTAGTTCATCAATTCCAAGAGTATAGTTCTCAAGGTCTTTTGCTGCTTTTGCCGCATCACTTCCAGCTTTTTTAGCGCTACTTCCAGTGGATGTGAGTGTTTTTCCGTAGTCTTTCCATGCTTTTTTTGCTTGTACCACTGCTGTTTTTCCAGTCAATACAGCCATGAACTGTGCGACCTTATTCATTGCATTGGCGAGCATATCAATAAATGCTGAAATATACGGTCCGACTACATTGATAATCGGAGCAAAAGCCGCCGCCCATGCATTCTTCAAATACAGAAGAGATGTGACAATACCCGAAATACTCTTATTGTAATCAGAACTGTATTGAACAAGGTTGTTTGAACCTTCCTTGATTGCATTGTTTATTGCGCTTAATGCTGAAAATACAGTGGAAAATACAAGTGACATTCCAAGCATTCTTCCCATCGACATTTGACCACCAGATTTGTTTGTTTTGGTAATCAAATTCTTGAGATCTTTTGCCTTAGAGACTACGCCACTAACTGTTTTCCCCATCTTCCCAAACGTATTGGAAAGAGATTTTGAAACTTTCTGAGTGCCGGAAAGAATCTTCGAAAGCTTAGACGCTTCTTTTGCTTCTTCAGCAATTCCTTTATCTTTGTCTGGAACAATTTTTGAAATTTTTTGTCCCGTTTTAGGTTCGCTTAGCGCAGAATCTCCATTAGATACGCCAATTTGTGCATTCGCCTTTTTAATCGTCCTAGCACTCGTTTTTAAACCGGAAGTTTTCTTTTTCAGTTCTTCGCAAGCTTTTTTTGCAGAATTAACCTCAGAAGAATCAACGGAAATTTTTATGCTTTTTGATGCTTCTGCAACTTTTTCCGAAAGATCTGTCACTTTCTTTGCGGCATTTTCTATGTCTCCAAGCTTGTTTACGCTGATTTTAATTTGCCGTCCATTGATTTTTGTCATATCTTTGGACATTGTTTTAATAGCGTTTTTTAAATCTTTTACATTCTTAAAATCAAGTCGAGAAATGCTATTGAGATTTCCAGTAAGTGCATTTATTGTTGGTTGATAAGAGCAAACAGATTGAAGCTGTTGCGATACAGTACCTAATCTCTTTGCCAAATTAGTCAAACTAGCATTTGCTGACTTAGCCGACGCTTCAACTTTTACCTCAAGAGAGTCAACCTCTGTTCCCATGTTTTCACCACCTTTTTACAAAAAATAAAGGATGGTGAACCCATCCTAATTTATCGATGTCTCCGGCAATCCTCTTGCCCTGTCTGCTGCAATCCAAGCATCCATTTTTCTGATTTCCTCTTCCATCTCACGAAGTTCACGTTCTTCATCAGTCATTCGCGATTCTTCAATTAATGTTTTCAGAATCGGTTTCTTCAGATACTTTTCTTCTTTGACAAAGCACGTATTGATTGCACTGATAAGATATTGTCCTGACATCCAATTCATATAATCAATATCAAGGAGTTGTTCTTCGTATCCGGCAGATACCGCTTTCAGAATTCTAGGATTCATGCTCCAAAATTCTGTCCAGCCAACTCCCATTTTCTTTGCTTGTGGATACCATTGACAGGTGAAAAACTCACGCTGAGAACGGTACGATCTTACTTCGCTGCTGCTGTTTTTCTGCCGCCAGTGTTCTTCTTCTCCTGATTCTTTGTAGCTTCCGCTTCCGCTCTCTTGTTGAGGTTGCGAAAAAAATCAGACTGTTCCATTTCTTCTTGCATTACTTTGGTCGCATCATCCATTGTTCCACCATTCAGAATATGCTCTTGAATCTCAAGTCCGGCATCTGCACGTCTTTTTCCCATGCACAGCGCGATATATCCTCTAACCATGCTCATCGGCTTCTCTTCCATGGATTCAACTGATACACCCATGTCCTCAAGGTCACAAACAAGGTTAAAGTCAAAAGGTTTCCCTGAATATTCTTTTCCATTAATTTCAAATGTTTTCATGTCTTTGTATTCCTTCCCGTAATTTTTATATGGGAAGGGCACCCCCGAAGAGTGCCCGTTCCTGTTGTTATTCTTCAATGTCAGCGTAATCAAATTTTACGTTCCGAGCATCCGCTGACCTGTCTTGCTCAGAACGTGTTACCCCTTTGTTACTGTAAATGTTCCGTTTCCAGCATCCACGATCGTATAATCGTCTGTCACTTTCTTTGCGACGGTGTTCTGAATGATAGTTGCTGTCATCTCGCAGATTTCATCAGCACCACCAACGTCTGACGGAGTAGCTGTTACCTGTGCAACGTATGCATATTTTGCAACTCCACCGATACCATCTGTTCCATATAACTGGAAGATAGCAACTCTTTTCTTCTCAAGATTGCCAATATTGTCCAGATACTCTTTTTCAAGGTTTCCTGTTACCTCTTTTGCATCGGACTGCTTAATGCCCATTTCAAATGTCTGTGCATCATCTTCCATAGTTGTTGATTCAACTGTGTTTGGCGCAGACACCGGAGCTGGCATTGATTTTGCTTTCAGAAGAAGTTTGTAACTTCCGGCAAAATCAACTGTTGACAAATCTGCACTGTCTTCTAATTCTTTGTAAATAGCTCTTACTTTATAACTGGTTGAAGCCATTTTTTACCTCCATTTCTGCCATCTAGGCAATAAAAAAGAGCCTTTCGGCTCAATGTAACGCATCTATGTTTCCGAGAGTTCGTCTGACTCGCATTACACATCGGTAATATTCGTCTCCGTCACTCTCTTCGGGAAATGAATTAATTTCAAATCCCATGTTTTTATACACCAAAGCAACCTCTTTCAAAACTGCCTTGGCTTCTTTAACACTCTTGTCTGTACTTACTTCCACTTGCATGGAATACAAGATTCCGCTGATATCTTCACCATCCAAAGTGCGTGCTTTTTCTGCTCCCGGCAATTCGTGAATATAAACTGTCGGATATTTTACGGTCACGCCTTTAGGGTTTGAAGTAGTTGTAAAGCGAATGTTCGGATACTTGCTTTTCAGCTTATCTCCTACTTTCTTCTGAACAATGGAGAAGATGTGTGTCTCTAAGTCGAAAACCCATGAATTATCCACTTCCAAACACCTCCCTCGCTACTTCTGAAACGGATTTAATCATCTCAAGGCTTGCATTGTACATCGGCATGGTCGCTTTGATACCGTAGGAATGATGCCATTTTCCATCATCACCAAAGTAGTACCAACCGTTCGGATCAGCAGCATGAGTCTGTCCCGGATAACTTCCAACACCGAATCCAAGCTCTCCGGCTTTTTGGTTTGGGATGCTGTTGTAACGAACACCGGCTCCGAATTCTATAGCGAACAGAAGATTGAACGGTTCTCTTCCCTCTGGATACTTTACTTCACCAGTGGCAATCAGTACCGCTTTGCATCCCATCTCTTCTTCTGTCTTATCACTTTTCAGAGTCACTGTTTTTCCGAGCGGAGATTCTGTCAGCTTTTCAACTGCGACAGTCTGTCCTCTCTCAATCAATTTTTCACAGAACAAGCTTAACTTTGAATCAAGCGATTTCTGATAAACTTCAATCTGTTTGATTGCTTCATCAATGCTCTTTTGCGATAATCCGAAACTGATTTTTGTGCTCATTCTTATCCCTCTTTAATCAATCGTTGAAGCAAGAATGTATCTTCGTGCATAGCTTCATCGTTGACATCCTTAACAACGTAATCTGCGGAATTTTCATCCACGTTTGACTTATTTATTGAATCTTTGTATTTGATGTCTGAATTGCGCCAAATACGTGCTCCCTTAGTCAATGGAAGAGTTCCTTTTGCACAGACAATCGTTGCCTTGTCAGAGGAATCATCAATTCCAAATGCCCTGATAAATGTATCAGTCAATGTAGAATTGATATTCGCTCTAAACAATTTAGGCTCTGTGTAGTGTGGTTCAGTCTCTCCTGACTCAACAGGGATTTGTTCTCCATCTACTTCGATGTACTTCACATTCCCATCATCATCAGTCATATATACCGGAGACGTACCATCTTGCAAGGAGTAGTACATTTTTTGCTTATTTCTGTTCAGTGTCCTCACTTACGGTCACCTTCTTTACTTGCTTCTGAATCTGATTAACACCAGTACTTGCAAGTCCAGATACAATTCCTACTGCAATTGCATCAAGAATGTCTGTTGCCGGAAAGTTAGGAATTACATACATTCCAACAACTCCAAGGATTCCTCCAGCTACACCTACAATCACAGGGATATAATTATCTTTTACTTTCGGACACAACTTTGCTCCGAGTCCAACAAGATAAGTAATAACCACGATTGCCAGTACGGTTTCCATTGAAAAAATATCCATCGTTCTTCACCACCATTCATTCTTTTTTCCAGTGTATCAATTCTGTGATGTGCACTCTTTACACTGTCTTCCAGTTTGATTATTCTCCCATTGTGGGAATCAAGTTTATCTTTCATCTGAGAAATCTCACTTTTGATGTCCTCACTCAAGGAAGAAATGTTATCGAGTTTCATATTGATTTGTGTGTTCTGCCTAACTCTTTCTTCGATATCTTTTGTGTCCGAACGTTTATTGTTCTTCAAACCGAAGAAAATGGAAAAAGCAACTGACACCACACTTATAATGATTGCTGCCGATATTTCAATAGTCATCAATCATTTACCTGCCTTTTTCTTATTTCCATTAGCTGCCCACCACCAAATTAGCTAATACCCTGCGACCATATTGCCTACATAAGCAAAATGGTCACGCACAATCTTCTATAAAAAATGAACATACGGAAGCACGTCATTAAATATCGAACTTGAAACATAAGCATTTTCATAAGAACGGCTGATTGAATTTTCACTATGGCTTGTCTCTCCCTCAGCTCCTTCTTTTGCTTTTAGGTCAACCACAGCCATGGCGATTGTGTTCAAATGCTTTTCCATGTCAGATTCTATCTTTGAATCCGTAAAAGACGGAGGATAGTTTCTGCACTGCTTAAATTTCTCAGTCACGAATCCGATTAACAGTTTTGATGGTTTTTCATCGGCAAGCTCTGGAATATCAGACAAGTATTCTACTGATTTCTCATAGATTCTGTCTTCAATTGCCATAGCTGCACCTCACGATCTACAGATTGAACCTTGTAATAAAGTATTCTTTCAAATCTTGACCTGTCATATCGTCAACATTTGATACTTCATGTTCTCTTGCCAATTCTTTCAAATCAGCAGTGCTCATTCTGTTGATGTCTGTTTTCTTATACTTAAACACTTCCGGCATCTGCGTTTTCTCAGCAGAGGATTCCTGCACCGGAGTTTCTTCTTGGACTTCTTCTCCTGCTTTGTACCACTTGCCGTCTCTGATTACAATATAAGGAAATTTCATATCATCACTCCCCTGCTACTTCAAGAACAAATGTTGAATCCATTCCCTCGTATGATGGAAGAACTGTTTCTGCCACAGTTGTAGTCATTTTTAACGGAGGACCGTACTCTGTCTTTGTGGCAACTGCAATTCCTGTTCCGTAAATTGTTACGTCTACGTCAGCAACCTGTCTTGCTGTTCTCTCTTCCGGTGTATCACCAAAGTATGTTCCACCAAGTAATGAATCAGGTAACAGAGTCACTTTGTTGTCCGGGTAGAAGTAATGGTCTTTTCCGGCTTCATCCTTGTACATTTTGTCATACAAAACGATTTGAAGCTTTGTTCTGTTCTTAATAACAGACATTACATTGTCATCCGTAATTTCGATCGTAGCAGTAAGATTCTGTGCAAGGATAGAATTTTTGATTTGATCATTGTCCAGAAGATACTCAAATGTGTTTGAATTCATCAGGGCATATTTTGCAATTTTTCCTTTTTTTGCAAGAGTCTTTCTTGCTGTATTCATATCGTTGAGAGGTTTTGAAGCTGTTGCATTGTTCCACTGGCTTGTTCCCTCAAGCTTTGCATAATGGTCTTTTGCATATTCTCCGGTTGGATCATAGTCATATGCATATTTGACACCGTCACTCTCAATTCCGATAACCGGATGTCCTTTTTCTGTTGCAAGAAGTCCCATTCTCATTCTTTCCGGTACAACCTCTGCACCTCTTACAAGAGTTGTTGTGTCATCGTACACGCTGTCAAGAGCAGTTTGAAGATATGGGTCGTCCTCTTCCTTAATTCTTTCGATTTCAAGCATTTCTGTTTCTCCAACCGTCATGGATTCACGGAAAAATGCCATCTGAGTTTTTTCCTTTGCCAGTCCAGCTCTTGCTCTGAGAGTCGGCAGTGTATCAAAGTTTGATGGTGCCAAAGATACCGGAAGACCATTATGTGTTTTAATCCAAGAAAGGTCTAATCCTGCTTTCTTTTTTTCCGGGAACCACTGTAATCCAATATACGGAACAGTATTGCTCGGATCATTTGTTGCTTTAAGCGCAATAGATTTTGAATCAACTACGTCATTTACTAACATCGTTATCCTCCTTACTCAAAAATAATATTTGGAAGTGCTGTTTTAACCGCCGCGTCATATGTCAGTCCTGCATGTTTTTCTGCAACTGATGTATTCAGATATGCTTCTTTGAGCAGTGCTCCCTGCGGTCTGTCTTCTGTTACATCGAATCTGAGAATTCCAACCACTGTTCCTGTGTTATCAACAGTTCCAGATTTTCCGATTGGAGTTCCTGCTTTTACGATCTTTTTGCCCTTGAAATCTTTGTCTGTTACGCTTGTAAAATCAAGAGTCATTGGGATTGCAACATTCTTTTCTCTTTTGAGAATTTGCACATCTCCGGCATATGAAATGGTTTCATACTGCATATTTGACATTTTTCTTTTCCTCCTTAATCAAAATAGTAAGAAAGCACACTCTTCTCCTGTTTGCTTTCTCCTCCATAAAGTTTTTCTACAAGTTTTTCTGCATTTGTTTTTTCTTCACCCTTACCGCCAGGATTTCCACCGCCCGGATTAATTGAACCGTTAGCGATTTCCTGTTCTTTTGCCTGCGCGGCGGCTGTTTCTTTATCGGCGATAATCTGTGACATGGAATCAATGGCTGTCTTTGCAAGATCGTAATTGTCTTGGAAACCAGCAAGAATATTCTCTGCCTGTTCACCTGTCAATCCTTTTTCAGCAGCATAAGCACGAATATCTTTCTTGATGTTTTCTTTCTGCAATGCATCAATCTGTTTTCTCAGATTCTCAATCTCGTCATCGTTCTGTGGAGACGGATTTGGGTTCGGCTGAGGATTTGGAACTGGTTCCGGTGTAGGCTGTGGCTGTGGTTCCGGCTTTGGTGATGGATTTGGGTTCGGTGCCGGAGCTGGTCTGTTATTGTGAAACTGATTCAAATAATTAGTGACCTGTGCATCTGTCGGCTCTTCAATCCCTAATGCAACCAAATTCTGTTTTGCTTCTTCTCTTGTCATAGTTATTACCTCCGTGATCTACATTTGATTTCGCTGTTCTATCAGCATGGATTTTTTCTTTTTCCATTTAACGCATGGATGCAAATTTATATAGAAAAAGCCAACTACTGATTTCTCAATGACTGGCTTTCCTACTATCCTAATTTTTGCCAACTCTTTGTCTCAGAGTTGAATTTGTATAATTCCGATGTATCTAACATCAAACAGGAACTTCCTGCATCTACATAAGTTGGGAGCTTGTCAACATCTTTTGACTGAGCTTCATAGCTTCTAACATTTCCAGATGCTTCGGTACAAACAATGCTCCCCATATCCGGCACATCTGTTCCCGGAGGATACGTCTGTCCGTCTTGTTTTACTGTGTAATCGTATTTCATTCTGTTACCTCCGGCGGTTTGTCGCCATTTAAATTCTGATTATTGCCCGGTTCTTGATTCTGATTAACATTATCGTCAATCTGATTTTGCTTATTTTCATCATCAGAAGTCTTGTAAAGTACATCCAGATAAGGCTTTGAAAGAATGTAAGCTTTTTCACTATCTGGGAACAATGTACTAAGCTCATATGCAAGTTTTGGGTGAGTACCATCTTTCAACAGGTAATCAAGGAACTGTGCCTTTACTAGCATATTATCCATAGGACTATGATTGATAATCACTTCAAACTGGCTTGTATCAATCGGACATTCATTCTTTCCCACTCTGACACGAATAATATTCAGAATAACCTCGTTTAGCCTTTGCTCTGACTCTTGAATAATCGGGTCTTTCAGCTTACCTCTTGTCTTAGCCATATCCCATCCGTTACGCAACTGTACCGCCCCTTGAGTGTCACCACCTGTGTTTCCCTCAAGCTTAGGAATGGCAAGAATCTGTAAGATATTATCCAGCAAGTCTTGTTTTGCAACCTGTGACTGAGTTTGATTTAGCTCCTGTGTCATAATATCTACATCAGCCTTATTGTCAGTACCATTGTTTGATTTAACAACAAGAGCACCTTCCATTTTCATCTGTTGGAATGTTTCATGGTCAATTGTACAGTTCACAAATTTTACCCAAGCACTAACAAACTGCTCAATGCTATCCATTCTGTTCGACTGCATATTATTGATCGCATCAAACATGGATGCTACAAGCTCAATATCAGAAATTCTTTCAAAGTTATTCGGATATTCAACAATAGGTATTCCTCCAAATGCATGTAAGCCCCATTCTTCAACTTTTCCGTCTTTAATAATGCATTGGTGTGTTTTCGTGTGACACGACTTGTACCATTCACCATTCAAATCCTTAAACTCTTGAACGGAAACAAGTGGTTCTTCTGTGATAGATGAATAAATGATGTATGTATTCATCGGAGTTGGAACCGTAATTCTGAATGGCATTTTTTCTCCTGGCTTTTCAAACTGAGCAGCTAAAAAAGCTGTTCCAGTTGCCGACTGCCACTCACCAGCTCTGATATTTCTAGCATGTTTATGAGCTCGTCTCAAATAATTATTGAACACGTCAACATATTCGCTGATATTTTCCTTTACAATGCTCACGCACTGCAACGGTTCTCCATAGGACTGGCCAACTTTAAACTGAACTGCTTCATAAGCGTGATTTTCTACTACTTTGTTTACCACATCATCTCTGATTGTCTTTGTACGGTACAGAATCGGTTGATCTCCTTTGTAGTAGTCCCACAAATATTTAGTAACACGTTTATTAAAGTAAAAGATTCCAAGTGTTTCCCCTACAATTTCCAAAATATTGCTTTGGTCAACCTCTTCGACATTCGCATATGCAATTTTTCTTCCGTATTTGCCTTTTACAAGGTCTTGCAGAGTCATACTGTTCATTTCTTCACCTTAAATCAAAAAAGTCATTCCGCTACTGCAATTTCTAATTGGCAGAGACTTCCTGACTATTTCTCCCGTTGCTACTTTGAAAATAATCTTTTTGTTACACTTCTTGCATCGACAGACTTTGTCGATTTTCCCTTTTCCGTCATAAGTGCCAACTTTCCTGTTGCACTTCGGACAATAGATTGTTTGTTTTTTTACCATGTTTTTCACCAATAAAAAATGCACCTGGTTCGTCATTCCAAGTGCATTTTTGAGAAAGGATTATGAGAATTGTTATGTATCCTCAAGTTGTATTTCTTCGATTATTATTATATCACGTCAAGTATTTAGAAAAATAGTGAAAAGATATGAAATTATATGAAATTATGTGAAGCTTTTATAGATAATAAGAACCGAAAAGCTTCTTAAACTCTTGTAATGCTCTACCGTGAATTGACATGGCGTTTCTTAAAGTGCATCCCATTTCCACACTAATAACATTCCAATCTTTGCATAAGACATATCTGTTGTATAAGATTCTGTACTGATTTGCATTTGGAATCATTTCAATCTGTTGAGCAATTTCTTTCTTCTTTTGCAGTGACCGTTCAACAGAATCTGCAAGCTCTACTTCTGCATCCGCAATTTTAGAAACAAGACTTCCCATTTTGTCAGGTTCTCCGCTGCTCTGAACATTAACCTCTTTTGGAGACACAGAAATAGAACAAGCCATATCTCTCAACTGATTAATTTCTTCCATTTTGTTTTTGATTCTGAAATTCAACTTTGAAATCTGTCCTAAATATGTTTTTGTATCCATTATCTATACCCTCCTCTAAACGGATTGTGTACTGCTTCAACTTTTGCTTCTCTTGTCCCAGCTGTCATTCTTATAGCAAAGTTTGAAAAAACGTCCGGTACATCATCAAGCTGCTTCTTATCGGAAACCGAATATCTTGTCAAAAGACTCATCATTACTCCATACGGCTCTTTTGGCGTATAAAGTGAAGAATCCTTAAATATTACGTGCTGTAAAATCCAGCTTGAGCACTGATAGATTCTTGCTTCTTTGTTTGTCTCTGTCGGAGTATCCGTAATATTGCATATCCAGCCTTTTTGTTCTACTCGCTTATTAACTTCCAGTGCTACTCTGTCTCCTCCGGCATTTCGCTCAAATTCACACTCTTGAACCTGATTATCAACAATGATGTTTGATGCATTCTCATACTGTAATTCGTAATCTGCTGTATTATCGCAAACACAATCAAAACAATAATAGTCTTCTCCGTACTTCTGCAAGACTGGGAGCACGAAATAGTCTGTTCCTTTTCCCTTTGTATCGCATTGTGCAGTGATGATCTCCGGTGCTCCATGAGGCAAATTCAGATACCGCCTTGTCTTTTCTTCTGGGAACAGAAGTCCTTCTCTTTCAATTGGCTCCTGTTTGTAAAGGCATCTGTATGACACGTCATCCATGAGCAATTGCTGGTCTTCAAAGAATTCCACAGTAAATCCGCTATACTCATAATCAAAATTGCTTTTTCCTGTTTTCGGATCAATGTCTGGTACTGCAATTGTTTTTACACGGTCATTCCCCTCATACATCTTTTGAATACGTCCTATGACATCGTGTACGCTCCACCTAGTAGCTATATGAATTTCCTTGCAGTTATTCCCGTCTGTGTCTTGAATCTTTCTCTGACGTGCATCTACAGCGTATTTGTCCCACAATTTATCAAGGATATTTCTGTTTAACGCTTCTTCAATTCCTCCGATCATATCATCAACAAGTAGGAATTTAGAAGCACGTACTTTTCCGGCATTCTTACTGCCAACAGATGTACACTGAACAGATGGAAACGGTTTGTATTTCCCAACATTGAACTGTTCCATCTTTGCATTTTCTCCAGAAACAGCCAAATTCGGAAATATATCATGCCAGCAATACTCCCCTAGATTCTTTACAATATCCAGTTCTCCGTCATAGAACATTCTTGTGATGTCGCTGCTATGCGAATAGAACAAATTGAAGTCTTTTGGGTACCATCCAATGACTCCGCTAAGGAAGAATTTCTCGATTGACGTTTTCCCAGCGCCGGGGATGAGGGAAATCAAGAGCATATCGTGCTTGTCATCAAGCATTCCTTGCAATCCATCTACAAGACCGATTTTCAGGAATTGCTTTCTTCTAGGCATGTAAAATCGCTCTTTTGGTTCTCTTTTCTTCTCGATGTACCGGAAGTAGCTATCAACGCACTTGTTTTTTGCTTCTGCTAAGATAAGATCGTAGAAATCATCAAGTATTTGGTAATATGTTCCGTTCTCAAATGCATATTTTTCCAAATCCCATGAAGTACCGCCAGTGCTGTTCATTATAAACTGCTCATACAGCTGTCTTGCTCTTCCGGAAATTTTCAATCCATCGTTATCTTTGTTATTAAACAGGGCAACTTTGCTGGCTTCTCTGTACGCATCAAGCACCTGTTCGTCAATCCCCTTACGCTCTATGTAGTTTTCATACCCTTTTACGGTTTTAATCAAATAATCGCTCGCCATAACGCAAAAAAGTGCCCCCTAACTCTTAAAATAAAAAAGTTAAGGAGCACTCCCCTGTTCCCTGTCCGCATCCGGGCATGAGCTTCTGTATTTACTTTACGATTTTTTCTTTGTGGCTGGTAATCTTCGCCCCGTCTTTTGTCGGTCGGATTGTCACTGTATAACCGGAATTAGCAACCAAACTGGCAATATCTTCCATTTTGCAAGTAATCACGCGTTTTACTTCATTTTTTCTTATTTCATCGTTCATTTTCATCACCTAAAACAGACAAATATGCTTAAATCCATGCTCAATGTCGTTTTCTTCAAAGAATCTATTTGCATCCTGTCTGTCATTGACCTTTTCAAGACATTTCTTCGCTTTTTCAATGCGATCTAAAAGAATTTTTGCTTCTTTTTCAACTTCGCTCAAGGATTTTTCTGATTTTTCTTTCCACTTTTCAATATTCATCACTGCTTCTTCCTTTCGAACAGTTCTTCCGGAAGTGGTTCTCCCATCCAAACCATTCTGAGATATTTGCGGAATGTCGGAGTACATACACCCATTTTCTTTGCCGCTTCATCCATTGTGATTTTATGGCTGCAATAATCATTGATAGCATCGACGAAATTATCTCTGTCAAGCACCTTGATTTTTCTTCCCATCGGAATCTCCTTTCTTCACATTTCCAATTATTTCAAACAAGCGTAACTGGAATCGAACCAGTACATCAGGAGTCAAAGTCCTGTGCTCTACCATTAAGCTATACGCCCTTAGCTGCAAGAAATTTACCTCGAAAGCCGTAAGGAATTCTTGCACTGCTACGGTTCTTTATAATATTGGAGTTATTATATAATCGATAAACCAACGTCTTTATTTACAAAACGTCAGTTTCCGAGCTTCAGCGAACTCCGCAGCTAAAACACTGATTGAATTTTAACTCAAACATGATTAGGGTTTCCCCTTATTCAATCATGGTAAAAGTCATATTCTGCCACTGTGATGATAGGTCTGAGCTTCCGAGAGCGACTCTTGGCTTCCTACCACTGTCTAGCACACATGGGATTGATACCCACAAATTTCACGGTTCTTTCAGAATATTTTACATAATGTTTTTTCTTCATCCTTAAAACATTTTTTCTAAAATTAAGAAATTGCCATACCGCTACTTTAACGACTTTCTTGTGTTATACACTGATTTCTCAGCTTCAAGGCAAATCAGCTTATTGAGAATTTCCATCGCTGTTGGTGGTCTCTCACACCACGAACTAAATGGATTATTCTTGCACCGCAAGCGTCTATTAATCACTGACCACAAGGATTCTGCATTTGACTTCTCTATGATGATACACTGCAAGGCATTGTTGATGGTTTCCATCTCCACCACCAGGATCACTCCTAGTGGAAAGAATTAGCTTATCCAATATCTCGAACAAGCCTATCTCGTTACCATTGCATCTCGGCATGACTGAAAAATCACTCTTCACCGAGTTAATCATGTTTGAAAATAGCCGTATAAATTCGAACACCTTAATCTTTCCTACGAACGCTTTTCCATTTAAGCTATACGGCTTCCAGCTATACTGTAACAAGGAAAGTAAGTTATGAAAAAGATTTTTCTCCGAAACTCGGAGAGAGCTACCGTTCGGATTCGAACCGAAAACCTGTTGATTCGTAATCAACTGCTCTATCCATTTGAGCTATGATAGCATTTCACGGTTTTTGAATTATTTTAATCACTTTACACTTATGGGAATCAAAACTAATCTAAAGCAAAATGGCATTTTACTGTACATATGGCGCGTACATGAGGGGTGTTTCTGAGAACCGTGAAACTCAGAACGCCACAAGGAGGATTCGAACCTCCAAGTCGTTTCCGACCAACCATCTCCAATACCTTTATTGGATTGTGGCTTGCGACTGGATGAATCGTCATTCAATTACTTGCATGTCATCAGCAAAACCAGTCTTAATTACGTCAGATTACAATCAACAACGATATTCTGACGGAACCGATTTCAGAATCGGCTAAACCTACCGGGACTTGTGACGTCCCTTTATTCAGCTTTCCGCTAGTAGGTGGAGAATCGTCACATGGACGAATATATGAAACCAAGTATTTGTGAATGCCTTAATTATTCTTTTGGCGTGGAAATTGCAAATCCCAGAAATCCTGCAAAAATGATTACTGCCATAACAATCACCGAAAGAAATGCTTTTACGATTGTTGTCCAAATAATCGTTGCTGTAAGGTGTCCTGCATCCCAAGCAATACAAGCTGTAAAAATCGGTTTAAACAGGAGTAAATAACTTCCGAAATAAAGTCCTCCAGCAACTCCGGCAACGAGAAATGCAATTGATAAAATCCATCTTAATTTCTTCATCTTCTCTTGATCCTTTCTCAGTATCTCTAAATAATCAACAATAATCTACTCACTTCTCTTCTCCCTGTGTTTCATCTGACAAGAAAACATCTGCGCCACATTTGTTCTTTCTTGTTTGATTCCGTGCCCCTGTTTGAAAAGATCACATTCAAGAATTTCTCCACAGTGAACGCATTCATCGTTGATTTCTTTCCCGGCAATTCTCATTTCATTCCTCCCCGGAAATACGTTTCGTGATTCTCTCAGCGATAACAGATGCCTTTTCGCCAACCTCAGGTATCTCACGCACCACTGATTCAACAGATGCTACAAACGCATCATAGAATTCTTCGTGCTTCATCAGTTCGCATTTGATAACTTCACATGATGTCTGAAGAATCTGTTCTTTGAATCCGATATCATTCATACGAATCGCCACGGAAGTTTCTTTCTCCAGCGTACAGATCAACCAAAACTCTAATTGCTGTTTTCAAATCCTCATTGTCTGATTCGAGATATCTGTTCTTCTCTTCTGCAATCTCGATTTCACGAATGAGGTCTGATCTGTCGCAATCCTCATATGGATCAAACGAGAATGGAAGGGATTCATCCTCAAGAGATTCGATATCTTCTCCGAATGCATCTGCATCGATTTCCTGTCCGGCAAATTCCATCGAACGGTCTCTGAACTCAAGAACAAGTCCACACTCCTCGCACCACTGACTTGCCAAACACAGCATCTCTTTCAGTTCCCGTTTACTCAATCCTTTTAAATCTTTCTTTGTAATCATTTTCCTGATATCACCTTTCCGCAGCTCTTGCACCGCCAATAATGTTTTGTCTTGAAACTTCCGTCTTCCTGTCGAACAAGGTCTGTATGGTCATGCACTGTATGATCGTGTCGGCAGAACAGGCGTTGAATGATTTTCAGCATGTCTTCTCTCCTACTCAATCCTCAGGATGTACTTGATATCTTTGCTATTGACAATCGCTCTGATTTCTTTCCCCTGTTCAAAGACAATCAAGCTATCTTCTCTGATCTTCATCGAATCCGCTATGATCGTCAGCGTTGCTCTCTCTTGAACTATCTCGTATCTGTGCATAATCAGTTCCTCCTGTTTGTTTTCCGTCTCATTGGCAAACCGTGAAGTTTTCTCCAGTTGTTTGAACCAAGCGTATAACAAACAGGGCAAGTGTTTACATTAAATGTTCCAAACGTTCCATAGAAAACCGAAGATGCGTCCAATAAGCTGTCTATGTTTCTCATTTTCTGTTTTAGCATTGAAGTTGGTATTGTTGCCAATTCTTCGTCCAGATCATCACAGATTAAATATGAATCCTGTTGGATATAAAGTTTCCCTGTTGGTGGAAAGCCACCATACGCATATCTTCTCTTATCTTTCTCGCCCATCTTTTATCTCCTCCATGATGGCTTTTTGTTTTTGAGAATTTTTGGGGGACTTAGTAAGCCGATTTTTCAAAGCTGTTTTAACCCCCTCCCCATCTGGTCAGCGTGTCGAACATTTGTTCCGAACATATGATTCTATACGAGAAACACTAATTTATCCAATAGAGATCACTGCTTTCCGTGAATTCCTGTTTAAAATCACTGCAATGTCAATGATTTATTTTATCCATCGATTTTCCCGTTCTCAAATCTTAAAAAATATCAATCGTTTTCCTCGATCTGTGGCGTCAAATCCTGTCCGAGCTGTGGCAATTGGTCAGCGGTCAGCGGTCTTGCCTCCACTTTCTCACGACTAACGCCTGGAAGATTCCACATGTGGTGTCTGTTCAGTGATGGTAGCACCTTCATGGGATTGATACGCTTATCTTGTAGCATTGACTCAAGAGATTGTTCGTTATCGTCCATGATTTTCTTTGCGAGGTCTGTACGTTTTCGACTAAGTATAATACTATCACTCCCGCTATTATGGTGTTTAATATTATATTTACTGTCTCTATTCCAGTCATATAGAGTCTGTTTATTAATGCCTGTCATGTCCAGGAATCCTTTGATATTGACAACCTGACAATGCCTGTTACAGATTCTCTTGTAGATCTCGTATGCATCCATCACTTTCTCGTCGTTGTATTCTGTCCCGATCTTTCCATTGATCCAGAGCAAGTTCCCGTTCTTGTCAAACAATGTCACTCTGATTTCTTCGATGATGTCATTCCAGATCTGTGGTGGGATGTCTGACTCGTCAAGATCATCTCTCATGCAGTAATCAGTGATCACATCATCGACTAAGGCTCTGAGGTTGACCGGATCAACTTCAACATTTTCAACACTGTTTACTGTCTCAGCTTCTACTCTCTCTGCTTTCTGTGCTGCTGTTCTTCTCTTAGCCATTGTTTTCACCTCCGTCTGTCAAGATAATCTATCAAACAAAAAAGCCTAGACACACCGAGATATAAAACAGCTCATTGTCTGTTATTTTCTCGATATGCCTAGGCTGACGATTCCTAGCTCTTGTCGATCCAGCTCCCATTCGGCTTTCACGGATTTCTTGTCGCTGATGCTATTATAACACAGCGAAAATCTGTTTGCAATAGTGTCGAGTAAATTAATTTAAAATTTTTATCAGGGCGTGTGCGTCTGCCTGTGTGCGTGCTCGGCTATGCGCTTCGTGTTCGTGTTTTGATAATCAGGACGGTCAATGCTCTGTTCTGTTGGCTGTGTTTGTCTCTTCCTGCCATTGTGCATTTCTTGTCTGGTCGATTTATTTTCACATCGATTTTTGGGAGGCACACAGTCGGTGTTTTCTCAAAACCCGACCTTTTTAAAACTATAGATCTGAACGTAGTGAAGAGATATAGTTTTGAAAAGTAATAAATATAATATTATAAATTATTTAGTAAGTCGATTATTAGGGCTGTATCCATTCTGTATCCAATCTGTATACAAATAGCATAATAATTTGCACAGCGTAATATTTGTGAAATCCTTTTTAGCCATTGTGGTTACTGGCTTATACGTCATTTGTTAAATATTTATCGTAACATTTTCGTAACACTTTCGTAACCCTACTTGCCATATTAGTTTGAACTAACAACTATTTCAAAAAAAATAGAGCAGGAATGCCCATTTCTTGCTCTATTGGCTAAAATAATGTTTAATAAATCACATCTTTCAGAAGCAGTTCCACAGAGTTTACTTTCTTGATTTCTGGAAGCTTATTTCTACTGTTTGCAACATTGAATTTCTTCAATGCATTGTCGTGAGTGTGTGAAAATACATGCTTAATTATTGTCGTTCCGTCTTCGAGATCAGCTGATATTTTATACACGTTTTTCAGTCTTTCCATGCTTTCTCCTTTCTCCAGTTTCTCGCTGTTGACTTTTCAAAAATATAAGCTATAATATAACTATCAACATTTTTGTTGGTTCGTGGCGTTCCATGATTTCGCTGCGAGTCGTTCGGATCAATGGCTGAACGTTGAGTTGAAAAACATATGGGAACGTATGCAAACGGGAGAACAGCGTAGCTTTTTTGGCTACGCTTTTTCTCTTGCTTCTTCCAGCATCTTCTCAACATCTTCGATGCTTCCATAAGTGCAGAACCTGGAAGCTATTTTATTTCCTTTTGTGATCTCAACTCTGTAATTTTTATAGCCGTCCTCAATGACAAAATAGTATTCATCTCCGATCTTTTCACTGTATGAAGTCCATGCATTTACTTTAATCATTTTTCTTCCCTCTTTCTTTTGAATCTGTTTTCTGTTCCTTACAAGTATTATTATATCACTTTATAAAGTTATGTCAATAGTTTTAAATTAATTCTTTCTTTTTCTTTTCTTCGTCTTCTGTTTCTTCATATATAAGTATGTCTTTTGGCTGTAAATCAAGAATCATACAGATAGAATTTAACGCCCCAAGTGTTATGTTTGTTTCTTCGTTCTTAATCTTTCTTAGCGTGTCTTGGCTTAATAATCCAGTCTTTTTGGCTTTGTATGTTGTAAATCCAGCTCTTTCCAGTGCGTCCCCTACATTGATTTTGTATTTAAGCATTTGCATTACCTCCTTTTATATTAATAAGGATAATACAATGCCTTTTACAAGTCAATAAAAATATTATCAAAAAAAGTTATAAAACTATTGACAGTAACTTTTAAAAGTGATATATTATAACCATAGCAAACAACAAAACAAAAAAGCCGACCGGCAAGCCTAGCAAACACACCGATCGGCACCAATCAAAAAAGAAAGGTAAGCCCATTATAACAGGGCGAAAAGGAAAAATCAATGTTAAGAACAAACAGCAAAAAAGCAATGGAGAACATCAGAAAAGAGATCATGGACAGCTACGAGGATGCAAACGAATATTACACATTTGAAGGCAGAGAAGCAAAGACAGATTTTAACGAGATCTGTGCAGACATCCTGGAGATGTTCAGAATTGAAAAGTTAGAAAATAACCGTTATTACATCGCAGGCAGAGCAAGTAAAAGTGAAATGTTCATGGACTGGATGCAGGGACTTCCAACAGCATTTCCTGTTGCTGATGATATTTTTCTTAGATCAGCGATTGACTTTCTTGGAAACATCCTCGAAGAGACAGAGGAAGAAAAGGCAAGATACACAGAGGACAAAGCCGAGAAATTAGCTTGCAGCCTTCTTTACAGAGAACTTGAGAAAGGCGCACGCAAATAGATAGAACAACCGGGGAGCAATCCCCGGAAGTCTTGAGCAGATTAGGAGGAAAATAGCATGATTAGTATTGATATGTGGTACAAGAACAATCCAAAAGAAATAACCGGAATAGATTGGAGCTTTAGCGATTTAGATTGCGTTTATCATGGCAATGTTTACAAGGACGGGAAAACAATCGGAGACTTTACAGCGGACACAATGCAGGAAGTACAAGAAGCGTTCCCACATTTAGCAGAAGCGATCGACAAGGCATTGAACTAGAAAGGAAGAGGAATTGAAATCATGAGAAAAGCACAGAGAAATTGGATCACACCAGAGGGAAAGAGTTTTGTAAAATATGAGAACATGATGGAGCAGACGCACTTGTTAGTGGCTGGAGCTACCGGATCAGGAAAGTCGGTTGTAATTAATGGAATTATCACGACTGCACTATTTGAGGCACCGTCTCAAGTACAGTTCATTCTTATCGACCCGAAGAGGGTGGAACTCGTAGACTATAGATATCTTCCACACACGGCGTTCTACGCATCCGAACCGGCTGAGATGGTCAGAGGATTGCAGATGGCTATGAATATCATTGAAATGAGATATACACAGATGCAGAGAGCACACGAGAAGAAATACCAGGGGACGCAGTTATATGTGATTATTGACGAGTTAGCGGACTTAATGACCACGAACAAAAAACAAGTCATGCCACTTATCCAACGTATCGCACAAATCGGACGTGCCGCCGGTGTTCATCTGATCTGTGCGACTCAGTGCCCACTTGCCAAGGTCATACCGACAGAAATCAAGGTCAACTTTGATGCCCGTGTGGGACTGCGTACGAGGTCAGCGCAAGACAGCAGAAATATATTAGGTTTTAACGGTTGCGAGGATTTACCACGATATGGTCAGGCATATTATATGAATCCTGATACAGGAGTGAAAAAAATAGTTGTTCCGATGTATGACAAGGGCGAAACATGGCGCTTGATTAACCACTGGATACGGCAGTGTCCACCGAAAAAGAAAGGTTTCTTTGAAAGATTGTTTGGAATATAAAGAGAACCGGGAGAAATCCCGGCTCTTTTTGTTTGCTTATTTTTATGTGACGCTCTATTTTGCTTTTTAAGGCTGTTTTAACTGTTAATCAAAGAAGTATAGCTTAAACCGTTTTAAATCGATTCTAGCCACATTCTGCGAAGTCACAGAATCAAACTCCGAATTCCTTGTTGTTCCGTTTCTTCCATTCTTCCCGTTCTGCTTCTTTCTTTCGCTCTTCCTCGGTCGGTTCGGAACCGTTTCGCGCCCTCGTGATGTAATTTACTATTTCATTCTTTGTCGCGTCCTGAATCTCTTTTAGTCTATTCTTTCGCTGTTCCTCTTCCGCGGAAATCTTGGCAGCATCTTCTGCTCTCTTCTTTGCAAGCTCTTCGTTCAACTCCTCAAGTGACTGGACCCCCTTTTCATGTGGTTTGTTTTCCTGGTCCGGTTCTTCAAATGCTTCCGGATGCTCAACATACCAATTTGCCTTGATAAGCATATCCATACCGTAATCACTTCGAATCGATTCCTGTATAATTACGTCGTTGATTGCGTCCCCATGCTTTCGCGCTAGGTATTTAGCTGTCTTCTCTTTCTTCTTTTCCTCTTCTGACTCAGCCAGAGGATCAACAAAACCCTCTTCCCATGGCATCACTTCAACTGCTGCCATCGGGTCGACCTCTTTCGTCTCTTCTGCGATTCGTGAAACGCTCTCTGTAGGCTCTGGAATGGGTGCTTTGGGCGTTTCAAGTGATTTAAGCATAGTTTCTACAGCTTCAACGATAAAAGCGTTTATAGTGTAGTCTAGGCTCTGTATTCGCTCTTTCGTTCCTTTCGGTAATCTAGCTTGCACAATATCAAACTTTGAGTTATAACGATTTTGCGCGTCTTTCTGGTATTTCTTCAAGAAAAAGCACTCCTTTCAAACAATATCTTTTATATATCAATGCTATATATAATACTATATATAAAAGCTATATATCAAGCTATATATAAACACTATATATGCATACTATATATCTATCATATATATCTTTGCTATATATCATTACTATATATCTTTTATATATATCTTGCATATATAGTTTGCATCTAATTGTATTTATATAATGGTATTTAGATTTCCTCTGAAAATTTTTCAAAAAAATTTCTCCCTAAAACCGCGACCCTTTACCACGCCCGGAAAAAATGTTATGATAAAAAAAGGAGTAAGGGCATGTACGAGGACATTTTGGAATACCTAGACAAACGTCTCGAGGAAAATACTCGCGATATCGGCTCTGCTATCACTTCCAGGGATGTTGATGATATCCACAGATATGAGGGCAGAGAGCAGATGATTCTTGAAATCAAGCGGTTTATAAGGAAAAAGCAAGGGGAGGAATAGTCTCCCCTCTTTGATTATTTACCGAAATTGTTCAGCAATTCCTCTTTCAAATCCATCTTTCCGGCTCTAAAACCGAGCTTGAAAGCATAGATTAGTGCTTTTGTCTTCCCCATCTCCACTTTGTCAGCAATCGTAACCAATGGGAACAGATCTTCCGCAAAGTAATCAGTAACCACACTGTCGCTGATTGGGCGAATTTTCTCTTCAATATTATTCAGCGTGCTTATCATATCGCTGACTTTTACTTTAAAATTCCTTGCTACCATTGTTTTTCTCCTCTCTATGTTCTACCTTTGATTCGTAAAGACCGTCAATCACGGTTTTTGCACGTTCAGCCATGTCAGGGAAGAAGTCAAATAAATCTAATTTGCTTTCAAGTCTCTTTCCTGTCCCCATAATATATCTGATTTCAGCTTCCTCAAGGTCGAATTTTTCTTCAATGTAAGGAAATATAAGCTCAAACAAAAATTTTTCTTCGACACCGTAGCTGCTACAAATAGCTGCTATTTTATATCTGTTTTTTCTGTAGAACGTCACTGGTTTAGGTGCAGGGATGCTAGATACCTTCGGTCTCTGCAGAATTTCTGCCACTTCTCTAGCTCTAAAATAAGTATTCACAAGTCTTCTCTGAACATTCCATGACAATTCGTCTTTGAATGTCTTAACAATCATCAGATAACCACTTTCAGTCAAATAAGTAACTCCCTTTGGTGGGATTTCTCCAATGTGGTTATTAGCCACATTGAAATCTTCTCTTGTGATAACGAAATAATCTTCATTTTCCAAGAAGTGAGATTTGTTCTTATAGAAGTTATTTCTAGCTGTTCCAGACTTTCTCTGGTGAACTTCGTCAATGTCCTTAAAAGTAACTACTCTCTGTCCTTTGTATTCTCTGATAGGTAATTCTATTTCACTTACTGCTAAATTTTCTTTTGCCATCTTCTTGTCCTCCATATCAAATTACGCTGTTGCTCTTACCTTTGATTTTGCTTTCGCTTTTTGCAGTTTCAGATAGCCAAAAGCATAGTCAAGAAGTACCTTGATTGCATCAACGTCTTCCAGTTCATCTACCAGTTTCTTGATGTCAGCTCTATAAAGCTCTCTGTAAAATCCATCTCTGTCTTCGTAAAAATCAACGTCTTTCATTTATTTCTCCCCCTTATGCATCATTATAAAATCATGCTTTGCTGCGTACAGTTTACAATATTCTGCAAGGTTGGCAAGACTGGTATAGCAGACAAGATTATCCGCAATGTAATGGAGAATTGCTCTGTTATCCTCTGGCTTCATAATATTTACTTCCAAGTTAATTTCTTTCATAATAAAAAACTCCTTTCAATTTAAAAAAATGTTCTTGAAAGAAGTCCCCGTCTGCATTATAATATTTGCAGAAAGAGACTCCTTTTATAAGGAAATTCTTTCTAGTAATCATATTTTTTAAAGGTTCAATCTGCTTTGGTCGGTGTGGTTGAACCTTTATTTTTTATCAATTTCCTCTTTGATTTTCTTTACTCCTCTGTTAATCACGTCAACTCTTGTTGTATTGAGTTTGTCCGCACAATACTGAATATCTTCTGCTTCTTGCTTTGTTAGTCTTAAATTCAGCTTTACAGTCTTAGGATTATCAGTGAGCTTTTGACCTAACTTAGGTGACATGTTTTTCACTCCCTTCTGTGATTATAATGTATCAGATCGGGCGCCCAAAGTCAATACCTAAATTCAAAAAAATAGAGAGGAATAAAAATCCCTCTCCAAAATAATCCATATTCAATTGTTACTGTACGATTTCTTCAAGGTCAAGGCTGTATCCCATAACCTCTCCTACATCTGTACACTTTCCTCTTACTGTAATAGTGTCACCAGTTGAAAGAGTCTTCACAGCGTTGATAATATCTTCATCTCCGTTTGTGTAGCACTGAACTCCGGTAAATGCAAAGTCATCATCTTCAGGAAGAATATCAATGTATGATGAGTCGCTGTCGATATTTGAAAGTTTTCCTGTAATTTCAAGATACTTGTCTTTGTATTCATCAGAAGCGGCTGCTGCATTATTTTTAAGAGCATCCATCATGTCACTGATAGAAACTTGTGTATACTCAATTGTTTCTTCCTGTTTAGCATCTGTGGAATCAGACTTACTGCTAGAATCGCTCTTAGCTGTTGAATCATCTGATCCACCGCCGCCCATAGCAGCTCCGATAATTCCAAGCACTACAACTGCAATGATAATCCATTTCAGCTTGCCACCCTGTTTCTTTCTACAATTCGGACAAACCTTTGCTTTCTTTGGTATTTCTGACTGACAATGCTTGCAAATTTTTGTTCCTGTGTTTTTTGAGTTTCCCATAATCCTTTTTTCCTTTCTTTCGAGATACTGTAATTGTATTACATTCATTTGAAAAACACAATAGATTGCACGAAAAAAGAACGCCGGGGCGTTCCTGTCTGTATATATCAGAGCATGAAAAAAGCACGAATAAACCGTGCAATTTCCGTTACCAAAATATTATTCTTATAGTGTGGACTATGCTGCTAAGTCAAACAAACCTAAAATAAATTTTCTACCAAGCTGAGTAATTCTTCTGTAGTATATCACACGACCGCTATCAAGTGTTTCTTGCTTTATAGACTCATATCCAAGATCGCTATAATCAGAGTACATAACCCATGTTCCATTTGACTTATACTGAATCTTCTTTTCAGCCAAAATCTTATTCAGTTCATTTGCGCTTTTCAGACCGATCTCTTTCGCAATTTCTGTCATGGTATATGTTTTGTTGACATGCATAAGGATAGCGTTTGTCTTTTCAGCTTCAATTCTTGCTGCTCTTTCTTCTTTCAGTTTTGTCAGAAGCTCAATACCGAAGTCCGGGTTATTCAAAATATTATCAATAACGTTATCTGTTGCGTAGATTCCGTTCTTTCGGATGCATGGGAGGACTTCATCTGTGACCCAGTGTTTGAAACGTTTTGCTGATTCTAGTTTACTTCCGAAAATTAAGGAATATAAGCCGGATTCATTTACGACTATTTTATTTGAAAAATCATTCCCGCTCCATAATTTAGACGTGTTCCCATTTTGGGAAAAGCCTTTAAAATCAAGGACTCTCTTGTCTTCTTCGTCTATATGCATGGCAACTGCTTTGTTAATATTTGCATATCCTAATTTTTCAGCAACGTCCTTTCCTACAAACCATGGCTCTCCATCAATTGTTACTGTTCTAACTTCTCCAAACTCTTCATTGTTAAATACTGTTACTTTTGCTTCCATCTTTTTCTTCTCCTTTTCTTAAAAAACATTGGTTTTTCTAAAAGGATGTGCTATTATAATTTAGTAAGCATCCTTTTAGATTGGTTGTTTTAAGAGTTGTTCGCTTTGGTAGGTTAGCAACTCTTATTTTTTTGTCAGAAATAGCAGAGCCTAACTCAATAGACTCTGCACCGTTCAATTCGTAACCAGCCGTATCACTGGTCGGTATTCCGTTTTTCGTATCCAGCACCTTCACTGGAGTATACGAGAGAAATAAAAAAGCCTGAGTACGCTGAGAGTAAAGACAGTATTTTGTACTATCCTTTTTTCTCAGTATACTCAGGCTGACGATTCCTGACCCTTGTTGATCTGAATCCCATTCGTTCTTCACATATTTCTCGTCACTGATATTATTATAACACAAATGGAATTAATAAACAACACGAGCAAGCAAAATATTTTCAATCAAATCAGCCAATGAAATAATTTCTCTCGCATGGTCAGAAATGAAATTGCAAAGGCGTTCCTCTGTTTCTATAGGAAGAGAAATCCCGTAGGTCATACAAACAGCGTGAGTCAGCTCATGGGAAAGAACGCGGTCAAACATGGTATCTGAGAGACAGTTAGACAGATAGATTGTATTTGTCATTCTGTCAGTAACACCAAGCGTGTAAACACCGTCTGACCGTCTCAGTAGCTCACTGGATGGATTTTCATATTGGACATGCCATAATTCATCATTGATATAGAAATTCATCAAATCACCTACTTAAAAAGGGAAGGCTTTCACCCTCCCGTAAATTACATCTTATTGATGAGAGTCGCAAGCTTTGATTTTGCAAGAGTTCTCTCTTCCGGCGTCATGTCAGAAATCAGATCAGTCACGTCTTTTCCAAGTTCTGTCATGTAAGATTCAAGTTCATGCATCTTCGTGTCCTTGTCCTTGTGTGCATCTCTTGCGTCTGTATAGCCACGGCGAGCCATATCATAGCGACTGGATGATTTAGGCTCTGTGTAATACATTCTTCCGTGCTTGTCTCTGTCCATGTCACGATCAGTGTCCCAGTCACGATACATCTCAGGAGTCATGTGCCAATAAGGCGGCTCATTGTATCCTCTTCTCATTCCGTGACCTTTCGGAGCGAATCTGCCGGATTTATAACGGTATTCGTCATAATATCTCCTGGCATCCTCTTCACCGTACTGGTCTTTGAACATTTTAAGAAGATACTTCTCTTCCTCTTTTTCATCTTCATCAGATTCTTCCATAGCTTTTGAGATTCTTGCATGATATTCGGCATCTGCAAGGTCTTTAATCATATCGATGACCTGTCCCATCTCACAAGTATTAACGTTTTCAATACCGTTAGAAAGTTCAGAGCAAGCGCACTCAGAAAGTTTTTCAATCAATTCATGGATATGTTTGATATGCATACTCGTTCACCTCCTAAGCTTCTCTTGTAACAACAAGGTTCGCATTTGCCACGTTGATTGCCTGCGTACTTGTATTCTCAACAGCAATATTCACACAACATCCGGCCGGTACGTCAATATAGATACCAGAAGATACGTTGTTATACTGGTCAACTGCTGCCGGAGTACTAATCATCTGAGAAGACAGAACAGGCTCTCCGCTGATTGCAATTGCCAGTGAGATTGCTCCGGCTGTACCTCCGGTCGGTACTGCGATATTTGCTGAAAAATCAACAAAATAGCGCGCTCTGCACTGATTTGTGATTCCTCTCAGAGTCACGATTCCAGAACCCTCACGATGTTTGATGCAGTTATTTCCTTGAACTGCCGTGTTTGTAAAGATAACATTTCCGTTCACTGCTACTTCTTGAGCAGAAACAGCTAAATATTCAGCCATAGTATTTTACCTCCATAATTTAAGGGACAAACCTTTTACAGTCTGCCCCTTGTATTCGTAATACTGCTTATAGCAGACATAACATTTAAGTTAAGTTACTCTTCCGTCTTGGAAAGAATCTCCAAGATTTGATTTTGATTGGAAATTATCTTCTCGAGATACTCCCTGTCCTGTCTCTGCAAGGCTCTTAGCAAGTCATCATTAGACGTTTGCTTCTGATCTTTGTCGTATCCAATCATCTGCAAGATAACGGAAAAGACGTTCAACATATCAAGAAAAGAGTAGTTCCCGTTTTGATTGTTGGTCATTAACAACCACATCCATTACCGCATCCGTAATACACATTCGGGTTAGGTACCTGATATGCCGGAATTGGTGCCGGGTTCACAGCATTGATAATCTGATTTGTCTGAGCTGTCATTGCAGTAGTCAGAAGAGCATTCTGTCTATCCTGTGAAGCTGCAAGTCTCAGATCGTTGTTCTCAGCCTGTAATGTAGCGATCTTATCCTGGCAGAGGTAATCAAGGATTGCTCTTGTTCCAGCGTTCTGACTCTCAATGATATCACGAGTGTTCGTGTTCATTGTGTTCTGCAAAGCGCATGTGTCCTGTGCCATGTCAAATCTTACCTGAGAAATAGCTTCTCTGTTCTGGCAGCAACAATCGGCAAGCTGTGCCTGTAATGCATTCTGTCCCTGCATCAGAGCAACATTTGTTGTGTTGAATCCCTGCTGTGTCTGGTATCCAAGATTGCAGATTGCGTTGTCAATTCCGTGGAATCCATTCATCAGAGCTGTGTTCTGAGCGTAAAAGCCATCACACAATCCATTGTTGATTCCGTCCAGTTTTCCAACAATGTTCTGAGTATCGAATCCCCTCTGAATGTCAGCCTGTGTAGCTACTGTTGCTGCATAACCGCCACCATTTCCGAATCCGTTACCAAATCCATTGTTTCCCCAGCCAAAAAGCAGTGCGAATACGACGATGATCCATAACCATCCCCCGTCTCCCCAACCAGCTCCATCAGCGTAACCGCCTGTTGCTGGCATGACTGGCATTGTAAAAGGTGTGTTAGTTGAGTTAAACATATTAGTTCCTCCTTAATTTTATTCATAAAGAGGTTTCTCGAGTTTCTGTGCACAAACCTCTAATATGCTATAATCCAAACTTACTTTTTATTTGATTCATAAGTTCATCAACATTTGTTCCTTGTTCTTTCCCAAGGTTCCTTGCCAACTGCTCTATTCCTTTCATGTCTCCTTTTTGAGCCATATCAAGAGCATTCTTGGCCATGGGGTTGTTCATTACTTGATTATTCCCCATCATCTGTTTTAAAAACTGCTGAGGATTTCCGAAAAGGTTAATTGGGTTCATTCTCCGTCACCATCCTTTTTGACTGTAGACCGTGTTTTCGGTTTGCTGTTGCTCATAGAGTTTTCCAGTTCATCAAGTTTCCGTCCAAGCTCGTCAAATCTCTTCATAAAAGCTTCTGTCGCATCGTCAGATAGTCCTATTTTCATTTCTGATTGAGTAGACGGTAAATTGTCTGTCTGCTGATTTTGAACAGGCTTAAAGACGATTGTCTGAATAGTTCCGTTGGCAGTCCATGACTTCAAATAGATTTCTGACAAATCATTTTTTGGAAACAGCGCATAAGGAGCGTTCATTGGAACGTCACTTGCCTGTATCGTCTCTTGACCATCAACAATGTGACCAATCAGTTGCGGTTGCTGAATCTGTTGAGGGACCTGTTGCATCTGATTGTAAGCAGGCTGTTGAGCTTGCATCTGTTGAACTGGTTGCTGATATGGAGTTCCGTACCTCTGCTGATTCTGTTGCAAGTACGGATTTCCAAAATATGGATTCTCGTACATGATAGACCTCCTATCTTTCACACACATCCTCAAGTATCTCTTCTCTTGAAGCAAACGGTTTATCAGTGTAGAATCTTCTGTCAATCACATCTTCTACAACATGAACAACCGTTGACTGATATTCAAGTGGGATGCCATTGAGACGATCATCACTGAATATCTGAACAAGTATCGCATCTGAAAACATTTGACCGCCTCCTTATGATTAAATTTTCGCATAAAAAAAGAGAAGCAAGTTTTCACTTTCTTCTCATATTTATGTCATATAGTGGCTCTATTTTATTTACTATTTTGCGTACACACTTTTGCTGTGTACCGTACACACTTTTTACACACTTTTACTGTGTAAATTCGTGTAAATACGTGTAATTTTATGAAATACAGTGTGTATGCCAAATTGCTTGAAACCCTTATAAACTCAGTGTTAGAACGGTGTTCCATACAGATCATACGGTGTCACCTGATATACGTAATAATTCAACCAGTTCGTATACAGGTTATTGCAATGTGCTCTCCAGCTCAGCATTGGTTTCTTCTCTGGATCGTCATTCGGATAATAATTCTCCGGAATCTGTGGATTCAATCCTTTCCCCAAATCTCTCTTATACTCTGAATCCAGTGTCATTCTATCGTACTCCGGATGTCCCATCACAAAGATCTGACGTCCATCCTGCGCCATGCAAAGATAAACTCCTGCTTCTTCCGAATCTGCGAGGATTGTGATTCGGTCATCTTTTTCCAAAAGATCTTGCGGAACTTCTGTATGTCTGGAATGTGGTGCAAGGAATTTATCATCAAATCCTCTGACGATCGGAATCTTTCTGTTCCTTACGTGGTGCCAGAACAAACCTGAACGTTTTTCCGGAAGTTGTACCTTATCAATTCCATAATGATAATAAATACCAGCCTGTGCTCCCCAGCAAAGGTGAAGTGTAGACACAACATTTGTCTTTGTCCACTCCATAATACGTTTCAGTTCTTCCCAATAATCTACATCTTCAAACGGCATCTGTTCTACAGGTGCGCCCGTGATAATAAATCCGTCAAACCTTTTATCCTTGATATCATCAAACGCTTCATAGAACTTATAAATGTGACTTGTTGATGTATTCTTTGACACATGACTTGTCACTCTTACGAAAGTAACATCCACCTGCAGCGGCGAGTTTGAAAGTGCTCTCAGAATCTGAAGCTCTGTATCTTCCTTAAGTGGCATCAGATTCAGAAGTCCGATACTGATCGGACGGATATCCTGATGTGCCGCACGCATCTCATCCATCACGAAGATGTTCTCTTGTTCCAATATTTCCTTTACCGGCAAATCATTTTGTACTCGAATCGGCATTGTCCTTATCTCCCTTTTCTTCTTGTATTTCTTTTATCTCTTCCTGTTTTTCTTTCTGTATATAAATTCCTTCGGAATCTACATATCCGTTCTTTCCATAGCACTCTGTATCTGTTGGAAGTTCTTTTTTCTTCAGGATAGAATTAACCAGCATATTTACAATATAATAAATCACCGCAAATGTCGGTACACCAAAAAGCATTCCCGGAATACCAAATAATCCCCCTGCGATCAGGATTGAGAAAACAACCCAGAACGAGGAAAGTCCTGTCGAATTTCCTAAAATCTTTGGTCCCAGCACATTTCCATCAAACTGCTGCAATGCAATAACAAAAATGATAAAATAGAGTCCTTTCAATGGATCTGCAAGCAGAATCAGAATTGCACTCGGAATTGCTCCGATATACGGTCCAAAGAATGGAATTACATTTGTCACTCCTACGATCACGCTGACCAGCATTGTATATGGCATATTCAGAATTGATAATCCTATAAAACAGATTACTCCGATAATCAGAGAATCAATAATCTTTCCGATAATAAATCCACCGAAAATCTCATTGCTTTTTCCGCCAATCTGGAGAATCATGTTAGCCTGTCCCGGACGAAATACAGCGTAGATCAGCTTCTTTGTCTGTTTCTGGAACTTCTCTTTGCTAAACAAAACATAAATAGAGACAATGATTCCAATAATAAAATTAAAGACTTCACGAACCATCTGAATCATTCCCACAGTAAGCTGTGTCATCCACAGATTCACTTTCTCCATCAAATCTGTCTTCATCCAGTTCTGAACAAAATCACTTGCTTCTTCAACTATGCTCTCCAACATCTTTCCAACTGTTGAATCAGAAGAATGCATCTTACTGAATTCATGGATAAACCGGTTCATCTGACTCGGCACATTGAAAATCATGTCGCGGATACTTCCATATAACTCCGGAATCATCATATTGAGAAGTGTAGTAATCAATGCCAACATTAAGATGACAGATACGAAGATTCCAACTCCTCTTGATATCTGTTTTTTCTTCTTTAATTTGGGACAATGTTTCTCCAAAAGCGGAATCATCCGACGGTCTATCCACTTCACAATCGGATTCAGCAAATATGCAATTGCCAGTCCATAAATAATAGGTTTTGCCACTGCTAAAAACTGCTTAAATACAGATGAAATCTGTCCCAATCTCAAAAGTGCAAAATAAAATAAGATACATGCCGCAACAACAAAAAACATCGTCATACTTTTTATGGCCTGTTCTTTGAAGCTATACCTTCTTTTTTCATGCTCTTCCCACGAATTGTGCCTATAACTTTGATCTGTATGAGTCTTTGACGCCTCTTTCGCTGTCGTATGCTCATCCTGTCGATATTCACTCATGTACGATCATTTCCTTTCTTCTGTTAAATATACATATTACGATTATAACGCGGTTGCAATAATAGAGTCAACAGTAGAAAAAAGAGATTCAGAAGATCCTCTCTTCCAAATCTCTTTCTATTTATCACGATTTTATACTTTTATCTGATACTCAATTACAGCAACTATCAAATGTTGCACATTCTGTCCCACTGCTGTGGCAGGCGTCACCGCCTTCTACACTGATTTTCCCTGCGTGACATTTGCACTCTTCATTATATCTGCAATCTTTCGCCTGGCAGTCAACATCTGAGCAATCTGAAACAGACTTCATCGAATCCGTCTTATTGCTATAACTTCCCTCTCTTCTTTCTTCAAAGCTATTGCAACAGGTCTCCTTCGCATCCTTCGCACTGTTTCCTCCCACCTGGATCTTATCCAGTTCGCAAAGATACTGATAATTGTGTACACATGTCTGTACGGTACAACTTAATTCTGGCATACTGATTTCCTCCTCTTAATCTTATTAGAACAATATCAGTATGTCCCTTTCTTTTAAATATATACACTTATATCCAAAAACACAAAACGGTATGTATCTCTCAATACATACCGCCAGGAATCTGATTCTTATGCGTTTTTTCCACAGCAGAATTTATATTTCTTTCCACTTCCGCACGGACATGGATCATTTCTTCCGATCTTTTTCGCCTTGCGAACTGTACCGGACTGTTTCTGCTCACGATACAGACGTTTCTTTGTCTCTGCATCAAAGATCTTATCCCACTGTGGGAGTCCATACAGCCAGTCAGCTTTTGCATCGATCATGTTCTTATAAAGAAGTTCTTTATCAAATGCAAGACTTACAACTGTATCTTCTTCCATTGTCTCGATCGGGTTTGCTGTCTTCAGACTGTCATTGATTCCGTCAAGGAATCCAACCATTGTCATGACATCCTGTCCATATTTCTCAGCAAGCTCTTTCACTGTTCCCTTCACTTCTTCATCCGGGTTCTCGAGCAGCTGCTCGTAAATCTCTCTTTCGATTGTAAAGTATGTTCCCCAGAACTTCTCCAGCTGATCTTTCGGAAGATTACGGTCATAGGCCATATCACGCCACTGGTCTAATAAACATTTCTCACTCATTGTATATTGCTCCTTTATCTTTAAACTTCGAATTCAATCGCCCTTTTATTATATAACATATTTTATTTGCCGTAAACAATTATTTGATATATACTGTTACTATTACTATATTGGCGTATGAAAGGACTGGTCACATGAAAAAACTGAAACGTATTTCTGCACTATTAGGGGTTTTTATTCTTATCGCAATGTATTTGTGCACACTGATTTTTGCACTGATTGATTCACCTGTTGCTTCTGATCTTCTCAAAGCATCTATCGCTGCAACCATTTTCGTTCCTGTTATTCTCTATGGACTGCTGCTGGTCACACGACTGTTGAAAGATGATTCAAAAGACAATTCTGATCATAAATAAAATACTGCAGTCAGTAATGCACTGACAGAATCTACTCCCCGGGCGACATGCGAAGCTGTTTCCCGGGTTTTTACTGCCTGTCTCCTCTTCAGATATTCTTCCATGGATAAATTTTCTCTGTCTTTTTCATTGCTGTTCTGTTCCATCGAATTCCTCCTTCTTTTTTCTCAGCTATATATTATATGAGGAACTTTCTGATTTATTACTATCTTTTTGTTTTCCGTGCAAATCCCACGCGGAGCAACAACTACATTGTACGCCTCCGTGTGTATCCTGAATGGAGCGTTTTTTACATCAGAAAAGATTTTTCCTGATATAACAAAGAATGTGCCTTGGCACATTCTGGCGCCTGCGGCGGTCGCTTGCGACACCTACCTTGTACGCCGCAGTGCGCATCCCTAGCGGAGCGTTTTTATATATTAGGAAAGAACTTTCCTAATATATAAAAAATACAGGACGGAAAGCTTTCACTTCCTGTCCTGTATTTCTGTTTCATTATTTATTACGATAAATAATATCGTCTCTTCCTGGTCCGTTACTGATCATTGTGATCGGATACTCGATCTCTTTCTCAATGAATTCAATGTATTTACGGCAGTTTTCCGGAAGATCTTCGTAGTTTTTGATTCCACGGATGTCTTCTTTCCATCCCGGAAGAACTTTGTAAACCGGTTTTGCCTTCTCAAGAAGATGTGTTACCGGGAATTCTGTAGTAACTTCTCCGTTGATCTCATAACCAACACATACCGGAATCTCATCCAGATATCCAAGTACATCGAGTACTGTAAATGCTACATCTGTTGTTCCCTGCATTCTGCAGCCATATTTGGATGCAACACAGTCAAACCATCCCATTCTTCTTGGACGTCCTGTTGTAGCGCCGTACTCTCCGCCGTCACCACCACGTCTTCTAAGCTCGTCTGCTTCCTCTCCAAAGATCTCGCTTACGAAAGCTCCGGCTCCTACTGCGCTTGAGTATGCTTTACATACTGTAACGATCTGCTTGATCTCGTATGGTGGGATTCCTGCTCCGATCGCACCGTATCCTGCAAGTGTTGAGGAAGATGTAACCATTGGATAAATTCCGTGATCCGGATCTTTCATGGATCCCAACTGTCCTTCAAGAAGAACTGTCTTTCCTTCTTTGATTGCCTCGTGAAGGTAAAGAGATACATTAGCTACAAACGGCTCTACCATTTTCTTATATTCCATCAGTTCGTTATATAACTCATCAGGATTAATCAGTGGTTTGTGGTATAAATGCTCAAGCAGTACATTCTTCTGCTCTGCCACGCGCACAACCTTCTCCTTCAAAAGTTCATCATCAAACAGCTCACTAACCTGGAAACCGATCTTTGCATACTTATCTGAATAGAACGGAGCAATTCCTGACTTTGTGGAACCGAAAGATTTTCCTCCGAGTCTCTCTTCTTCATATGCGTCAAAATTCTTGTGATAAGACATTACCATCTGTGCTCTGTCGGATACAAGAATCTTCGGCATCGGAACACCTTTTTCTACTATAGACTGTACCTCTGCGAAAAGACGCGGCACATCCAGTGCGACACCATTACCAATGATGCTGGTCGTATGTCCATAGAACACACCTGATGGCAGTGTATGCAGCGCAAATTTTCCGTAATCATTCACAATTGTATGGCCTGCATTCGCACCACCCTGAAAACGAACGATGATATCTGCCTCTCTGGCGAGCATGTCTGTGATCTTACCCTTTCCTTCATCGCCCCAGTTTGCACCAACTACTGCTTTTACCATTTCAAACCCTCCTGCGTATGTTTGCTTGTAAATAATATTAATCAGCGGTACTTATAACCATTACCGCCTTAAGAATTATACTATACTTTTGCAGGGTTGTAAAACGTTATTTCGCATTTTTTTATTTAAATGTCAGAAATATTGTATTTCTGCGATAAAAGTATTACAATGGAAAGTAAATCAGGCGGTTTTCCCCTGAGAGCAAACTGTTTATCAGTATGAAATTTAGTTTAATAGAAGGGAGACTATAGAATTGAAAAAATTAATCAAATGGATAGTTGGACTTGGCACTGTTGGTACTGCAATCGGACTTCTTGCTGTTCGTCTGATCAAAAAATCAAAGAGTACATCCTCTGATATAAAAGCAGATAGCACCGATAGCAATAAAGAAGAAACGGATTCCGATACATTTGATCTGGATCAGGATCTTGAACCAACACAGGAAAGATCTTATGTATCTTTGCAGGCAGCCCGACCAGATGATTTAACTGAAAAATCTGATGTTGACAACACTGACTCTTCTGAAGCAGAAACACAACCAGCAGTTTCTGATGAATCAGATGATACGATTGCTGAAAACGAATAATAAAAAAGAAAGCGGATGGTTCAATCTTACACTTAATAAAATTGAACGATCCGCTTCTCTTTTTTATTAAAATACAGCCTGTTTTTCTATCATCTATTCCCATGCCTTACAGAGTAGTTGAACTGCTGCACGGATTCTCTCCTCATTCATGTTTGCATAACCTAACAGAATCACCGCTTTTCCTGTACTGTCTTCATTATCTTTTACACAATACTCTGATAAGCCATAAACTCTGACACCTTGTTTCGCCGCTTTTTCAATCAAATCCTTTTCGGAATCATCCGTTTTAAAATGCAGCAACAGGTGAACACCTGCATTTTCTCCGGAAATTTCCAGAATCTCTTTCATCTTCCGAAGGCTGCTGATCAGAACATCATGCCTGTTCTTATATAATGCGCGTGTTTTATTCAGATGTCGCTCATAATAGCCTTCTTCCATAAATTTCTGAAGAATCATCTGATCCACCTTGGAGACAGTAGAACTGATGAATCTGCATTTTTCCTGATAAATTTTCAAAATATGTTCCGGAAGCACCATATAGCTCATTCGAATAGAAGGTGCCAGTGATTTAGAAAAGGTACCTGTATAAATCACTTTCCCATTGCTATCACTTCCCTGCAGTGCCGGAATCGGCTTTCCTTTATATCGAAATTCACTGTCGTAATCATCTTCAATAATATATCTGCCTTCTGCCCCATCTGCCCATTTCAAAAGTTCCATTCTTCTTTGTATCGGCATAACACATCCAAGTGGATACTGATGAGACGGCATGACAAATGCAATATCCGCCCCTGATTTCTCTAATTCATCAATCCGCATCCCGCTTTGATCCATATCAACAGTACAGACTTTATAGCTTAATCGTTCAAACAAACGATAGGCCTGTCCATAGGTTGGGTTTTCCAGCGCAACTTTATGACAATTTCCAATCACTGTCGTTAAAAGCATAAGCAAATAATCACTTCCTGCTCCAATAATGATCTGATCCGGATGACAGTGTATTCCTCTTGCCTGATGCAAATAACTGCTGATTACATTCCGAAGCCCATATTCCCCTTGAGGATTCCCCAATCGGAACATCTCTGCCTTATCATCTATCAGGCATTCTTTGGATAATTTTCTCCAGACATTATACGGAAAACTGTTAAGATCCACACCGTTCGGAGTGAAATCATACGCGTATTCTGTCACTCCTGAAGAAATCGGTTCAACTTTGATCTCCGGTCTCTTCTGAAGCTGATATATGCCTTCGATCTTTGCGACAAAATATCCTTTGCATGGGATTGCCTCCACATACCCTTCCGACAGGAGCTGTTCATATGCAAGTTCTACTGTACTCCTGCTCACTACCAGATGCTTACTCAATGCTCTTGTAGATGGAAGCCGCTCTCCACTCTGTATTACGTTATTCTGAATCTCTTCCTTGATAAATTCATAAATCTGTTCGTACAGCGGAGTTTTTGATTTTGGATTCAAACTCATTGTCAATTCATACATTCTTGTTCTCCCCCCCCTGCATCACACCTATAACTATGAAAAACTGCCGTGAACAATTTCTCATTGTGATCACGGCAGTCCGTTTTTTATTTCTTCGGCAGTTTGAAAGAACTCTTCAGAGAAACAATACGGTTAAATACCAGATTCTCCGGTGTAGAATCCTTTGCATCGATACAGAAAAATCCATTTCTTACAAACTGGAAGCTATCATAAGCTTTCGCATCTGCAAAGCTTGGCTCCACATAAGCATCTTTGATAATCTTCAGAGAATTTGGATTCAGGTTCAGAGAACCATCCTCTTTATTGTATACACCCTTCTCTTCATCTACAAGGTTCTCATACAGTCTTACTTCTGCTTTCTGTGCATATGGTGCCGGAACCCAATGAATTGTTCCTTTCACCTTACGTCCTGTAAATCCACTTCCAGCCTTTGTCTCAGGATCATAAGTACAGTGAACTTCTGTCACGTTACCATTCTCATCCTTTACAAAGCTTTCACACTTCACAAAATATGCGTGCATCAGACGAACTTCATTCCCTGGGAACAAGCGGAAATATTTCTTTGGCGGTTCTTCCATGAAGTCGTCTCTCTCGATGTAAAGTTCACGACAGAACGGAACTTTACGCTGTCCGAGTTCTTCGTTCTCCAGATTATTCGCAACATCCAGATATTCAACTTCTCCTTCCGGATAGTTATCAATCACAAGCTTAATCGGATCAAGTACAGCCATCATACGGGAACGCTTCATCTTCAGGTCTTCACGGATACAGTACTCAAGCATCGCATAATCCACAGAACTCTGACTCTTGGAAATACCACACATATCAATAAACATCTTGATTGACTCCGGTGTAAATCCTCTTCTTCTGAGCGCTGCGATAGAAACCAGTCTTGGATCATCCCATCCATCAACAATCTTATCTTCTACGAGCTTCTTAATATAACGCTTTCCTGTTACAACATTCGTAAGATACAGTTTTGCGAACTCAATCTGACGCGGTGGGTTCTCGAATTCACATTCTCTCACAACCCAGTCATAAAGCGGTCTGTGATCTTCAAACTCAAGTGTACAGATGGAATGTGTGATTCCCTCGATTGCATCCTCGATCGGATGAGCGAAATCATACATCGGATAAATACACCACTTATCCCCTGTATTGTGATGTGTCATGCGGGCAACACGATAAATAATCGGGTCACGCATATTGATATTCGGTGATGCCATATCAATCTTTGCACGAAGCACTTTCTCTCCGTCTGCATACTTTCCGGCACGCATATTCTCAAAAAGCTCAAGGTTCTCCTCTACAGAACGATTTCTATATGGACTTTCTTTTCCTGGTTCTGTAAGTGTTCCTCTATATTCACGCATCTGTTCTGCTGTAAGATCACAGACAAATGCTTTTCCTTTCTTGATCAGCTTCACAGCGCACTCATACATCTGATCAAAATAATCGGATGCAAAATAAAGATGATCCTTCCAGTCAGCACCCAGCCACTTAATATCCTCTTTGATAGACTCAACAAATTCTGTCTTCTCCTTTGTCGGGTTCGTATCATCAAATCTCATATGGAATTCACCATTATACTTCTCTGCCAGTCCATAGTTCAAAAGGATAGACTTCGCATGACCAATATGAAGGTATCCATTCGGCTCCGGTGGGAAACGGGTGCATACATGATCGTAAACTCCTTCTGCCAGATCCTTATCTATCTCCTGTTCAATAAAATTCTTTGAAACTGTTTCGTTCTCCATATCTTCCTCCTACTAACCATAAGTACCATCCGGATGATCTGTCACATTCCTTCGGAAGTGTGATTTATCCTACAGGTTTTCATGCTCAATATCTTATCACATAAAAAGAACAACCACAAGAGATTCTTTTCGTCTCCTCTTACAGTTGTCCTTTTAAGTCACTGTTCACTTTCGTGTCAATCACTTTACTGATTGACACGGAAAATGCATGTTTTGCCCTGAATGCAGCCTGCCTTTTAACAATTCATAAGCCTGTGCCAGAATAGCTGCATGATCCACTGCAATTCCTCCACCTTCTTTTACAACATAGTATTTTTCTCTGACCAATCCTGTCCGCTCCTTTTTCAGGATAACCGCATTTCTCTTCTGATCCTGATTTTGAATTGTCAGATGATATTCCGTCTTTTCCCATCCATCTTCTTCATATGCTGTCTCCGGTTCCATCTCTATCTCAAACCATGCTGCATCTGCCGCATCATCTCCGGCCTCTACACTTACATCCGACTCCTTTACGATAGAAAGATACGCACTTGTAATAATCCTTGCTCTCGGATCTCTCTGATAATCTCCATAACAGGCAAACTGTTCCACCGGAAGTCCGCTGACTCCGGTCTCTTCCTGCAGTTCCCGTCTTGCTGTATCCTCCAGATTCTCCCGCAAATTTACAAATCCTCCCGGAAGAGCCCAACAGCCAATACTGGGATGATTTCCTCTCTTAACCAAAAGCACCTTTAATCGTCCTTCTTTCAATGCCTGTTCATCTTTATAAGAGAAAACAACTGTGTCTGTTGTACAACACGGATTTTTATATCGATATGGATCATATTCTTCCAGAAATTCTTCCAGTGTCTGTCCTTTCCCATTCCGTTCTCCTGTCCCATAAAATGGTGTGATATCTTCTAAAAATGATGCCATATCAACCTCTCCTTTTCACTTCATTCAAAGCACTCCAAACATACTCACCGGCTCAAAAAAGCGACCGATTTCTGTCAGAAGATTCGCAAAATAAACACAAGTTCCTGCTTCTGCCTCCGGATGTGATCCTTGAAAATCATAACACTGTACTCCCACAAGCGGCGCATGTGCTTTCTCCCAATCCCGTTCCAGAATCTCATGAATCTGTTCTTCATCTTCTTCGCCGACTCGAAGAAAAATCTCGATGTTCTGCCTCATCGTATCAAAAAAATGATAAAATTCCGGCAGATATTCTTCCATCTCCCATACAAACTCCGTAAACGTCTGTAACACATCTTTCAGTTCTTTTAATTCACTTGTTTCATAATTCTTTTCGCTCATACGGCTTCCCCTTATGCAGAACCCGTCACCTTGAACCACCACTTCAATCAAATCCAGTATAACATATTTCATGACAAGTGAAAGAATTCTCAACAAGGAATTGCATTTTTCTTTAACCCCATAAACCTATAGGAAAATCTGCAATGAGATTTCTGTTGGAATCTATGAAGATTTGAAGATCTGCATCGCGAATCTGCTGAAATAAGAAAAACCCCGGAAACACCGCATTCACGGGCGTTTCCGGGGAAAGGTTCAAAGCTGTCTAGGGGACTTGAACCCCCGACCTCCGCCTTACCAAGGCGACGCGCTACCGACTGCGCCAAGACAGCTTATTGCGTTCCAGCAGAACGCAAAATTAAATATACACTACTTGAGTTTGATTGTCAAGTTAAAGCTGATCTGAATCCAGCAAAATGGTAAATGGCCCATCATTGAGCAGCTGAACCTTCATATCAGCTCCAAACTCTCCGGTCTGTACTTCATCCACTGATTCCCTGCATTTTTCAATGATATATTCATACATCTCATTCGCCATATCCGGTTTTCCTGCTTCAATAAAGCTTGGTCTGTTTCCTCTCTTACAGTTTGCATATAACGTAAACTGTGAAACCAGAAGAAGACCTCCGTCCACATCAGCAAGCGAAAGGTTTGTTTTTCCCTGTTCATCTTCAAAAATACGAAGTCCGATCATTTTTCGTATCATTTTGTCTGCAATCTCTTTTGTGTCTGTATCTGCTACTCCAATCAGAACAAGATACCCTTTTCCAATCTTTCCTGATATCTCACCATCAATCGTAACAGATGCCTCTGTTACTCTTTGTATTACAAATCTCATCTTCTCAAACCTCTGTTTTTTTATTATTTGTTGTCAGACAAATCAACGTCACAGCACTCACTGTCATCGGAATACTAATCAGGATAATCATTCCCATTACTATTGCCGGAAGGAATCTGCTCTCAAGATCTACGATCAGCGTTCCCATCAGATTATAGAACATGTGCATCAGCATGGATGCCGCCAGGGTGTTATAGCGCTGCGCCACAAATCCAAGTGCAAATCCAAGAAGTGCCGCATAAATTCCCTGTACAAGATTCTGATGGAATACTCCAAACAGAATCGCCTGTACAACATTCGCCAGGATCCAATGCATTCCGGCACGTTCAAGATATTTCTGGATCAAACCCCGGAAAATCATTTCTTCCACAAGAGGTGGAAGAATCAATGTACTGAAAACCCACATCAGCGAATATTCTGTCAGGCCGGAATTTTCTATCAGATTCTGATAATTATCCATCGCATCCGGAAGTGACCGTGCTACAATTGCCAGTATAATACTGGTCACGTGTATCATGCCAAAAGTAAACAGCGCGATTAAAACGCATCCGTCCCATCCGACTCTTCTGCATTTACCTGGGATTGCACGGATTCCTCCTTCACGCAGCTGAAAAGCAAGATAATACCATAAAGCAGGAATAGGCAGAACCATAAGGTACAAAATTGCCGATACCAGATTCAAATGACTCATCAGGAACTCATAAACCACCATTGTTCCATTGTTTCCCATAACCAGAGGCCCGCCAATTGCGGCCAGATAAGAAATGATGTATCCGAATTTGTTAAAGCAGATCATGATCACCAGAAAGACTGCAAGTGCCAAAAGGTAATTGTATTTTTTCTTCATCCGTATTTCTCCTTTACGGCAGAATCTTTTGTGCTTTTGTCTTGATCCTCTGAAGTGCATTGTCCACTGACTTCGGACTCTTTCCAAGTAATTCCGCAATCGTCCGATAATCCGTTCCCATCAAGTGCAGATAAAGAACATGATTTTCTAATGGACTGAGCAATTCTTTGAGCTGCTCCGCAAAAGCTTCTGTATATTCTTTTCCAAAATAAAGAACTTCCGGATCATTCTCCTTCGATGATTCTATCGTGTCAATCAAAGGAAGACTTCTCCCCTCTCCTACCTGTTCACTGTCTTCATATAACGAAACATAAGAATTCAAAGGCAGATGCTTTTTTCGATTTGATGCCTCAATTGCCGAGTACATCTGTCTAGAGACACAAAGTTCTGCAAAACTTGAAAATGATGTTTTCTGCGTTACATCAAAATCCCGCACTGCTTTGATCAGACCGATCATTCCTTCCTGGATCAGATCCTCGTTCTCTCCACCCAACAGATACATTGCACGCGCTTTCTTCCTTACCATGGATTTATATTTCACCATCAGGTAATCCATAATCTCCTGATTTCCATTTTTGTAATCACATAAAAGCTGCTCATCTGTCATTCTGTCATACTTACTCATCCAATTATCACCTGTTATCACTCTTTTTTCGAGCAATACTCATATTTATTTCTGCGAAATCCTCTGTCTTACGATCTCATAAGCAAGAACACCTGCTGCCACAGATGCATTCAGAGAATTAATCTGACCTTTCATTGGAATTCCTGCAACGAAATCACAGTTTTCTTTCACAAGGCGGCCAACGCCCTCACCTTCATTTCCGATCACAAGACCGATCGGTCCTGTCAGGTTCAGGTCATACATCTGCTCGCCATCCATATCAGCACATACAAACCAGAGTCCTTTTTCCTTGAGTTCTTCCATTGTCTTCACAAGATTCGTCACCTTTGCGACCGGTGTATAATTCAAAGCTCCGGCAGATGTCTTCGCAACTGTCGCTGTCAGACCAACTGCTCTTCTCTTTGGAATAATGACCCCGTGTGCACCTGCAAGGTTCGCTGTACGAATGATCGCGCCAAGATTGTGCGGATCTTCAATATTGTCTAAAAGAATCAGAAACGGAGCTTCGCCTCTCTCTTCTGCCAGCTTAAGCATATCGTCGATCGTAGAATATTCATATGCTGCCGCATGCGCGATCACGCCCTGATGCTTTCCTGTCTCTGAGAGCTGGGAAAGTCTTTCTTTTGTCACAAAATTGATCAGAGATCCGTGTTTTTTTGCTTCACGTACAATTGTTCTTACCGGTCCGTCCTGGCATCCGTCAAGAACATAAATCTTGTCAATCGTACGTCCGGAACGAAATGCTTCCAGTACAGCATTTCTTCCTTCAATTACAAATGTCTCTGTTCCCTGTTCTCTATTTTCCTGCATGTTCTGCTCCTTTTTCCTTTATCTCTTTTTCAATGCTTTCAAGTCCGATACTTACAAGCTCTGTCAGTCGTTCATACTGACCTGTCAGATATAAATGTCCGATCAATGCCTCAAAACCTGTCGCTCTTCTGTAATCTGTAATTGACTGATTCTTTGCCGGGGACACAGATCGTGCATTTCTTCCTCTCCGGTAAACTCCATGTTCTTCCTCATTCAGATGCTCCTGCATGGAACGCATCATAAAGGACTGTGCTGATGCCTGCACATACTGGCTTGTCTCTTCATGGAGACGGTGGACCGGCCTGTTTCCACGGCCGACCACCATCGTCTTAATGATCAGATCATAAACACAGTCTCCCACATAAGCAAGAACCAGTGGGGAACACTGCTTTGCATCAATCTCTTTCATACCGGGAATTGTCCGGATATACTCTTCTAAACCTGCTGTTATGCTCTTTTCCATTGTACTCCTTCTCTTGTATCTTTCAGAACGATACCTTTCGCAAGAAGCTCATCTCTGATTTCATCTGCTCTTGCAAAGTTTTTCTCTTTTCTTGCTGCCTGACGCTCAGCGATCAATGCTTCAATGTCAGAATCAAGAATCTCATCTTCTTTATCAACAATAATTCCAAGTACTTCTGTCAGTCTTACCAGACGGTCAAACAGATTCTCAAGATACTCTTTGGAACTGTCTTCGTCTGTCATCGTATTAATGAATTTTACAAGATCAAATACTGCAGCGATCGCATCTGCTGTATTGAAGTCATCATCCATAGCGCTCTCAAAGTTTCCAACATATTCTGCTGACTTTGCAAACTTCTCTGCTTCTGTCTCTGCCATATCTTCTGTCTTCGCGCTTCCCATAAGGAATTTCAGACGATCAGCTGCTGTAATGATTCTCTCAAGTCCGCTCTTTGCTGCTTCCATCAATTCAGCGCTGAAGTTCAGTGGACTTCTGTAATGTGCGCTTAACATGAAGAAACGAAGTACCTGAAGGTCATACTTCTCACTGATCTCGCGAACTGTGAAGAAATTTCCAAGAGACTTGGACATCTTACGGTTATCAATGTTCAGGAACCCGTTATGCATCCAGTATCTGGAGAACTCTTTTCCGTTCGCTGCTTCACTCTGCGCAATTTCATTTTCATGATGTGGAAAGATCAGGTCTTCCCCACCTGCATGAATATCGATCTGCTCACCAAGATATTTCTTGGACATCTCTGAGCACTCAATGTGCCATCCCGGACGTCCCTCACCCCATGGAGAAACCCATGCAGGCTCGCCTTCTTTTTTCGGTTTCCAGAGAACAAAATCCAGAGAATCTTCTTTCTCATCCTCACCGCTTACAAGAAGGGTACGTCCGCCTGACTGAAGATCATCAAGGTTCTTATGGGATAATTTACCATAATCTTTGAACTTTCTTGTACGGTAATATACAGTTCCGTTCTTCTCATATGCGTAGCCTTTCTCAATCAGTGTCTCAATCATGCTGATCATACCGTCAATCTCTTCTGTTGCAAGCGGATTCTTTGTTGCCGGCTCAATATTCATACCGTCCATATCTTTCTTGCACTCTGCAATGTAACGCTGTGAGATTTCTTCTGCTGTAACGCCTTCTTCGTTTGCTTTCTTGATGATCTTGTCATCGACATCTGTAAAGTTAGATACATAATTCACATCATAATTTTTGTATTCAAAATATCTGCGGACAGTATCAAACACGATCATTGGTCTTGCATTTCCAATATGGATGTAATTATATACAGTCGGACCGCATACATACATCTTTACTTTTCCTTCCTCTAGAGGAACAAACTCTTCTTTTCTTTTTGACATTGTATTATAAATCTTCATCGTTCTTACTCTCCTTATTTTCTTTCTCCACACATCGCATATATTTTATCATAGATTCCAAACGTTTGTGAAGTTTTATATTCTCTTCCTGCAGTTCTCGAATATCTGTAAGTACCGGGTCCGGTAAATGTACCTGATCCATATCACTTCTTGGGACTTTCTTGTTGTCCATGCGGACGATTCGTCCCGGCACACCGACAACTGTACAGTTCGGTGGAACCTCTTCAAGCACTACAGAACCAGCTCCGATCTTAGAATTTTCTCCGATTGTAAAAGAACCCAGGATCTTTGCGCCGGCGCTCACCATAACATTATCTTTCAACGTTGGATGACGTTTTCCCTGTTCTTTTCCGGTACCGCCAAGCGTAACCCCCTGATACAGTGTTACATTATCTCCGATGATCGTAGTTTCTCCGATGATCACACCTGTTCCATGATCGATAAAAAGTCCCTTTCCAATTGTTGCACCCGGATGGATCTCAATCCCTGTCTTACGCGCTGCTCTCTGAGAAATCCAGCGTGCCCAGAAATAATGTTTTTTCAGGTAAAGCTTATGCGCCACTCTGTAGCTTAAGATTACTTTAAAGCTTGGGTACAAAAATACTTCCATGTTTGATTTGATCGCAGGATCTCGCTCTCGGATCACCTCTATCTCCTGTTTGACATAAGATATCATTCCCATATTTATCATTCCTTTCTGATTCAAGAATGCAGTGCGCATCCTGAGCGGAGCGTTTTTTATATATTAGGAAAGGGACTTTCCTAATATACAAAAAACTTCGTCTCAATCTAGAGACGAAGTTCTATCCGCGGTTCCACTCTAATAAAAGAAGTATAACTTCTTTCACTTTCATGCACGTAACGTGTGCCTGACGTACCCTGCTACTCCATTCACAGGATCGACTCCCGGGGGCACTTCACAGTTTCTTCTCTCAAAGGTGCTTTCAGCCGGTGACACCTTCTCTCTATGAGTCCAAATCTCTGTTACTCTTCCCGTTCTTTGTCTTTCTCGATTCTATTACCAATATTTATTGTTTTCAACATCTCTATTATCTTATGCAAAAAATCATTTTTTGTCAACTATTATCTCTGCCGATCAACTGCATTTTAACATTTTATTCAGACAATCTCATTCAAAAATATTGGACAGAAGTTCTGAAGTTTCCTCAGTTCTTCCTCTAGTTCTTCTGTAAGAATTACGCTTTCCTCTGCACGTATTTCTTCAGGAGTTTTGTATCCAAACAATATTTCCGTCAATGCTGCAATGGAAAGTACTCCCTGTGAATCTTCCGTTTCAGACACGTTCAGGCTTTCTTCTCCTTTTGAGCTACTGAGTTTCCAGATCCTGCTGTTCTTATGAAGAATCGGATCAATTACCGCAAAAGAGCAATGAATCTCACATTCTGACGGGATTTTCATTTTAGAAAATAGTTTCTGTAAATGAACGATCCTGATCATAATAAGCGGTTTTTCTTTATATGCAGACGTTTCATCATCTGGCCAGTCAGGTGCTTCCTTAAACCCATAAACCGAAACCTTTTCTTCCGGTTCTCTAAGACCATCCACCGACGCCCAGAAGAGATCTTCTTTCCCTTCCAGATAAAGTGGTTCCCTGATCTCGAGCCCCTCTTCTTTCGCATATGCATAGATACAGACCAGCTTCTTTTCTTCAAAGACAAGCCGCATCCCGCCAAACTCGCTCTGTTGTTCGAGAATCTGTGTCTGATAATATTGTGCATTTCTTAAAGCAACAACATTCCAGCAATCCGAAAAATTCTCTTCAACAAATACCGCCATCTTCCCTGCATCCATAAATCTTGCATCACGGTCTACAATCCGCTCTTGTGATATATTTCTATATTCATCATTTTTATATTCTTTTCTTGCAGAAAAAAATGCTTCATCAAGCTCGATTTGTTTCTGTTCATAAACAAATCGGAAATCATAAGGATAATAGATTGCTTCTGCCGCCGGCATCAGGAAGGTAAGTGGCATCTTCTGTGAATACTGATCCTGTAATGCATGAATCAGAAGATTTCTCATATATCCTCTGCCTCTATATTCTGCCTGCGTGGCAACTCCCACGATATAATCCGATGGAACAACACTTTCCTGTAACTTTACCTGATAAGGGTTCAGCTGCAGCATCGCACGTATCTCATCGTCTTCCTCTATTACATAAATAGTATTGTCTTTTGTCTTGATATAATAGTAATAATCAACAAATTCCTGACTGTCTTCTGAAAATACCTGTTCCCACAAGCTCCTGGTTTTCCCATGCTCTGATTGGTCCAGCTTTCGAATCTTCATCTTATTTTCCCGCACAGCATCCACCACATCCTGCAGGCTTCTCCATCACATCCACGCTACTGTAATTCGTAAATTTTTCAATCGCACAGATCGCCTGGGATGAGATTCCTTCGCCGCTTCCGGTAAAACCAAGGCCCTCTTCTGTTGTAGCCTTTACATTGATCTGATCAACGTCAATTTTAAGCGCTTTCGCCATGTTTTCCCGCATCTGATCAATATGCGGACGCATCTTTGGACGCTGCGCAATGATCGTTGCATCAATATTCTCGATCACATAACCTTTTTCTTCCAAAAGTCCGCCTACGTGCTCGAGCAGTTTTATACTAGATGCGCCCTTATATTTTGGATCTGTATCCGGAAAATGAAGGCCAATGTCTCCAAGTGCTGCTGCTCCAAGCAGTGCATCCATTACGGCATGCAGCACAACGTCTGCATCTGAATGTCCTAAGAGACCTTTCTCGTAAGGAATCTCAACTCCACCCAGGATCAGTTTTCTTCCTTCAACTAACTTATGAACATCATATCCCATACCTACACGCATAATTATTTCTCCTCAAAATCATTTTCAGCATCTTCTGAAACAGGTTCTTCATTCAGTTCTGCAAAAATATCTACCACTCTTGTGTCTGTCAGTTCTTCCTGAACTGATGTTTCTTCAGTTGCTGTTTCTTCAGCTTTTATTTCTTCGTCCGGTGTTTCCTCTGATTCTGTTGTAGTCACCGGTTTTTCTACTGATTCTGCTTTTTCTTCTGATACTGTTTTTTCCGCTGCTTCGTTTTCTGTTGAATCTGAATCTGCTGTTTTTTCTATAGCTTCAGCCTTGCTGTCTTGCATTGTTTTTTCCTCGGAATCCGCCTTAGACACTGCGTCTTCTAGCTTCTTCCTGTCTTCTTCTGAAAGCATTGTCGGCATTGTATTGTCTGATACTTTTTCGTCTTCTGATGCTTCTGTCGTTGTGCTCTCTGTTACCTGTGACATTTCCTTCGCCGCTGCCGCTTCTTCTGCTTTTCGTTTCTGCTCCGCTTTTCTCTTTGCTATCATCTTCGCAATCTGCTTTTTGATATCAATTTCAAACGTTTTACAGATGGCATTCCCTGCATAAGCAACTCCAACCAGGATAAATACAACTGCCAGTACTGACATAAGTGTCATATTGCTAGGACGCTGCTGGATCATCTCACTTAAGATTCTGATACCCAGGTAGGTAAGATAACCTCCAAGTACTATTCTGAGCGCATATCCGCTTTTCTTATTCATCTTGTTTCCTCCGTATTTCTGTTATTGGCCACGTTTTAAAATATAAACGAAAGACAACAACTTTTTTCTATATCATTATCTGTTATATTACCACAAGTTGCTCTTTAATACTATTATTTCTTTGCTTGATATAAGCAATGACCAGTAAATTTGCGTAAAAAAACTGCGTACTAATTTCTTAAGCACGCAGTCTTCGTCATAGTAGCGGGAACTGGATTTGAACCAGCGACACCACGGGTATGAACCGTGTGCTCTAGCCAACTGAGCTATCCCGCCATATTTAATTAGTATATGGGACCTACAGGGCTCGAACCTGTGACCCTCTGCTTGTAAGGCAGATGCTCTCCCAGCTGAGCTAAGATCCCATATAAGTAGCGGGAACTGGATTTGAACCAGCGACACCACGGGTATGAACCGTGTGCTCT
>ERZ1026874.52-NODE-52-length-76827-cov-15.820937_pt1 | contig 76827 bp, 54 predicted proteins | sample MGYA00380167_ERZ1026874 | MGnify/ENA primary metagenome ERZ1026874 (study PRJEB33269, sample SAMEA4719803) | human gut metagenome | biome: human-associated habitat; feature: organic feature; material: feces | place: Cameroon | collected 2013-10 ...
TATGCCAGAATGTGTGCTTACCCTGCTCATCCTCAAACTTGTAGAGTTCTACATTAGCATCCTCATTGATAGGACGGTTCAACTCTACTGTCTCACCATTTACACCGCAAGATACAACGTTGCGAGCGAGAGCCGGTGAGATACTCTCGGCGATTTGTAAGCCAGTTACGCCCTGCTCATACTCACGAACAGATCCGTCTGGGAATGTGATTTTTACCATAACAACTTAGTATTTTTATTAAATCAAATGCAAAAGTAATGCTTTTTTGCATACGACGCACATATTTTTCCAACTTTTTTTTGTTCTGACTATTTTTTATTGTATTTTTGCAGACAGGAAACATTTATTTTCACCATCTCTACACTAAAAGAGGAGGTAGAAACAAAAAAATGCATAACCCTACAATAAGTTTAAGGAATAAAAAGATTAAAAGTACAAGATATGGCGGCAGCTCGGATTTTGATCATATACACAGGAGGAACCATCGGCATGGGAAAAAATGTCGAGACTGGTATCCTTGAGCCTCTTGACTTCAACCATTTAGTTTCCTCAATGCCCGAATTCCAGCTCATACAAGCCGACATCGATGTACGTAAATTCGACCCACCTATCGACTCCAGTGATATGGATCCTATGCGGTGGGCAGAATTAGTAGGACTGATAGCCAATAATTACGAAGAATATGACGGTTTTGTCATCCTGCATGGAACCGACACCATGGCCTATACTGCATCAGCCCTTTCCTTTATGTTGGAAAACCTCACCAAACCTGTCATCCTCACAGGAAGCCAGCTGCCTATTGGTGAGTTGCGAACAGACGGAAAGGAGAACCTCATGACTGCTATAGAATTGGCTTCGATGAAGAACAAGGAAGGAAGACCTATGGTTCCAGAGGTATGCATCTTCTTTAATGGCAGACTGCTGCGAGGCAACCGAGCCATCAAGATTAATGCGGAAGGTTTTCATGCCTTCGACTCCTTCAACCATCCCCATCTCTGCGATGTGGGCATCAACTTCTCCTTCCACGACCATCACATTCTGACGCCAGACTATGACAAGCCTATGGTTCCACACCTGAAGCTCGATCCGAACGTCATCGTCTTCAGTCTCTTTCCAGGCATACAGGATGCCATCGTGCGTCATGTACTGGAGTCACCTACTCTACGAGGCATTGTGATGCGAACTTACGGCTCGGGCAATGCTCCTCAGGCACCTTGGATTATGCGTCTGCTCGACCAGGCAGCCCATCGTGGTGTCAACATCATCAATATCAGTCAATGTCTTACGGGAAGTGTGGAAATGAGCAGATACGGAGCCGGCTTCCAGCTAAAGATAGCCCACGTTATCAGTGGACGGGACAGTACCGTGGAAGCAGCTGTCACCAAGCTGATGTACCTGCAAGGCCGATACAGCGACAACAAGATAGTACGTGAGAAGTTACAACAATCGCTTGCGGGTGAAATCACACTATAAACCAATGTTCCCTAAGAAGCTATATATAAAAAGATATAGGCTTTGTGGATTAATATAATATAATGTGTAGGCGAAGTGCCTATATATAAAGTATAGAATAGAAAGAACAATATATGCTAAGACGCATTCTACTTTTCATCACACTGGTACTTGCCATGGCTTTCGGAAGCTATGGAGAGAGCCATGCTGCGCCTGTCACTAAAGACAGACTGCAGAAAGTAGAAGAGCATAAGCCTCAACAACAGGCGGTACTTACCGATTCGAGCAACATTTATCGCATCTGTAACGCCCGACCACAGAGAGTGATACCATGCTGGGCTTCCGAAACATCAACGCCCAACAAGCTACCACTCAAGAATCATTTTTATCATTTTCTTTTAACCACCTACCGTGGACACGAGCGCCAGGAATCGGCGCCTATCCACTTTGATGTTGCAAGCAAATATTATGTCATTTGCCTGCGGCATCTTCTTTGCTGACACTTGCCTGTACAAAAAGAATCACGAGTTTTTCCTTTTCGGGAAGTCATCAACCTCACTGTTTACCTATGTTCGAAGACGGGCATAGGACTGGTGAGTTATATCAAATTCAAAAAACAGACAATATATAAACAACTTAAATTATGGCAAGTATCAACCATTTGGAAATGTGCGACCAACTGAAGGCGCTTCCAGAAATCGAAATAAAGAAAACATGCTTCGGACTTTTCACTCAGGCTGTCTATAAACCTTCACAGAGTGTCATCAAAGTTAACCAGAATGAATACTCGGTAGAAGTAGGCGGACAATTAGAAAAACTGCTCAATGGCGGCAACAACACCATTATGGAACAGCGCAACAAGGGAAAGAAGTACAGCAAGAGCGATATGGGCAACATGCGATTGGACACCTGCATCTCTAAAGACCGTCAGTTTGTAGGAGCCCAGCTGCTTCGCTTTGTCGACTTCAGCTACAAACCTGTTACCGACATGGTGGTTTACGAAGGAAAGACGGCAGAAGCCTTTGCCGAACTTTTCGATTAAGTCTGAGTAAAGAGCAAAGACCTCACAATGGGATAGCTGCAAAAGCACCCAAAGTACAACAATAAACCCAGGGCTTTCCGCCCTGGGTTATTTCTTTTACTCAACTTTCGCAAAATATCAGAATAATGCAATAGGCTTCAACTGCTTACGAAGCCGCTTTCATTGTTCTACGCAATAGGCTTTATTGACTATCGAAGCCGCTTTCATTTTTCGAAGCTTTTCTATTCAAAACCGAAGGGAGTGTGGTTTAACGTGATAACTTCTTTAACTTCTACAACTTCTAAACTTGCTAAAGTTCAGTCTTTTATACAAAATAAGAACTGCAGGCAACTTCTCAGTCACCCGCAGTTATAAATAAGAGATACTATAGAGGTATTACCTCCATAACTAAAAACCTGTCTATTCCAAGTTCAAGCTCTTCTTGATAGCCTCAATCTTCTCCATAGCAGCTGCTGTACAACGGTTGTAACAACCAGCACACTTGAAGGTAGAATCCTTCACCTCAATATAGAACTTAATCTTTGGCTCTGTACCTGAAGGACGAACACTTACCTTAGTATTGTCATCACAGAACCACTGCAACACATTGCTTGTTGTCGGCATGTTGAGTTTCTCCACACTGCCGTCAGCATGCTTTTCTTCCAATGTCTGATAGTCTTTCCAGGTAACCACCTTGCTGCCACCTAACTCCTTTGGAGCGTTGGCACGGAAATCAGCCATCATCTGCTTAATCTCGTCAGCACCAGTCTTGCCAGGGCGAACCACGTTGACGGTAAACTCCTTACTGAAGCCATACTCTGCATAAATCTGCATCAAGAGGTCGTAGAGAGTCTTGCCCTGGTCCTTAGCCCAGGCTGCAATCTCGCAAATCAGGCAGATAGAAGCAGGAGCATCCTTATCGCGTACCTTGTCGTATGGCAAGAAACCAAAGCTCTCCTCACCACCACCGATATACTGCTGCTTGCCCTCAGAGATAGCAATCTCGCGTGCAATCCACTTGAAACCAGTGTAGCAGTCGCGCAACTCTACGTTGTTCTTCTTGGCAATCTCAGCGATAACCTCTGTTGTTACGATGGTCTTTACGAGGAAGTCTGTTGGCTTCAACTTGCCCAACTTCTTCTTGTTCTCGATGATGTAGTAGCAGAACATCATGGCTGTCTGGTTACCGTTGATGATCATCCACTCGCCCTTGTCGTCGCGGCAAACGATAGCCAGGCGGTCAGCATCTGGGTCGGTAGCTACCACGAGGTCAGCGTTCAACTTAGTACCGAGCTTCATACCGAGGGTCATAGCCTCTGCATTCTCTGGGTTAGGAGAAACCACTGTTGGGAAGTTGCCATCTACTACCATCTGCTCAGGAACTACATTGATGTTCTGGAAGCCCCAAGAACGCAGACAGAGAGGAACGATGACACGACCTGTACCGTGCATAGCTGAATAAACGATGTTGAGGTCTTTCTGACGGTTGATGACATCCTGGTCAATCATAGCAGAATGAACGGCTGTCATGTAGTCGTAATCCATCTCACCACCGATAATCTTGATCTTATCCCAGTTAGCCTCAAACTTCACCTGGTCGATAGTAACCTTGTTTACCTCTTCAATGATACCTGTATCATGAGGAGCCAAAACCTGAGCACCATCACTCCAGTATGCCTTGTAGCCATTATACTCCTTAGGATTATGAGAAGCTGTCACGTTCACACCAGCCTTAGCACCCAACTCGCGGATAGCAAAAGAGATCTCTGGTGTTGGACGGAGGCTCTCAAAGAGATATGCTTTGATGCCGTTGGCAGAGAAGATAGCTGCTACAGTCTCTGCAAACAGACGAGAGTTGTTACGACAGTCGTGGCCTACCACTACCGACAGGTTCTCCTCACCAGGGAAAGCCTTGAGGATATAGTTGGCAAAGCCTTGTGTAGCCATACCGACAATATACTTGTTCATACGATTGGTACCTGCGCCCATGATTCCACGCAAACCACCTGTACCAAACTCCAAGTTCTGATAGAATGCATCTACGAGTGCCGACTTGTCCTCGGCGTCGAGCATTGCCTTTACTTCCTTGCGGGTTTCTTCATCGAATGAAGGTGTGAGCCACTGCTGAGCTCTTTCTTCACACTGCTTAATTAATTCTGTGTTATTAGCCATAGTTAATGGTATTATATAATTGTTATTTTAGTTCTTTTTGCAAAGATATATAAAATATCCGAGAAACAAAAGCAAGATTGAAGATTTTTTTGTATTTTTGCATTCTAAAATATATTTGGTCATCTTTTGGACAAGATTGTACCATTTGCAGTAACAATATCAGTAACAATAAAAGTATTAAACATGGAATTACATTTCACAGGCATCATCATTGCCGTCAGCACATTTCTCATTATAGGACTCTTCCACCCTATTGTCATCAAGACCGAATACTACACTGGCACCCGCTACTGGTGGGTATTTCTCGTTCTGGGATTAGCCACCATCGCTGCGGCATTCCTGATAGAGGACGTTCTTCTGTCGGCTATTCATGGCGTCTTGGGAGCCTCCAGTCTTTGGAGCATCGGTGAGCTCTTCGAGCAGAAACAACGTTGCGAGAAAGGATGGTTTCCTAAAAATCCCAAGCGCATCGGCAAGGGTTATTATAAGGATGAGGTGAAGGACGAAGAACGAAAGTAAAAGACAGAAAATGAAGACTGAACTCATACTGGTGGGCAAAACCATCAACAAGCATTTCATTGCTGGCATCAAGGATTATGCCGAGCGTATCACCCATTACATGCCTTTCACCATCACCACCATCCCCGAACTCAAAAACACAAAGAGTCTGAGTGAACAGCAACAGAAAGAGCGCGAAGGCGAACTGATACTGAAACAGCTGCAGCCTTCTGACACAGTAGTGCTGATGGACGAACATGGACAGGAGTTTCGCAGCATCGAGTTTGCCAAATGGATAGAGCGCAAGCAGGCTACTTCACGAAGACTCGTCTTCGTCATTGGGGGTCCGTATGGATTCTCTCAGGCGGTATACGACCGTGCCAACGAGAAGATTTCGCTATCCAAGATGACCTTCTCCCATCAGATGGTAAGACTTATCTTCACCGAAGCCCTCTATCGGGCATGCACTATTATAAAAGGTGAGCCATATCATCATGAATAAAGGTAGAAAGGTAAAAAGGTAAAAAGGTAAAAAAGTAAAAGGGTAAAAAAGTAAAAGGGTAAAAAGGTAAAAAGGAGGAAATAAAAAAAGTTACTAAATGGCTAAAGAAAAATATATTGAGATCAAAGGAGCCAGGGCCAACAACCTGAAGAATATCGACATCAAGATTCCTCAGGGCAAGTTTGTTGCCATAACAGGCGTATCGGGCTCGGGCAAGTCGTCATTGGCTTTCGACACTCTTTATGCCGAAGGCCAGCGTCGCTATGTAGAGTCATTGTCAAGCTATGCCCGCCAGTTCTTGGGCAGAATGAGCAAACCCGAATGTGATTTCATCAAAGGCTTGCCGCCAGCTATTGCCATCGAGCAGAAAGTCATCTCGCGCAATCCGCGCTCCACAGTAGGAACCACTACCGAGATCTACGAATACCTGCGCCTGCTCTATGCACGCATAGGAAGAACCTTCTCACCCATCAGCGGCGAGGAGGTGAAGCGACATACCACCGAAGACGTCCTGGCCTGCACCCGACAGTATTCTCCTGGCACCAAGTTTGTGATTCTTGCCCCTATCCATGTGGCAGAAGGACGCACTCTTGACCGCCAGTTGGAGATGTATCTGCAGGAAGGTTACTCGCGCATCTTGGTGAAAGATGAGTTCGTACGTATCGAGGACTTCGACGGAAAAGCCGAAGCTCAGGACATCTACCTTGTTATCGACCGCTCGTCGGTAAGCGAGGAGAAGAACGACATCAGCCGACTCACCGACTCTACTGAGACTGCCTTCTATGAGGGCGATGGTGCCTGCCGCCTTCTGTTCCTTCCCAGCCATATCTGCTACGACTTCTCTACCCGCTTCGAGGCAGACGGCATCACCTTCGAAGATCCTTCCGACAACATGTTTGCCTTCAACTCTCCCTTAGGGGCCTGTCCTACCTGCGAGGGCTTCGGAAGTGTGATAGGTATCGACGAGAAACTCGTCATCCCCAACACCTCAATGAGTGTGTATGATGGGTGCGTGGTTTGCTGGCGTGGCGAGAAGATGGGCATGTGGCAAAAAGAGTTCATCCGCCGTGCAGCACAGTACGACTTCCCAATCTTCGAGCCTTACTTTAATCTTACACAGAAACAGAAGGATATGCTCTGGCACGGATTGCCTTGCGACCGCAAAAAGGACATCCACGAGCAGGTGAGTATCGATGCCTTCTTCCAAATGGTGAAAGAGAACCAGTACAAAATACAATACCGCGTAATGCTGAGCCGTTTCCGTGGCAAGACAGTTTGTCCCGACTGCCATGGCACACGACTCAAGAAGGAAGCCACCTATGTGAAGATAGGCGGCAGAAGCATTACCGAACTGGTGGAAATGTCGATTACCAATCTGAAGGCTTGGTTCGACAAGTTGGAACTTACGGAACACGAGCAGAGCATCGGCAAACGACTGCTTACCGAAATCAACAACCGCCTGCAGTTCCTGCTCGATGTAGGATTGGGTTACCTCACCTTAGGTCGACTCAGCAACAGTCTGTCGGGTGGTGAGAGCCAGCGCATCAACCTGACCACGAGCCTGGGTTCTTCGCTCGTGGGCAGTGTGTACATCCTCGACGAGCCAAGTATCGGACTGCACAGCCGCGACACCGACCGCCTCATCAAGGTGCTTCGCGAACTGCAGCAGTTGGGCAACACCGTGGTTGTCGTGGAACATGACGAGGAAATCATGCGGGCTGCCGACTATCTCATAGATATAGGTCCTGACGCAGGACGCTTAGGTGGCGAAGTGGTCTATGCCGGACCTGCCTCCGAGTACGACACCACCGACAAGGCTGCCCAGCAGAAGCTGTTGGAACGCTACCCCAAGAGCTACACCATACGCTACCTCACCCACGACGAGGAGATAGAATGTCCTGCCTCACAAAGGGCATGGAACATGAGCATCACCATCAAGGGTGCACGCATGAACAATCTGCGCGGCATCGATGTGGAGATACCTCTCAATGTCTTCACAGTAGTGACAGGTGTATCGGGCTCGGGCAAGTCGTCGCTCATCAAGGGCATACTCTACCCTGCCCTTCGCCGCCGACTCGACCTCGTGGCTGATGCTCCTGGTGAGTTTGCCTCATTGGAAGGCGACTGGAAGAGCATCCGACACATCGAGTTTGTCGACCAGAACCCTATAGGCAAGAGCACACGCAGCAATCCTGCCACTTATCTGAAAGCCTACGATGCCATCCGCACGCTCTTTGCAGCCCAGCCTCTGGCTAAACAGATGGGCTTTACTGCACAGTATTTCTCCTTCAATGCCGAAGGCGGACGATGTGAGGAATGCAAGGGTGCCGGATATGTCACCATCGAGATGCAGTTTATGGCAGACCTCACCCTGACCTGCGAAGCCTGCCACGGCAAGCGCTTCAAGCACGACATTCTGGACGTGAGATATGGAGGAAAGGACATCAACGATGTGCTCAACATGACGGTGAACGAAGCCATCGAGTTCTTCAGCGACGAGAAAAACGCACATAGCGACGACGACTTCGACCAGTGCCGCATCATCGTACGAAGACTTCGCCCTCTGCAGGAAGTGGGCCTGGGCTATATCAAGCTCGGTCAGAGCTCAAGCACCCTGTCGGGAGGTGAGAACCAGCGTGTCAAGCTCGCCTACTTCATCGGCAAGGAGGAACAGGAGCCCACGCTCTTCATCTTCGACGAGCCTACCACCGGTCTTCACTTCCACGACATCCGACGTCTGCTCCATGCCTTCAACGCCCTGATAGAGCGCGGACACTCACTGGTCGTTATCGAGCACAACCTCGATGTCATCAAGTGTGCCGACTATATCATAGACTTAGGCCCCGACGGAGGAGACAAGGGAGGCAACCTGGTAGCCTGCGGTACACCTCAGCAAGTGGCAGCCTGCCCAAGCAGCATCACAGGTCAATTCCTGAAGAAATATCTGCCAAAATCAGGCGAAAAGCTATTAAACTGAGGTAAATACGCCACAAGAGATGCTAAAAGATGTAAAAAAGTAGAGACATACTAAACTTTATGTGTAATTTTGCATCCAAAACTTAAAAGAACAGAAAACGTTACATTTTTAAAAAAGAAAGAAAATGAAAAAGTTTGTACTCTTTATATGTATGACAGTTTGCTGCGCTCTGAGCGCCAACGCTCAGGCTCAAATCAAATTTGACAAGCAGACTCACAACTTTGGCTCATTCCCTGAGACAGAGAAGATCCACAAGACTACATTCACATTTACCAATGTAGGCGACAAGCCTCTTATCATCAATCAGGCATTGGCAAGCTGCGGCTGCACGGTACCCAAGTACACCAAGGCTCCTGTAGCTCCTGGTCAGAAGGGCCAGATTGAGGTAACTTACAAAAGCGACGGCACATGGCCCGGTCACTTCAAGAAGAGCATCACCGTACGTACCAACGGCACTGTAGAGATGACTCGTCTGTATATAGAAGGTGTCATGACCGAAGTCAAGAAGTAGTAATGATATTCTATTTCTCAGGAACAGGAAATACACGCTGGGCTGCCATTCAGATAGGGGCTGCCACGCAAGAACGACTGATCAACATAGCCGACTATTCCGACTATCTTTCAGCCGATAAGGACATCGAGCCGTTTGCCTTGCAAGAAGGTGAACGGCTTGGTTTCGTTTTCCCCGTTCATGGTTGGAGAGTGCCAAGACTGGTGCGTTCGTTCATCAGCCGACTGAGACTGAAGACCTGTGGCGAAGAGGGTTCTCCCGACAGCAAACCTTTCTGCTATGCAGTATGCACGGCAGGCGACAGCATCGGAAAAACCATCGACACACTCAACAAATGCCTGCAAGCCAACCATCAGCTGCAGGAGATGGGCATCAGCCGGCCCGACTCAGCCTATTCGCTCATCATGCCTGAGTCGTATGTGGGCTTGCCATTCATGGACGTAGACCCTCCCGAGAAGGAGAAGCGAAAGAAGGAGAAGGCTGCACAACAGCTGAAAGCCATCTGCGAAGACCTGAGAGAGCGAAAGACAGGCATCAGCCATCTGACGGAAGGTCCGCTTCCCTGGTTCTTCACCCACATAGTAGGAGGATTCTTCGAGCATGTGCTCATCACCGACAAGCGATTCCATATCGTGGAAGAGCGATGCGTGAAATGCGGCATCTGTGCCAACGTCTGCCCTGTGGGCGACATCTCTGGAGGCAAAGGTAAGAAGCCGGTATGGCTTCACCACGACGACTGCCTCACCTGTTTCTCGTGCTATCATCATTGTCCGCACCATGCCATCGAGTTTGGCAGGCAGACACAGAAGAAAGGACAATATTATTATAAATAGGTGTAACTGTCTATCTATAAATTTAGGTGTAACTGTCTATCACCTACCAAAACATGAATAATAACTAAATAATTCTATAGACAAATGAAGAAGATTTTACTTAGCATCACATTTGCTCTGATGGGCATCGCAAGCGGATTTGCGGCAAAAGCATATCCAGGCATTGTCACTGTCACACAGAGCGACGGAACTGAATTGAATGTCAGAATATATGGTGACGAACATTTCAATTGGCTCACCACAGAGGATGGAGTTCTTCTTGTACAAGAAGGAAACAACTACTATATTGCAGAAACCACCCCATACGGCACATTGAAAGCAACAAAATTTATTGCCCACAATGCCAACAAACGTGTACCAGCAGAAATCAAAGCCATCAAAAAGCAAGACCTTTCCTGCTTTAGAAGTTATGCAATTAAAAAGGCATCACCAGCAAAAGCAATGGGTACAGGAAACAGCGGAGTGAAGTATTTTCCACATAGTGGCAGTCCAAAAGCATTGGTTATTCTGGTTGACTTTTCTGACACACCCTTCCAAAGTGGAGAGAAAGCTAAGAATGTATTTGAGCACTTCCTCAAAGGAAAGGCTGAGGAAGCCTTACCCGATGGTTATGAGACATATACAGGTTCATACAAGAATAATAACTTACGCAACAATGGAAGTGTTTCAGACTATTTCTACGACATGAGTAAAGGTACATACACTCCACAGTTTGATGTCGTAGGTCCTTATAAACTGAATCATACCTCTCTTTACTACGGAAAAGGTGAAAAAGACAACACCCAAGCTCTTGTCAGCGATGCCTGTAAAGCAGCCGATAAAGATGTTGACTTTTCACGATATGATGCAGACGGTGACGGAATGGTAGATCTCGTGTATATCATATACGCAGGCTATCCTGCCAGCATGTCGGGCAATCCAAATGACATTTGGCCAAAGTCAGGACCTGGTGTAGACAGCTTCGGAACCTATGACGGCAAAAAGGTCTGCAGATTTGGAGTCCATGCAGAACTCAACTTTGGACGGGAATTGAACCAAAAGAATGGTTTCTTACTTAGCGGAATTGGATTGTTCTGCCATGAATTCTCTCATACGCTCGGCCTGCCCGACCTTTACCCTACTGTTGACGCATCAAAAGTAGACAACCAAAACCCAGAGATGTGGGATTTGATGGACGGTGGAGAATATACTTTTAATGGCGGCTACTGTCCCACTCCTTATTCACCATGGGAAATGGATGCCATGGGATGGGAAACACCTGTAGAACTGAGCGATAAGAAGCAGACTGTTACTCTCAAATCATACGGCAAAGAAAGGATAGCTTATAAAATAAAGGGAGAAAACAATGAGTACCTCTTATTACAGAACATCCAGATAGGCGGATGGTGGACAGGTGTAGCATATGTTTACAATACAGGTATGTTGGTTTGGCGAATTGACTATGACAACAAAGATGTCAACCTCTTTGATAACCCCAATAACACTATAGGCAAGCCAAAAGTTATGATTGTTCCAGCTGATGGTTATGTAATCTCTGACTACAACCATGGCGATGGCAAAAAATGGACAGACGCTCAATACAAGGAAAGTCTCCAAGGCGATCCATTCCCAGGCAGTACAAATAAGACCGAACTTTTGAGTGTCACACTCAACAACAGCACCTTAGAAAAGCCTATCTATAATATCAAGGAAGAAAATGGAGTTATCACCTTCGACTATCTTGATAATATTAGCGCCATCCAGCTCCCTTCTGTTGATGAAACTGATATGACTACAAAGCAGATCTTCTCCCTCGACGGCCGTTACCTCGGCAATGATGCAAGCAAGCTGACGAAGGGTGTTTACATCATCGGCAAGAAGAAAGTGGTGATAAAATAAGGCTATTTTAAGGAAACGCAGGCATCCATTCTGATGATGCGCTTCTATGAGACTTAACGAAGCGCTTTATTAGGTGTTAACGAAGCGCTTCCTTAAGGTGTAACGAAGCGCTTCTTTAGGGTCTAAGGAAGCGCTTCTTTAGGTCATGTACTTAACGACAGTCTGCAACACTCTTCGACATTCCCCCAAATTGTATTTTGTATCTTTGCACAATTCTACGGCAAAGGGAAATAATATGGGTGTGTCATAAGCTTCTTAGGATATAGATAAGGCACGGATTACACGGATTACACGAATTTATAGTGCTAATATAAGTAAAGCGATTATCATCTCTCTAAAAAAAATCCGTGTAATCCGTGTAATCCGTGTAATCCGTGCCTAAAAACTGTAAAGGACTGACTTTATGACACACCCTCTTCTTAGCTGCACGTACTATTTCTCGCTATAAAACAAGAAAAAAGCAGCAAGAATACTTTTGCATAAATATTCACAGCCATAGCTTAGTTAACTATGAAAAAAAAAATTCATAGTTAGGAAAAAAGATTTTCCCAGTTAGGCGGATGATAAAACCTAACTGGGAAACGATTTTTTGGCTGTTATTGTATGAATATACGGTATAAAGATACAGACAAATTACTAAGCTTCTATATCTTTCACCAAACCTTCCACATAGCGGCAAAGAATATTGATACCTTTCACATTCTCGCCTCCCTCAGGAATAATAATGTCGGCATAGCGCTTGGTAGGTTCTATAAACTGCTCGTGCATGGGCTTGAGCACTTTCAGATAACGGTCGACGACCATAGAGACCGTACGTCCACGGTCGATAGTATCGCGCTGAATGTTTCTGATCAGTCGCTCGTCGGGATCGGCATCCACAAAAACCTTTAGATCCATCAAATCGCGTAACTTCTTGTTGAGCAACGTCATAATTCCCTCTATGATAATGACTGGCTTGGGCTCTACATGAATCGTCTCTGCCTCACGGTTGCACTTGAGGTAACTGTAGGTAGGTTGCTCGATAGCCTTTCCGTTACGCAAATCATTAAGCTGTTTGTGCAACAACTTCCAGTCGAAAGCATCAGGATGGTCGAAGTTGATGGCATGACGCTCTTCGTCTGTCATGCCCGTTGTGTCGTTATAGTAGGAGTCGAGAGGCACCACTGCCACAAAGTGAGGAGGCAAAGCCTCAACAATTTTTCTCACCACAGTGGTCTTGCCCGAACCGGTTCCTCCGGCTATACCGATGATGGTTATTTTGTCTTTATCCATAGTTTTAATTTATTATTGAACTTTAGATAGGTTCAGAAGTTATAGAAGTTAAAAGAGCTACTCATTTGCAGAGCAAACACTTAGAGCACAGCTTCGAACATTTTACGATAATATTCAGCCTTCTTTTCCACAGCTAAGGGATAAGCCCTGCTGCTGCTCGGCATGCGATAGAGTCTGAGCGTACGTCCCTCGAAACCGAACTCCACATAGCCTCCCATAGGCGGTGTGGCTGTGATGCCGTAATGCTCGGAGAAGATGCTGGTGGCCAACTGTCCTGCCGTAAGCACCGCCTTGCATTGGGGCAAGGCTCTGAGCATACCATCAAGGTCGGAGGGTTCTACCACCTGTAGGTCTTTGTCCGAAGCCGTATTCTTGGTACGTATCACCTTCTGAGCCGTGTCGTAGATAGCCACGCCTTTCTCCTGCAGAAAGCTCTTCAGTTCTGCCTCACGATAGCGCTTGTTGTCTGCATCGACAAAATGCAGTTTATCTCCGAAGAAGATTAGCCCGAAGATGCGCCACATATCGTTCTGATAGTTGGGATAATACCAAGGAATGCACCAGCGCTTGGGCGAAGGTGGGAAAGTGCCGAGCATCAGCAGATGGGCATTCGATGGCAGCCACGGCTCAAAAGGATGATTTTCTACCATTTTTTACCTTTTTACCTTTTTACCTTTTTACCTTTTTACCTTTTTACCTTTTTACCTTTAAAAGTTACCTTTTCTCCTTCACGAGATACATCACTACAGGCAAGTGGTCGCTGTAGCCATTGAGCCAGCGTCCGGCTGCTGTGGTACGCAGCGGAGCACCCTTGTACTGACCTTCCTGCTGGATGAGGTAGTCGCGGCGGAAGATATGGCTCTTCCAGTATTTCAACGAAGAGTAGTCCTTGTTCTTGGCATCCTTGTTGAGCAGATTAGGAGTAATCACAATCTGGTCGAAGAGGTTCCAGTTGCCACTATAGAATAAGGTGCCCTTACCTTCCTTTGCCAGTACGTTGTACCAAGGGTTGTACATATCGCCAGCTCCCACCTGACTGATTTCCGGCTTAGCCTGCAGATAGACGTGCATGCTCTTGTTCACTGGGTCGTCGTTCATATCGCCCATCACAAAGATCTTCATCTCCTGGTTCACATTCAGCAGACTGTCCTTGATCACCTTCACCTGTCGTGCAGCCGACTCACGATAGAAAGGACCAGAGAAACGGCTTGGCCAGTGGCATACAATCACCGCCACATCATCACCAGCCATCTCTCCTCTTACGGTGAGGAAGCCACGGGTGAAGAAGGCGCTGTCCTTTGCCAACTCCTGCACATAAGGCAACAGCTTCACATTCTTCACACTGAAGAGCGAAGGATTATAGAGCAACGCACAGTCGATGCCTCGACGGTCGGGACCCTCGATATGTACATATTTCATATTGCGGGCCTTAAGAGGTGCCTGGTCTACCAAGGCATCAAGCACCTTATGGTTCTCCACCTCGGAAAGTCCGATGAAGGCACACCCCACATTAGGAAGCACGTCTGTTCCCATATCCGCCAAAGCCTTCGACATATTACGCAACTTATTGGTGTACTTCATGCCGTTCCAGCCCTTGTTGGGCAAATACTCGTAATCTTTCTTTCCCTCATCGTGACAGGTATCGAAGAGATTCTCCTGATTGTAAAAACCTACGGCGTAAACCGAGAACTTCTTCTGGGCAGAGGCAGCCAAATTGACTATCAAAAGAGCCGCCAAGAATAGCAAATGTCGTTTCATTATTTATAGTTTTAAAATTTGTTTACTGCAAAAGTAGCTATTAAATTGTAATTATCAGTAAGAAAAGTGGAAAAAGTGAATTTTTAATGAAATTTTAATCAAAAAAACTTTCTTTTTTAAAATTTATTTATTTACTTTGCACTCACATTATATTAATTAAACTATTGACTATGCAACAAAAGGTAAAATTAGCAATGATTGCTCTCTGCTACAGCCCATTGCTCTTCGCTCAGAACGCCACCGAGCAGAAGATAGCAAAGGGATTGGACGAGAATGCATTCACATTCACCGAAGCACAGTTGGGTGAGGATGACGATATGTCACAGAACGTCACCATTCTGAATTCTAACTCAAATGTTTACGCATCAGAGGCAGGCTACCTGTTCTCGCCAGTGCGTTTCCGTTATCGTGCCTTCAATCAGAAGTACAATGATGTGTACATCAATGGTGCTCCCATGAACGACATGGAGTCTGGTCAGTTCCGCTTCTCTAACATCGGAGGTCTGAACCGATTCTCAAGAAACGTTGACTTTGCCTTGCCTTTCGAGGGCAACAACTACTCTATGACAGGTATGGGAGGCAGCAACAACTATGACTTCCGTGCCGGAAGCATGCAGACAGGCCACTATGCTTCTGTGGGAGTTGCCAACCGCAACTACACGCTTCGTGGTCTTTATACCTATAGCAGTGGATTCAACGACAAGGGATGGGCCATCTCAGCGGGTCTTACCTATCGTTGGGCAAACCGCGGTTATGTAGAGGGAACCTTCTACAATGCGCTGTCTTACTACTTCGGTGTGCAGAAGAAGTGGGACAACGGTCACTCCCTGAGTTTCACCACATGGGGCAATCCTACAGAGCGCTCTACACAGGGAGCAGCAACCGACGAGACTTACTGGCTCGCCAACGACTATTATTACAACCCATACTGGGGCTACTACAATGGCCACAAGCGCAACTCACGCGTTGTGAACGACTTTGCGCCATCAGCCATCGCCACATGGGACTGGGACATCAACGACAAGATGAAGCTCACCACCTCTGTCTTTGGCAAGTACTCAATGTACAAGAGCACCAAGCTCAACTACGCCAACGCAGAGAACCCACAGCCAGACTACTGGAAGAACTTGCCAAGTAGCTACTATGACATCTGGAACGCAGATGCTCTCGGCAATAATTCTGCAACTCTCCAGAGCTGGTACAATTCTTACAACCATTGGACAGCAAGCAAGGCCAACCGCCAGATTGACTGGGATCGCCTCTATTATGCCAACACTCAGGCTGCCAACCAGGGCCATGATGCACTCTACTTCATCCAGGCCAAGCACAGCGACAACCTGATGTTCAACATGGCTTCCACCCTGTCGGCTAAGGTTACCAAGCGCTCTACTCTCGTAGGCGGTCTTGTACTGGGCAGCAACAGCAACCGTCACTATCAGACCATGGACGACCTGCTGGGTGCTTCCTTCTTCCACAACATCAACACTTATGCGCTCGGCACCTATCCTGCCAGCGACCCAAGAGTACAATACGACCTCAACACTGCCGGACCTAACAACCTCGGCTCTCTCGTTTACGAAGGCGACAAGTTCGGTTATGACTATAAGATAGAGGTAATGAAGGGCTTGCTCTGGACTTCCTACACTGCTGAGATGGGACGTTTCCAGACCATGATAAGCGCTAAGCTCGGACAGACCAATATGCGTCGTCATGGCTATATGCGCAACGGTATGGCTGCCAACAACTCTGAGGGCAATAGCCGCATCGCACGTTTCGGAGAAGGCGGTGCCAAGGGTAGCATCAACTTCGATGCCGGCAAGGGTCATGTATTCAAGATTGGTGTAGGTTACGAGTGGCGTCCACCAATGGCCAACGCTGCATTCATCTCTCCTGAGATTTGCAACGACTACGTTCTCAACCTCGGTGACGAACATGTATTCAGCAGCGAGTTCTGCTATCAGTATCAGAATGCCTGGGTACACGCCAACGTCAACGCATACTATAGCCGCCTCGACCACGTCACAGAGTGGCAGAACTTCTACAACGATGACGAGAACTCTTTCACCTACCTCAGCATGACAGGATTGGAGAAAGAATACTATGGTATCGAGGCAGGTCTCGACTTCAAGGTGGCTTCTTTCCTTAACTTCAAGGCCATCGGAACCATCAGCGACGCCAAGAACATCAACAATGCCAACGTGAACTACATGCTCTCCAAGTCGGCAGAGGTGGTTAAGGACTACGCATATATTAAGGACATGCGCGAAAGCGGAACTCCTCTTACTATCGGTAGCCTTGCACTCGACTTCCATAAGAGCGGATGGTTCGTCAACCTCAACGCCAACTGGTACGACCGCATCTATTTGTCATACTCACCAAGCTATCGCTACAAGTCTTCTCTGAAGAACCGCGACATGCTCTTCAACGACGAGCCTCTCCCTGGTTCTATTGACCAGGCTAAGGGCCACGGCGGTTGGATGGTAGACGGAAGCATCGGCAAGAGTATCCGCCTCAAGCACGGTAGTCTGAACTTCAACCTCATGATAACCAACATCCTCAACAACCGCAAGATTGTTTCAGGTGGTTACGAGCAGAGCCGAAGCGACTACACCCTTGACAAGGAAAACAACGTTAAGGATCGCGTCTACAAGTTCTCTAAGAACCCTAAGAAGTATTACGTATTCGGAACCAACGGAATGTTCCAGGTATCATACAGATTCTAAAAGAAGAGAAAGATATGAAAAAGTTAAAATATATCGCAATGGCATTTGCTGCCCTGCTCTTGGCTTCATGCATGGGCGACGGTTATGCTGATTCCGTGGGAGAAAAGGATTATACCGGCCCTGCCATCGGCAACAACAAACTGGAGGCTACTAATGTCATCACCATCTCCGAACTGAAGGAGAAATATGCCACACAGATAGAACGCGGCCTGTACAAGCAGGTGGACGAGGACATCAAGATATTGGGTATCGTTACTGGTAACGACCTCGGAGGCAACCTCTACAACCAGATTTGCCTGCAGGACAAGACGGGCGGTATCTTGGTTTGCATCGGCAAGAGCGGACTCTATGGCGAACTGCCTGTAGGTCAGCAAGTGCTTATCGACTGCAAGGGCCTCTACATCGGTGGCTACGGCAAGCAGGCTGAGTTGGGCGGTGTCTATACCAACACCAACAAGGGCTCACAGTCTATCGGTAAGGTAGACCGCTACGTATGGGAGAAGCACTACAAGATTATCGGCGAGGCCGACGAGGCCAAGGCTGAGGCAATGGTTGAGGTATTCGACCAGACCAAGATCAAGGATGCCGACTATCTGAAGTCTTGCTCAGGCAAGTTGATGAGAATAGAGGGCGTAACCTTCGCCGATGCCGGCAAGAAGGTGTTTGCTGATTCTAAAGACAAAGACAACGCCAACTGCGTAAACCGCGGTTTCTCTGGCATCAGCACCAACAACATGGTGGTTCGTACTTCTGCCTACGCCAAGTTTGCTAATGCTCTCCTGCCAGAAGGTCCACAGAACGTAACAGGTATCTTCACACGTTATGCAGGAAGCAAGAACGATACATGGCAGATTCTTATCCGTACTGCAGACGACGTGAAGGTAGCCAAGGGAACAGAACAGTGTCCATACACCGTAGCGGAAGCCATCCAGTTGATTAACGACGGAAAGACTACCGAGACCAATGTTTATACCGAAGGTATCATCTGTTCTGAGCCAAGTGTAAGTGTACAGTATGGTAATGCTGATTTCTACATCTCTGTAGACGGCAAGGGTATGAATGCTGACGGAACTGGCAATCCTGCCAAGACCATCAAGGTATTCCGCAACTACTATCTCAACAAGGATAAGTACACCGATGCCAACAAGGACTTGATCAAGAAGGGAAAGAAAGTTGTCATCTGCGGCAAGCTCTTACTCTACAATGGTGTAACACCGGAAATCAACAGTGGAAACTATATCGTTTCCATCAAATAAAACTAACTCAAGTAGAAAACTATAAAAAGAATAATCAATATGAAAAAGTTCATTTATTCATGCTTGTTCTTGGCTATGGCAGCCATAACATTCAGCAGCTGCGAGGACGTTCCAGCTCCTTACAATATGCCTACAGAGGATGAAACTCCAGAAGTTCAGCCTGCAGGTACAGGTACAGCCGCCGACCCATTCAATGTGGCAGGTGTAGAAAAGTACATTGATGAAGGCGGAAGCGCTGAGACCGAGGTATACGTGAAAGGTAAGGTCGTATCTGTAGTACAGGGCAGTTGGAATGCAAATTACGGTAGCTTGAAGTATTACATCTCTGAGGATGGAACACCTACCAACCAGTTCTACGTTTTCAACGGTTATGCTGGTCCTAACCGCACCAAGTTCTCGGGCGAAGATGCTTTAAAGCAAGGTGATGAGGTTGTTATCTGCGGTAAGGTAGACAGCTATAACGGCACTAAAGAGTTCCTTGTTGGTAACTACATTGTTTCTCTTAATGGCGTAGGTGGAGCTACCACTCCTGACACACCATCAGGCGAAGCTAAGGGTACTGGTACAGAGGCTGATCCTTTCAACAGCGTAGCTGCTAATAACTTGGCTGCTTCTTTAGAATCAGGTAAGGTTTCAGATAAGGAATACTACATCAAGGGTAAGATTCAAGAAATCAAGGATCAGTTCGCTGCCCAATTCGGTAACGCCACATTCTATATTGCTGATGATGAAAAAAGTCAAAAATTCCTGATATTTCGCACTTACTACTTTGGTGGCGAGAAATGGAAAGAAGGCGACGGTCAACTCAAGGTTGGTGACGAGGTTGTAGTTTGCGCCAAACTTATCAACTACATGGGTAACACTCCTGAGACAAATCAGGGCGGCAAACTCATCTCTGTAAATGGCAAGACCAGCATCGAGGGTGGCAGCGAGAAACCAGACACTCCATCTACTGGCGACACAACAACACCTAATGGTAACTTCGAGACTTGGGTAGACGGTAAACCAAACAACTGGAAAACTGCCTCTACAGCAGGTAACGCCTCTGTCGCTCAGAGCACAGACGCTCACAGTGGCAAGTATTCTGTAAAGGTAGGTGGTTCAACAACAGCCAACAAGCGTCTTGGCTACAAGGAAATGGAGCTCAAAGCTGGTACTTATAAGATTAAGTACTACGTAAAGGCAGCTACTGCAACAGGCGCATCAATACAGTCTGGATTTGTACCTGTTACTGAAGGTAAGGTCGGCGATTACAAATACTCTGGCTACATCAACAATATCTCAAACACAGAGTGGACACTTGTTGAGCAAGAATTGAAAATTCCTACTGATGGCACATACTGCATCGTAATCATGAACTCAAAGAAGCCTGGTGGTGACGTTCTCATTGATGACCTCACCTTGACTCTCGGCGAGACTGTTATCATCAAGTAAACAATATTTGAAGACTTCATATTTCCCCATTGCCTCTCATCAGGCAATGGGGATTTTTGTATCATCAAGACGCTAAAGAACAGGAAAAGAGAGGGAAAGAGAGAAAAACATCTGGAAATATTTGGCAGTAAGGAGAAAAAGTCGTAACTTTGCACCCTGTTAAGTCAAAAGGCTATAATGGGCATGCACCGCAAGGACATGAAATGATGGCAACATCCCCATAACGTCTAATTTTAATAACCCAAATAAAAGTAAAAAACAAAATGAAAAAAGGTATTCATCCAGAGAACTATCGTCCAGTAGTATTCAAGGATATGTCTAATGGCGACATGTTCCTCTCACAGTCAACTTGCAAGACCAACGACACTGTTGAGTTCGAAGGCGAGACTTACCCAGTAGTAAAGATTGAAATCTCAAGCACCTCTCACCCATTCTATACAGGTAAGAGCAAGCTCGTTGATACTGCAGGTCGCGTTGACCGCTTCATGAACCGTTACGGCAAGTTGAAGAAGTAATATACCTTTTTATATATAAGGATATATTATCAATACGAGATAGAAGGTGCGTTCTAACGTAGTTGCATATGCGTTAGTGCGCACCTTTTACCTTTTCTTTATCACCCCACTCTTCTTATAAGATTCATCCTAACATCTTATTATCTATTTTATCATTTAACATTCACTATGTTATGAAACAAATCAAGATTTATTTATTCGCTCTCCTCGCTGTGCTCTCTATGACAGCCTGCAGCAGCGACGACGGAGACGGAAATGGTTCGAATGAAATCAACACCAACAAGAACGAGGCAACAACCGACAAGGCTGTCACTCGACTGGAGTTTCCTAAACTGAAAGGCGGAAACAGCATTATCCGTGTTTATCGTGACGGCAACAGCAAGCAGTACGACCCGGACAACGTAAACTATTCTGTAGAATGGGATTGCGACAAGAAATCGCAGCGCTGGTCTTGCTACATCCTCACCAACAAGAACAGCGGCAATCCCGATAATATAAAACGTTATTACAGCCAGGACAACCAATATCCCACCGATCCAGATTTGGCAGCTTCTAACAGATGGGAGAAAGACTACATCTACAGATCAGGCTTTGACCACGGACACATCTGTCCTTCGAACGATCGTATGTATAATTCCAATGTCAACTATCAAACTTTCTATCTCACCAATATGCAGCCACAATATGCTGTGTTTAACGGAAGCCATAAAGACCATCCATATTCAGGTATTTGGATCAAGATGGAGAACTATCTACATAACTTCAAACTCTACGATAAAGACACGATGTATGTTTGCAAGGGCGGAACTATCGATAAGGAGGAACACATTCTAACCCGTATACAGGGAAAGCTCATCGTACCGAAGTATTTCTTTGTGGCAGTCCTCGTCAAGAAGATGGTCAACGGACAGGCTTACTACAAGTCTATCGGTATGTGGTTCCCACACACCAATGTATATCATGGAGACGACAAGCTGTCTGATTACGCCATGAGCATCAAGGATCTGGAAGCAAAGACTGGTATAGACTTCTTCTGCAATCTTCCCGACGATATCGAGCGGGATGTAGAAAGCAAAAAAATACTTAGCGACTGGGGAAGTATAGAAAAATAAGAAGTCAAAGGATAATAGCCATTTAGCTTGGATTTCCTATACACAAGTAATACTTCAGTAAGATAAAAAAGAAATCGCATGTTTCAAAAGTTCATTACAGAACTATCGAAACATGCGATTTTTTATTTGGCAACTTTGTATTTATCGTAACATCCTTCGTTATCTCCGATTATTCAGTCGAGAAGAGTCTGCCTTGAGAGGCTTGATGGTCGCACCCTTGCCAAACGACTTCTTAATGGTCTTCTCATTGGTCTTAGAAGAACCGAAGGCCTTGGCCTGACTGGTTGGGTTGATACGCTTTAAGTCAATATAAATCACATCACCCTTCACCTTACCAGTACCTATCACATAGCCCCAGAAAGTATCCACGTCATATCCCTTTTCTGCCCCTAAGTGGAAGCCTGCCTGTGAAGAGCCATGGTCCATGACAAACGTAGTCCCAGAGTTCTTATACTGGATATAAATATCGTAATTATCATCAATATACCATTTAAACTCCAAGGTCTGCTGATCTGCTACAGAACCATCATCGTTATACTTATAGTCAGTCTCCACGCCCTCTCCACTCAAAGCATCACGAGTGTTAGCATATTGGAAGAACTTCATATCGGCATAGAACTCATTAGTCTGTCGTGACTGCCCATCATCTGAAAGATAAGAATAGGTTACTGGTCCATACCATTCACCTGTGAGCAACCGTGCCATATCAACAAGGTCACTATTCTGCGAACCTCCTTGCCAACCATTATTCCAATCATTGTTGTTCCATCCCCAGTCGTCATAATGATCGTACCAACCATAAGGATCATACCAATAATCATCACCATCGCAGCTGGTCATTGTAAGCGACATGGCAGCTATCACAGCCATTGTCAGCAAAGAATATACTTTTTTCATATCAATAGTAGTTTAATCAGAATTTATTTGTTTTCCGGAAAGAATCGCTTCGGCAGCATGGTGCTGTCGTTCTGCTCCTGAGCACTCTCCTGCTGTTCTTCCTTATTATTACTGCGTGTCTTTGCGTAGCCGTAATATCCCCAAGAATTATTCCAGCCGTCGGAACCATACCAGTAATAATTGTCCCAATCGGGCGTATTGACCTTGTAGAACTCGAAGCTGATCCATCTATTCGTACTGTTGAAATCTATATCGCCACAGAAGTAACCATTGTCGTCGAGATGATAGTTACGGATGACAGCCTTCTCCTGTGTGTCACGGAAAGTGATATAAATGGTTGTGCCACTCACCTTCCAGTAAATACGGTTGGCCACATAGTCCCAAGGCGCATTGCTGTAATAGTCTATCCAGTAGCCGTCACCAGAATCGTAACCCGAATTGAAAGTTACCTCAGACATATTAGACTGATAATAACGTCCTTCATAACCCAGCTGTGTCTGCATATATCCCTGCCATGTACCATTGAGGGCATAGGCAATATCTGCATCCTCATCGCATGAAGTGAGCGAGAGCATCATGACAGCCATGAATATCATCGAGAAATAATAAGTAATCTTTTTCATATCGCTTTTTGTTTAATAGTTAATATTTTCGTTAAATTCTGGTGCAAAGATACCTTATTCTTTTCTTCGGGCAAAGGGAATAGTAGATTATTTTAAGGAAAAATCCCTATTAGAAAGCGGATTTTCCCTAAAATGTTTGGGAATGTCAAGTTTAATGCCTAACTTTGTGCCAAACTTTATAAAAAAAGCATGAAACGCTTACATTTATTTATTATACTATCATTTATAACGATCTTTTCATCAGCAGAACCCTATTGCGATGTCAGAAAGTTTTCAATCCTCGATGGACTTGCCGCCAACTCCATTTCCGATTTGGCACAAGGCTACGACAACCTGATGTGGTTTGGTACCTGGAATGGTCTGTCCTATTACGACGGCTATCATTTCAAGACATTCCGTGACGAGCCCGACGACATCGACATCATGAGTACCAACCGCATACTCTCCATTTTCCCAAGCCCAGACAACAATGTATGGGTAGTCACCTTCGACCGCAAGCTATACATCTTCGATACCGACCAATGCCAGTTCATCAAGGTTGGCACGATGCTCTGCGAGCGTTTCGGCATCCATTTGGAGTCGAGTCAGATATATCCACTCGCCAATGGACATACCTGGATTACGACTCACAAGCAGAACTTCCTGATCCGTGTAAGTCAGGGCGATGACATAGAAAGCATGAAACCCGAGCTCATCAAGGTGGGAGAAAAAGGACTGCGAAGCGGCAACGTATGGTTTATCAAGCAAGACAAGCGAGGCCGTGAATGGATTCTCACCGACAAGGGAACATTCATTTATGGCAAGAACTTCCATACCTCTACGCCCTTCAAGTGGTTCAGAGAAGTGGGCAACACCATCTTCCTCGCCACGACCGACGGCAAGGTGGCTGTCTACGACGAGCAGAACCATCTCTCCTGGATTCCCATGCCAGCAGGCGTCACTCACATCAATGAGTTGAAGAATACTGGTTATCAGCTGATTATCGCCACCAACATAGGCCTCGTCGTGTACAATCCACGCACATTCAAGACCGACGTCATCAGTGTGCAGAACCCCAACCAGCCAGTAGCAGAAGTAAAGAAAGCCTACGTAGACAGTCACAACATGGTATGGGCATTTACCGAAGGACAGGGCGTAACAGTGATCAATCCTCAGACGATGACTGCCCGATGGCTCTATGTCGACGCCCCCACACCAGCCGACCGTACCACAAGCAACAGTTTCTTCATCATGGAAGACGAGCACGGAACGCTGTGGACCATTCCCAACTATGGCACCTTCAGTTACTACGACCGCAAGACGGGCAAGCTCGTTCCCTATATGCTGAGAAGCAACTCGGCAGGCAACAGCTATGTACCTTATATCTCGAAGTACACCATTTCAGATCAGGGCATACTCTGGCTGGTAGGCATTCACGACCTAACACAGGTGAACTTCAAAGTGCACAACTACAGCATGGCCAAGCTTGACGAAGGTGAGTCGGAAGCGAGAGCCATGGCTTACACCAACAATGGATTCCACTGGGATGGTTTCAAGACGGGACACCTCAAGATCAGCGACAGCCACTTCAACAAGGTGGGTTATCTGCAGTCCAACGGACAGATCATCCAACAGCAGATACCCTTCTCGCACTCAGGTATTTATGCCATCTATCAAGACATGAAGGAAAGAATGTGGATAGGCACTGACGGCGACGGACTGTATCTGTACGCCAACAACACCATGCGCCATTTCCGCTTCAATGAAGCCGACAAGAACTCCCTCCCGGGCGACACCATCTATGATGTGGTGACCGACCGACAAGGCAACATCTGGGTAGCCACATACGGAGGAGGCTTGGCACTTGTGCGTGAAGATCCACAGGGCAACATCTCCTTCCTGACATATCGCAACGGACTGAAATGGCCCATCAATGGTTACAACAAAGCACGTCGCATCACCTGCACCGCCAGCGGCGAAATCCTCGTCGGAACCACAGGAGGTCTTGTCACCTTCAAGGAGGAAAAGCGCCCTACAAGAAATATACATTTCTATACCACAAGCTACAGGGAGAACGACACCACATCACTCACTGCTCCCGACATCAGCTACATTCTGGTACGCTCCAATGGCGACACCTATATATCGAGTTTGGGAGGAACCCTCGACCAGATAACGAGCGGAAAACTGCTACAGGACAACCTGAAGGTGAGATACTGCAAATTCATCAATACCAGCGAGGGAAATGTGCAGAGCATGATAGAGGACAACAGTGGCAATATCTGGATCGTAAGGGAGTCGAGCATCGACAAATACGAGCCAAAAAACAACAAACTGACCGTCTTCGGTCCCAACGACTTCGACCTCAACATGACCTTCTCGGAGGCACGCCCCATTCACGACCCCAGTACCGACAATATCACAGTGGGTACGATGATGGGCAGCCTGACGTTCAACCCGGCAAGACTGAAGCAGACCGACTATCAGCCACGCATCATCTTCACCGAGTTGCACTACAACGGAAGCAACGAGAACATTCCTATCCTGCACCAGAAAAAGGTAGTCATCCCTGCCAACAAGCGCAACCTGACCATCAGCTTTGCCGCACTCGACTATACGCGCAAGTACCAGCAGTACTACAAATACCGCATCGACGGTCACACGCCCGAAGGCGTATGGATCGACCTTCGCGGACAGAACCGCATTGGCTTCAACCGCATCTCGCATGGTGACTATGTGCTCAAGGTCATTGCCACCAACACACATGGCAAATGGAGCAAGCACGTGGCGACACTCGAACTCGACGTACAGCCTACATTCTGGGAAAGCATCTGGGGCAAGCTGCTCATCATCCTCATCATTGCCGGCATTGCGGCTTTGTGTTTCATGTCATACAACAAGCAGCAGAAAGAACGCATCAACCACGAGATGAACGTGATGAAGAACAAGTTCTTCAGTAAGGCCTCTCACAAACTTCGCACCCCGCTCACGCTCATTGGAGGTCCAATTGACGAGGTGTTGGAAAAAGAGAACAACATCTCTGACGAGAGCCGCAACCTGCTGCAGATGGTTCAGCGCAACGCCAAGGAGATGCTCAATATGCTCAACAGAATGCTGAAGTTTGACAACGGAAGCGACTTCTATCTCGACGAAGGAAGCGATCAGGCTTTCGTGTCAAGCGAAAGCAACGGCAGCATCAGCGACGAGACTGCCAAGAGCTATCTCAAAGAAGTAAGCACGGAAAATACTGAAGAGACTGAAGAGACCGACAAGACGGAACCGACAGAAAAGGACATCACTATCCTCGTCGTAGAAGACAACCCCGACCTGCGCCAGTTCCTCTTCACCATCCTCAAGACAGACTATAATGTGCTGCTTGCCGAAAACGGCAAAGAGGGCTTGGTAATGGCAAGAAACAAGATGCCAGACTTCATCCTTACCGACGTCACCATGCCCGTGATGGACGGTTTCACGATGGTACACTACATCAAGCAGGACACCAATACCGCCCATATCCCTATCATCGTGCTGTCGGCTAAGGCCAGTGTGGAAGACCATCTTCGAGGCTTCGAGGAAGGTGTGGACGGTTATCTCACCAAGCCGTTCTCGGCCACCTACCTCAAGGGACGCATCGAGGCTGTCATCAATCAGCGTCATGCCCTGCAGCAAGACATGCTGAAACAGATACAACGAGCCGAGGGTGCCGAATTCCATATCACGCACGAATATCCACAGACAGCATCCGGACAGGGCGACAACAGAAGCCCGGCTACTAATAAGCGCATGACGGAAGAGGACGCTCTGACCGAGAAGATCGTACAGTTCATCAATGAGAACATGAGCAATCCCGACCTCAAAATCGATGACATCGCCGTAGCCATGGGTATGAGCCGCAGCGTGCTCTACGGCAAGATCAAGAATGCTGTGGGCATGAAGCCTATCGACTTCGTACGCCACATCCGCATCATGCGTGCCACCGAGTTGCTCTGCAATACCGACGAAACACTTAGCAGCATCGCCTACTCTTTGGGCTTCAGCGATCCTAAGTATTTCTCGAAGGTATTCAAAAAGGAAATGGGTATCATTCCAAGCGAATATAGAGAAAATTCAAAGTAATAACACTTTTTTATACCTGGTGCACGAAAAAAACGAGAATTTACACCTTGATTCTGTACGAAAGCAGTACCTTTGCACCAGTTCTTAGAAAAGTTAAATGATAGTTTAATTCTTGAATACTCCTTTCCTTCAACAACGAAAGGAATATTCAAAGTGATCCGGGGATTGTGAAATTCCCGGATTTTTTTATAAAAAAATATCAGTAACTATAGACACATATGAAAGAAAAATCGTATCTTTGCACTCGTTAAAGATACGATAACTGAGATTAAAACTATAAAAAGATACATAAAGAAAATGAGAACCGTTTACGAATTCTCTGTCAAGGACAGAAAGGGAAAGGACGTTTCCCTCAAGGAGTATGCCAACGAGGTGCTGCTCATCGTCAACACAGCCACGAAGTGTGGCTTCACCCCACAGTATGAGGAACTGGAAAATCTCTATGAGAAATATCACTCACAAGGTTTTGAAATCCTCGATTTCCCTTGCAACCAGTTTGGTCAGCAGGCACCCGGTACCGACGAGAGTATTCATCAATTCTGCAAGCTTACTTACGGCACAGAGTTTTCACGCTTCAAGAAGATAAAGGTAAACGGTGATGACGCCGCTCCTCTTTACAAGTTCCTCAAGGAGGTGAAAGGTTTCGCTGGCTGGGACGAGTCACACCCTCTCTACCCTGTCCTCGACAAGATGCTGAGCGAGGCCGACCCCAACTACAAGGAGAGTGCCGACATCAAGTGGAACTTCACCAAGTTCCTCATCAACAAGAAAGGTCAGGTTGTTGCCCGCTTTGAGCCTACCGAGAAGTTTGAGAATATCGCCAAGCAAATAGAGGAACTTCTGAATTCATAAGAATCAACGAATATGTGCAATATCGCTACTTTCTGATATCGCCATCATCGTTTGTAGGAATCTATCCCTCAAACATCAAAAAAGCCAAATGTTTTACTTGCATGAAACATTTGGCTTTTCTATTTACACATCTCTTGCCACATGGCTGTCAATACAGAAGAATCACACCACAGAATTTACAGACCTCATTTGGATATATATTTCCTACCATTGCAGATGACAAGACCATGATAGCTATCATCCACACGCTGTCCGTTCATATTGTATATCGCAGCTTTCGCGGGCTGCGGCTTTGACGTAACTACTGCACTGATGCCAGTGAGCACTTTCTGTGTGATATCCTCGAAACGGCCATTTTTCTTCTCCTTATGCTCACTCTTTGGAGCTTGATAGAAGCGATAATAGGTGTCGCGAGACACATTCAAGATATCCTCCGTCTGCGTTTCCTGATCACCATAGCTGAAGATGATATTGGTTCCATAAGGCAAAGAAATATGATAGAAGAGTTTGCCACCTATCATCCTGGTATCGGTCAGTTGATTGCCTGGCCATCCTCCGTTGTTTCCTTCACCCCAAGCAAAGAGGTAAGGCACACGATCCTCGTCGCAAGTCACATAGATGTTCATCTTGTCAGAAGGAGCCTCGCCACCACCCCATTGCTCAACAAGCCATGTGGCCTTTTGGCGCATATAGTTCTTAAAAACGGCAGCCTTGGCCAGTTCATCTTGGTTCTTGGCGACATTGCTGCTATTCTTCCAACATAGATAGTCGTTAGCTGCAGCATCGGAAATCTTTGCCGCCACACCATCAATATAAGCGTTCATCTCTGCATATTGATTGGCATAAAACTCCTGCCATACCTCCTTCACCTTGTCGCGGAAGTGCTTAAAATTCCAGGCACGATCAATGATAAACTGCTCAAACTTAGTTCCCTGGAAGATAAAATGACGGAAATTGGTTTCATTATAAGCATTACCAAAGTCCCATACAGGGCCAAAAGTCCACTTGGTATCTGCACCTTGTTCCTTGTAGAGATAGCAACTGCCATGAAATCCCTCCTCATCTTGCAACAGCTCACGCACGATATACACCTTTGCCAAAGACTCGATGTCTACATACTTTTCCCATTCCGTATCGTTTTCATTATTGCTACAGATAGCCTTAGCGATGGCATTCCACTGTGTCTGCAAATAGTTCTCTTGCTCTGCGGAGAGCGCCTCTGGGGTATGATAAGTAAGCACCATGTTCTGGCTGCCCAACTTCACATTGATATGAGGATCTGTATCATAATTGTCTATCTCCACGAGCCATCCGCCCGTGATAGCCTCAGGATCAGTCGCCTTGTCAGCCTGCTCTACGATGTTAACTCGTTTTGTATCAACACGTATCTTTTCGGTTACGAAATACAAGCCCTGATATTTTCCATTGAGCACCAATTCAACAGGTTGTGAATCTGTGGTATAAGGCAAGCCCACACGACGGCTCAATTCATAGCCTACCAGATTGCGGAGAAAACCCAAATCATCATCGGCACCAGCCATGAGCAAGAAGTGCTTGCTCTTCACCATACCCACAGGGTTCACCTTACTATCAAACTTCAAGCGATAAGGTTTCTTGTCAAACCCTTTCCACGTCCAGTTACCACGTCCTTTAATTATCAAGGTTTCTGGTTTATCTGCAGAAGCCATATTCTCATACCCCTCCAATCCCAAGGCATCAATATAGGCCGTGGCAGACACATAAGTTTCTTTGGAAGTGATAGGCTGTGCATCCTGAGTGTTAACATACATGACGGGTAAAGTCCCCGATGGTTTCAAAGCTGACGTCATGGTTGGATCTGTTGCGGCATGGACAGCAGACAGACTGCCCAAGTTGCACATCACAACGAGCAGCAATAACAGTATTTTTTCTTTACTAAACATAAATATAAGTCTAATGATTCAAAATTTCAAGTTATAACAAGTTATTAGAAGCAGAAAGAGAAGGCGCATCATTGCCTGATGAAGTTGCGCCTTCTCTCACATATATATATATTGAAAAATCAGCATAAGCACACTTACGCCTTGGCCTACATCTCTACCTGTGGCACATCCTTGAGGAATTTTCCTATTTCTTCATCGCTGACAGAATAGTTTTGCAAGTCACCATTGATATAGCTGTCGTATGAAGGCATATCGATGAGACCATGACCAGACAGACAGAAGAGGATGACCTTCTCCTCGCCCTTCTCCTTCGCCTTGAGCGCCTCACGGATAGTGGCAGCGATGGCATGACAGCTCTCTGGAGCAGGAATGATTCCCTCGGTACGGGCAAAGAGCATACCAGCCTGGAACGACTCCAACTGTGGAATGTCCACACCGTGCAGATAACCGTCCTTGAGCAACTGCGAGATGATCATACCGGCACCATGATAACGCAGACCACCAGCATGAATGTTGGCAGGCTTGAAGTCATGACCTAAGGTGAACATCGGCAGCAGCGGAGTGTAGCCAGCCTCATCGCCGAAGTCATATTCAAACTTACCCCTTGTCAGCTTAGGACAGCTCTCTGGCTCGGCTGCGATAAACTCAGTGTTCTTCTCTCCGCTCAGATTATGACGCATGAATGGGAAAGCCAGTCCGCCGAAATTGCTTCCGCCACCGAAGCAGGCAATCACCTGATCGGGATATTCGCCAGCCATCTGCATCTGCTTTTCTGCCTCCAGTCCGATGATCGTCTGATGCAGAGCCACATGGTTGAGCACCGAACCCAGTGTGTACTTACAGCCCGGAGTGGTAGTAGCCAGTTCGACAGCCTCGCTGATAGCAGTACCGAGTGAACCAGGATGATTAGGGTCGCGTGTGATGATGTTCTTTCCGGCACGTGTACTCATTGATGGAGAACCCTCCACAGTAGCGCCAAAGGTACGCATGATGCTGGAGCGATAAGGTTTCTGACGCATGGTGATCTTCACCTGATACACAGCCGCCTCCAGTCCGTAGAGTTTGGCTGCATACGACAAGGCTGCGCCCCACTGTCCTGCACCCGTCTCGGTGGTGACGTTGGTGTCGCCCTCCTGCTTGCAGTAGTAGCACTGTGGCAAGGCCGAATTAATCTTATGAGAGCCTAAAGGATTGACACTCTCGTTCTTGAAATAGATGTGGGCAGTAGTACCCAGTGCCTCCTCCAGACCGTAGGCACGCACCAGCGGAGTGGAGCGATAGAAGGTGTACTTCTCCTGCACGTCCTCAGGGATGTCGATCCAGGAATGCTCTGTGTCGAGTTCCTGCTTGGCACACTCCAGGTTGAATACGTGCGACAAGTCCTCAGCCGTCATGGGTTTGTGGGTCTGAGGATTGAGTGGTGGCAATGGTTTGTTGGGCATATCTGCCTGAATGTTGTACCACTGTGTAGGAATGTCTTTTTCCTGTAGGATGAACTTTTTCTGTCTCATAATTTTTAAGTTGATATTGATTGTGATTGTTATTGTTATTGACTTTTTGCTGGGTTTTAGAAGTTATCTTTTGGGGAAGTTATCTTTTGGGGAAGTTATCTTTTGGGGAAGTTAAAGAAGTTATCACTCCCTTCGGTCGTTAGAAGTTAAAGCCAACAGCTTTTGTAGACAATATTTTCAAGCATAAGACTATTGTCTTAACTCCTTAACTCCCTTAACTCCTTAACTCCTGGAATATCTCCTTGACTCCTCGTTAAGTAGCCATTTCCTTCAGAATCCCCACAGCCTGTTCCACACTCGTGATGCGGGCGATACGAAGGAATCGCTTGTTGTTCTTCTCTTTCAACGCACATTGCTGTACGTGGCAAGTGGCATAGTTGAGAACCTTCGAGAACATCGTGCTGCGATAGAACGGACTCTGCACGTTGCTTACAAACTGCATTTGCATAGTACCCTGTTTGAGCATGATCTTCTCGCAGCCCAAGCGTTTGCCGAGGCGTCGCAAGCTCACCACGTGCATCAGTTCCTCACCCTCACGGGGCACAGGTCCAAAGCGGTCGATGATTCGCTTTCGGTAAGCAGCCAGGTCGTCGTCATTCTCTATGCGGTCCAGTTCCCTGTAGAGCAACATTCGCTCGCTGCTTCCCGGCACATAAGTGTCGGGGAAATACATCTCTAAGTCGCTCTCGATAGAACAGTCGTCCACGAAGTCGTCACCTGTGAGCTGCTGTCCCTCGTCCATCTCCTCCTGATACAGGTCGCCAAACTCCTCATTCTTCAGTTCGGTGACAGCCTGCGACAGAATCTTCTGATAGGTTTCATACCCCAGGTCTTCCATGAATCCGCTCTGCTCCGAGCCAAGCAGGTTTCCAGCACCACGAATGTCGAGGTCCTGCATGGCGAGGTTGAACCCGCTTCCCAGATCGCAGAAGGTCTCCAACGCCTCTAATCGGCGGCGAGCATCGAGTGTCAGTGTACTCTTCGGCGGAGCCACGAGATAACTGAAAGCCTTCTTGTTGCTACGCCCCACCCTGCCTCTCATTTGGTGCAGGTCGCTAAGACCGAAGTGATGGGCATTGATGATGATGATGGTATTGGCGTTCGATATGTCGATACCGTTCTCCACAATGGTTGTCGAGAGCAGCACATCGTAGTCGTAGTTCATGAATCCCATTATGATCTTCTCCAGCTCCTCGGGCTTCATCTGTCCGTGTCCTATCGCCACACGGCAGTCGGGCACATACTTTTCTATCATCAGTTTCAGTTCCATGAGCTTCGATATGCGGTCGACGACGACATACGCCTGTCCGTTACGGCTCATCTCAAAGTTGATGGCATCTGCCAAGGTGTCGCCACTGAAGGTCACCACCTCCGTCTGTATCGGGTATCGGTTGGGCGGCGGCGTGCGCATGATGCTCATGTCGCGTGCACCCATCAGCGAGAACTGCAGAGTGCGGGGAATAGGTGTGGCACTCATCGTCAGCGTGTCGACATTCACCTTCAGCTGGCGCAGCTTCTCCTTGGTGCTGACGCCGAACTTCTGTTCCTCGTCGATGATGAGCAGACCGAGGTCATGCCATTTCACTGTCTTTGAAATCAGCTTGTGCGTCCCCACTACGATGTCTGTCCTGCCCTCCTTGAGGTCTTCCAGCAACTGTCTGGTCTCCTTGGCGGAGCGTGCCCTACTCAGGTAGTCCACCTTTACCGGCATTCCCTCCAGTCGGTTTCTGAAAGTCTGGTAGTGCTGAAAAGCCAGCACCGTGGTAGGCACCAGCACAGCCACCTGCTTGCTGTCGCATGCCGCCTTGAAGGCTGCGCGTATCGCCACCTCCGTCTTTCCGAAGCCCACATCGCCGCACACCAGTCGGTCCATGGGTCGTGCGCTCTCCATGTCGGCCTTTACGTCCATGGTGGCTTTGTTCTGGTCGGGCGTGTCCTCGTATAGGAACGAGGCCTCCAGCTCATGTTGCAGATAGGAGTCGGCGCTGAAGGCGAATCCCTTCTCCTTACGGCGGCGGGCATAGAGTTTAATCAGGTCGCGCGCGATGTCCTTGATGCGCTTCTTCGCCTTCTCCTTCAGTCGGTCCCAGGCACCCGTGCCGAGGGTCGACAGTCGGGGCGGCTCGCCCGTATCGCCGCTGCGGTATTTGCTGATCTTATAGAGCGAGTGGATGGATACATCCACCTTGTCGTTGTTCGTGTAGACGATGCGTATCATCTCTTGATAGCTGTTTCCCACCGGCACACGCACCAGTCCGCCAAACTTTCCGATGCCGAAATCCACGTGCACGATATAGTCGCCCGGCTCCATCTCCTGCAACTCCTTCATCGTGAGCGCCATCTTGCCGGCACGTGCTGAGTCCGAACGCAGACTGTACTTATGGAATCGGTCGAAGATCTGATGGTCGGTAAAGAAACAGCATTTCTTGTCGTTGTCGATGAAGCCTTCGTGCAGGGTCTTGTCCACGGGCACAAACCTCACCTGATAACGCTTCAGTTCCTCACTCTCAAAAATATCCTTGAGTCGCTGTTGCTGCTTGCTGCTGTCGGCCAATATATATAAGGTGTACTGCTGCAGAAGATAGTCTTCCATCATCTGGCCTATCAGGTCGAAATTCTTATGGAACAGGGGCTGAGGCACGATATGGAACGGCACCACGTCGGCAGCCTCCTCTGTCTTGCGCTCCGCCACACCCTGTTCGGCGATGCCAAACTCTATGCGCTGGCGCTCCGCCACACCCTGCTGAAACTGCAGGGCCGATGACAGGTTCAGCTCTTTCTTCATGGCGCGTCTTATCCGTTCTGCCTCCACCTCGGTGGCTCCCTCCATCTGTTCCACCATGCTCTGCGAGGAGAAGCCCTCCTTGTATATCTGGTCTATACGGTCATAGACGAACGTAAAGTCCTTCATCGCCACCACAGCCCGCTTGTCGAGGAAATGTAGGAAGGGCAGTTTCTCACCCTCAGCAAGCGAGAGTTCGGGCACAATCTCCACACTCTCACGCCGGTCGCGCGACAACTGGTCCTCAATGCTGAAAGTACGTATGGTGTCTATCTCGTCACCGAAGAAGTCGATGCGGAAGGGGAACTCGCAACTGTAGGAATAAATATCGAGAATACTGCCGCGAATAGCAAACTGTCCGGGTTCGTAGACATAGTCGGTCTCCACAAAGTCGAAGTCGCGCAGCTGGTGCGAGATGTCCGTCAGCGACACCTGGTCCCCCACGGCGAGTTTGATGATACGCTCGTCGAGATTTTTCTTCGACACCACCATTTCTGTCAATGCCTCAGGGTAAGTCACGATGTACAGCGGCTGCGCAGATGCCAGCCGTGCCAGCACCTCGGTACGCAAGATCTCGTTGGCAGCATCCTTCTGCCCGTATTTCACGGCACGCCTATAGGAAGAAGGAAAGAAGAAAGCCTGATCCTGTCCCAGTATCTGCACCAGGTCGTGATAGAAGTAACCCGCCTCGTCGGCATCATTGAGCACAAAGAGCACCGGACGTGCCAACCGCTCTTTGACAGCGGCAAAAAACAAAGGCGCAGAAGAGCACACCAATCCACTAAGGAAAACGGCCTTCTGCGTTTTTCTATCCAATAATTTCAGGAGCGCTTTCGCCTGTGGCGACCGCTCAAAAATATGTACTATTTCCTGTATTTCCACTTCTCTTCAGTCTTCGCCCCTACATCTTCTTGGGATATTTCTTAAACCATCCATCCCAGCGCAGGCGCATCACACCAAAGAAAGCCTCACCAAAGATTCCACCGCTCATCTTGCTCGTACCCTCACGTCGGTTGACGAAGATAACGGGCACTTCCTTGATCTTGAAGCCAATCTTGTGGGCAGTGTATTTCATCTCTATCTGGAAGGCATAACCCTTGAAACGGATCTCGTCAAGCCTAATGGTTTCCAGCACCTTGCGGCGGTAGCATACAAAGCCTGCCGTAGTATCATTCACCTTGAATCCCGTGACCATTCTCACATACTTCGAGGCGAAATAGCTCATCAGCACACGGCCAATGGGCCAGTTCACCACGTTGACACCCGAGACATAGCGCGAGCCCACAGCCACGTCGAATCCATCGTCGTGAGTCGCGGCGTAGAGTCGTGGCAGGTCATTGGGATCATGACTAAAGTCTGCGTCCATCTCGAAGATAAACTCATACCCCTTCTCAAGCGCCCATTTGAAGCCAGTGATATAGGCTGTACCCAGTCCCAACTTGCCCTTTCGCTCAAGGATATGGAGACGGGAGGCAAACTCGCCAGCCATCAGTTTCTTCACTATGGCAGCTGTACCGTCAGGACTTCCGTCATCAATAACAAGGATATCAAAGTCTTTCTCCAGACCGAACACGGCCCGGATAATCTTCTCTATATTCTCCTTTTCATTATAAGTAGGAATAATTACAACACTATCACTCATAAGACATTATTGGTTTAAATGAATCGACATGATCATAATTAATATATCTTATGCAAAGATAATGCATTTTTCTGAGTTTGCGAAAAGAAAAAGAGAATATTTTCATTTTCTGAACGATGATTATATTTAATTCACGTTGTTGCGAAATAAAGTAACTACCCAGCACCCCCTATAGCCATAAGTAGTTACTTTAAAATCGTTAAACCACACTGAAATCTCCGTTCAAAGGCTTTGAACGGACATTCAAAGGCTCTGAACGCACATTCAAAGGCTCTGAACGCACATTCAAAGGCTTTGAACGGAACTTTTATAGGCTCTGAACAGAACTTTTATAGGTTCTGAACGGAACTTTTATAGGTTCTGAACGGAACTTTTATAGGCTCTGAACAGAACTTTTATAGGTTCTGAACAGAACTTTTATAGGCTCTGAACAGAACTTTCATAGGCTTTGAACGGAACTTTCATAGGCTAAAGAAAAAAGACATATAGTATAGAAAAACTCATACAAGCAGTACGCCCTGAAAGGGCAGAAGCTCTTAGCCCAGGGCAACGCCCTGGGTATAATGTCAGTCAACAATGCGCCCTGTAAGGGCAAAAGCTTTAAAATACACCTAATAAAAATGGAAAATCCGTTGCGATATGTAAAGCTTTTGCCCTTACAGGGCGACAGGTTTGCGTTCATGATAACCCAGGGCGCTGCCCTGGGCTAAGAGCTTCTGCCCTTTCAGGGCGTGCTGCTTATAGGGGCTTTCAGCCTGTGCCAAACAGGGCGTGCTGCTTATAGGGGGGCAGCCCGTGCCGACCTGTACAGGTCGAATCATTTATAGCAGCATATTACTGGTCAGGATTCTCGACGAAACCCTGGTACTCGGGGACGAGCCCAGACATGATAGCATCGTAACTCTTTGTCATCTGGTTCTTGATATTCTCAGCACCCTTGCCTATCGGCTGGATGGGCTCGTGGATGGTGAGACGGAGAGGATGCCAGAAAATCCAATACATGTCCTTCATACGCGGCTTCACATCAAAGCTGCCGTTGATGGTCAGCGGACAGACGGGCAGTTGCAACTCGTCTGCCAACATGAAGGCTCCTCGACGGAACACGCCCATGTGACCCGTAAAGGTGCGGGCACCCTCGGGGAAGACTACCAGTGACATTCCTTCCTGCAGCTCCTCGCGGGCCATGTCGTAAGAGGCGCGTATCTTGGAAGGGCCGCTCTTGTCGACAAAGATGTGGTGGGCATACTGACATGCTACTCCTACCATTGGTACCTTGCGGAGTGCCTTCTTCATCATCCACTTGAAGTTACGGCCTAAGAAGCCGTAAATCAAAAAGATGTCGAATGACCCCTGGTGATTGGCCACGAACACGTAGCTCTGGTTCTTCTGCAGATGTTCTCTGCCTTCTACCTTGACGGGCAGCAGGAGAAGACGGATCCACAACTGCGACCACAGCTTGCCGGGATAATAGCCCCAGAAATGGCCATTGCCCAACATACAGCCCAGAACAGTGATAATACTGGTCAAAATGCTTGCCACCAAAAGGATTGGAAGACAAATCAACAACTGATAAATGCGATACAGATACTTCATTTGTGATTCAATATTTTTTGAGTGATTCTTTTTCGTGGGAACTTATATTTTTGAGAAGTTAGAGAGCTTTAACCATTACCCTCCCGTCCGCTTCAGCGTGATAACCACGATCTCGGCAGTGGAACCTACACGGATGGGAACCACGCCGCCTAAACCGGCGGTGGTGAAAAGCTGACAGCCCTCACGCTCATAGAGACCATAGTCGTAGGGGGCAAACATCGTGGGACGCAATCCGAACACGGATACTTGTCCTGCATGAGTATGTCCGCTCAGGGTGAGCTGTGGTGCCACCAACGCCTCACCCTTCCTGCCGTACGCCAGGTTGATGCGCGAAGGAACCATGTCCTCCCACTGCGTGGGGATGTGCTGAAGCATGAGAACGAAACTGCCCGGACAGATGCCACGAAGCGACTTTGCCACATTGGCATGAGCGGGCTTCTTGAAGTTTTCGGTGCCCGCGACATAGATGGAGTCGGAACCGCGATGCACCACGGCATGCTCGTTGAGAAGCAGATGCCATCCCATCTGCCATTCCTGACGACGGGTTTCCTGTTCCTGCCTGAGACAGGTGAGCGAGTCGGCATCCACATAATAGCTGTAGTCGTGATTGCCCAGCACACTGTATACGCCGTCCTTGGCACGCAGGGAGGAAAGCATCCTGACGTAAGGCTGAAGTTCGGACGGTCGGGTGTTCTGAATATCGCCAGTGAAACAAATCATATCGGGATGCTGGGCATTGATGCTGTCAACATCACGCTGTGGCAGATCGCTGCGCCAACCGTAATAAGAACCTGCATGGAAATCGCTGAAGAGGACGATGCGATAGCCGTCGAAACTGGCTGGCAGCTGGGGCACAGCAATGGTGACGCGTTTCACCTCCAACTCTCGGAAGCCATAGGTGAAGCCATAAAGAAAGACACCGATGGACAGGATGCCCATGAAAAGACCTATGAGCCGCCCCCAGTTGCACCTGCCCTTAAGTGCCTTCATCACACACCAGCCGATAAAACTGAACAGGGCGTAGACAAAGACGGGTACTGCAAACAGCGCCATGACGACAAACCACACGTCGACAAGCACCGGACGGTCGGGCACGAAGTTGGGCTGCAATGCTAAATAGCCACTATAGCCAATCACAACGGATGCCGGAAGCCAAAGCAGCAAGCGCCTCGCCAAACTGCAGCGGCGAAGCTCATGACAGAAGCACCACAGATAAGGCAAAAGGGTGCCCAGGAGAATCCATATATATATGCGTGCTATCATTTCTTAATCAAACTACTCTGTAAATAACGGCGCATCAGTTCGACGGGGATACCACGGCGGCGCGCATAGTCGTGCAACTGTTCTTCGTCGATCTTGCCCAGGTCGAAATAATGAGCCTGAGGATGAGCGAACATCAGTCCTGAAACGCTGGAATGTGGCGTCATCATGCCGCTCTCGGTAAGACGGATGCCTATCTGCGACATGGTGAGGAGCTGGTCGAGCTCGAAGTTGACGCTGACATCGGGCAACGACGGATAACCCACGGCAGGACGGATGCCCTGATATTCCTCACGATGAAGCTGCTCCATCGTGAGATGCTCATGGGGAGCATAGCCCCAGAAGTGGCAACGAACCTCTAAGTGCATCTTCTCGACCGTAGCCTCGGCAAGGCGGTCGCTCAGCACCTGTGCCATCATCGACTGATAATCGTCACCCCGGTAAGCCTCTAACACTCCAGCCTCGACAGTGGCGCAAAACAGCCCTACCCTGTCGCGCACGCCACCTGAAAGAGGACGCACGAAATCGGCAAGACAGAGATTGGGGCTTCCGGCTACCACTGCATGCTGCTGACGCAGCAGGGGTATGCGGGTGAACTTGGCTTCGGCTGTGTCATCGGCATAAAGCAACAGGTCGTCCATGTCGGCATTGGCTGCATAAAGGGCAAAGACTGCATGGGTGTGATAACGCCCCTGCCACGACTCCATCATGGCGGAAGCCTCATCACGGAGCCGTTGTTTCTCAGCCAAAGGCTTACCACTCATGCCCCAGGCATGAAAGAAATAAAGCCAGTTGATGTAGGGTACTACTTCGTCTATATCGTATGTGAGGACCTGCGGGTGCATTCTTTAATCTTTAAACATGAAACATTCCCTTAAGGCATTCGTATTAACTTCTTAACGCCTCCTGAATTTAGCTTTTGGATTTAACTTCTGAACAGAATGGGCTGTCCCTTGACAGAGGCATCGAAGGCACCCTTGTCGTAGATGAGACTGCCATTACAGAAGGTCTGCTCCACTCGCCATTGAAACTCGTGGCCCTCCATAGGACTCCACTTGCACTTACTCTGAATCTGGTCGCGAGTCAGTATCCATGGGGCATGGGGACGAACGATGACGATATCGGCCTGATAACCCTCGCGCAGAAAACCACGCTTCTGCACTTCGAAGAGACGGGCGGGCTGATGAGCCATCAGTTCCACCATCCGCTCAAGGGAAAGCACACCCTCGTCTACCAGTTCGAGCATGGTAACCAAGGAGAACTGAACCATCGGCATGCCCGAGGCAGCCTTGGCGCAACCTCCCTGTTTGTCCTTCCACTCATGAGGAGCATGGTCGGTACCTATGGTGGTGATTCTGCCGTCGGTGAGAGCCTTGCGCAATGCCGTGCGGTCGGCCATAGTCTTGATGGCAGGGTTACACTTGATGAGCGCTTTCTTGGTAGCATAATCTGCCTCGGTGAAATAGAGGTGGGCAATGACAGCCTCGCCTGTGACCGAGGAGCCTGGCGTGAAGAGGTCGAGCTCGCGAGCCGTGGTGACATGGGCGATGTGCAGACGTGTGCCATACTCATGGGCCAGTTGCACGGCCAGACGACTGCTCTCATAGCAGGCCTGCTCGCTGCGTATCTCGGGATGGAACTCCACCGCAGGATCGTCGCCATACTGCTTCTTGAAGGCAGCCATATTGCTGTTGATGATGTCGGTATCCTCGCAATGAGCCATCAGGGGCAAATCGAGGTCGTGAGCAGCCTGGAAGATGCGGCGCAGCGACTCGGCCTTGTCGACAAGCATATTGCCCGTGCTGGAGCCCATAAAGAGCTTGATGCCGGGAATGCGATGACGGTCCAAGTGGGAGAAACTCTCCACATTGTCGTTGGTGGCACCGTAGAAAAAGGCATAATTGACATGACTCTTCTGGCTGCCGAGAGCCGTCTTGTCGGTCAGGGCTTCGAGGGTAGTGGTCTGAGGCACCGTGTTGGGCATATCGAAATAAGAGGTGACGCCGCCAAAGGCTGCCGCCCTGCTCTCGCTCTCTATGTCGGCCTTCGCGGTGAGTCCGGGCTCACGGAAATGCACGTGGTCGTCGATCACTCCTGGCATAACAAAACACCCCGAGGCATCGACTGTCTTGTCGAAACTGCCACGAGGTGCTTCTTCGCCAGTATAAATATGTGTTATCTGTTCGCCATCGACAACGAGGTGTCCTCGGAATGTCTTTCCCTCGTTGACGATGGTCCCTCCTTTAATCAATGTCTTCATAAATGCTTATTCTTTTTTTTCTGGAATGGTAGGACGCGCCAGGTCGTTGGGGGTGGGCGCTGGTGCTGCTTCGGGCGCAGGCTGGGCTGACAAGGCTGGAGCTCCCGTCTGCATATCGCGGGTTCCATTCATGATCTGCTCGTTCTCCTGAGCCTTCTGATAATAGTCCTTCACGTAAGAGTCGTTCTTGAAATGGTCGGTGGCCTTGCTCATGATGTCCTCTATCCATGGGGTGAGCATGGGATACTGATTGCCCATGGTGACGAGGAAGAAGACGCCTGCTCCGAGCACATTGTCGAAGTTGTCGGTCACGAAAGTAGTCACCAACTTGTCCTCCTGCTCTGCCAGGCGGTTGGCCTCGGCTGTGAGCTGACGGGTCACGACGTTCATGTCGCTTCCGTTCATGATGGCCTGGTCGTGCTTATGCACAAGCTCACGCTGCTGGTTCTGCAGCTGCTGATATTTCTTGAAGAAGCCGAACAACTTGTCGTTGAGAGGACTTCCGCTTACCACCTGCTGTGTGTCGTCGAGCTTGACCGTGATAGCTCCGCTTTCCAAGACAAGGGGAAGCACGGGCTCATCGTCCATAAAGATATTGGCCATTCTGACAGAATCGAGCGTGCCGTTGAAGTGGAATTGTCCGTGAACGACATCACAGGAGTCGACACTCTTGAACTCTGCGTCCTGCAAAACTTTCAGGTAGAGCATACGTCCATCCAACGTGCTCACATTGGAAGTACCGGTAATGTCGTAACTGTTGGCACACGATGTCAACGCCAATAAGGAAATAAATGCGTAAAATATCTTGTTCATAAGCTGTTTTCTATTTCGGCTAACAAAAGTACAATGTTAAATTGAAGTACGAAAAAAAATTTATGCTATTTAATTGAATATTGCATGTATTTAGGTTTTATTTGCATTCTTCCTTTTTCAATTCATGCGAAATACGGTGTGTGGTGTACAATTCGATAAGGGCTGCCACCAGCAGGAACACTACCCACTTGTTGTAGAAATAGGTGATGTAGGTCTCGTAGTTGGAAAACCAGTTTCGGGCAAAGGCATAGACTGTATCTACCATTGAGATGCCGGACAGCACGAAGAAGATGTCAGCCACCGTCTGAATACGCTTTAGGCGATGAATGACCTGTGACGGACCTTCGTAGAGCTGCATGGCCTGCATCACACTGAAACTAACTGTTCCTAAAAGGAAAAGCCAACTGGTGTAAAGAACCATCTTGGGATAAATCATAAAACCAAAGGCGAAACAGGCTGCGCCTATCACCATCAACACTCCTCCTAATATAAAAATAGATGCTTGAATCTTATTCAGTTGTTTCATTGTCTTGTTCGTTGTCATTATTCGGTAAATCAGTACTCAGCACAAAAATATCCTCATCGTCGGCCTTCATGAAATAACGCTCACGGGCTATCTTCTCGTAAGCTCTGCCGCCGTGGTTCATCTCCTGCCAGATGCGGGTGTCGTTGTCATAGCGGGTGTTGTACTTGTCGATCTCCAACTGCAGGTTATGGATCTGAACTTTATATTTTATATGCTGCACGATGCTGTTGTCGTCGATGAAACCGACCACCAGCACGCCCACCACAATCACTATAAGATACTTATAATGAGAGAGGTAGTTCCATATTATACTCAATCTTCTGCTCATTAATTTATGAATTTGTTTGCAAAGATAATATTTTTTTGTTATCTTTGCATCATCATTTAAGAAAAAATAATGGAAGAATATATTGTTTCTGCAAGAAAGTACCGTCCGATGACCTTTGATTCGGTTGTAGGACAGAGCGCTCTGACCACAACGCTCAAGAATGCCGTGAAGAGCGGCAAGCTGGCTCATGCCTACCTGTTCTGCGGTCCAAGAGGTGTGGGAAAGACCACTTGCGCACGTATCTTCGCCAAAGCCATCAACTGCGAGCACCCCAAGGAGGACGGCGAGGCATGCAACGAGTGCGAGAGTTGCAAGTCGTTCAACGAACAGCGGTCGTACAACATCTTTGAGCTCGATGCTGCCAGCAACAACGGCGTGGACCACATCAAGGAGCTGATGGAGAAGACGCGCATACCGCCACAGATCGGTAAGTACAAGGTGTTTATCATCGACGAGGTGCACATGCTCAGCTCGGCTGCCTTCAATGCCTTCCTCAAGACACTGGAGGAGCCGCCACAGCACGTCATCTTCATCCTCGCCACCACCGAGAAACACAAGATTCTGCCTACCATCCTGAGCCGATGCCAGATTTACGACTTTGAGCGCATGACCGTGCCCAACACCATCAACCACCTCAAGATGGTGGCAGAGAAGGAAGGCATCAGCTACGAGGAGCAGGCGCTGGCAGTGATAGCCGAAAAGGCGGACGGAGGTATGCGCGACGCTCTCTCGATATTCGACCAGGCGGTGAGTTTCTGCCAGGGCAACCTCACCTATCAGAAGGTGACGGAAGACCTCAACGTGCTGGACAGCGACAATTACTTCAAACTGATAGACTGCGCACTGGAGAACAACGTGCCGGAGATGATGCTCCTGCTGAACGGCATCTTGGACAAAGGCTTCGACGGCGGCAACATGATACAGGGTCTGGCACAGCATGTGCGCAACGTGCTGATGGCGAAAGACGCCAAGACTCTGCCCCTGTTGGAGACCAGCGAGGCTCAGAAAGCCAAATATCAGCAACAGGCTCAGAAGGCACCTACACCTTTCTTATATAAGGCGCTGCAGATAGCCAACAAATGTGACATCAACTACCGACAGAGTTCGAACAAACGCCTGCTGGTGGAGCTCACACTGATAGAGATCGGACAGATCACCCAGCCCGAGGACAAAGACATCCCGAGTGCGGGGCGTACGCCCAATAGATTAAAATCCCTGTTTCAGAAAATCATAGCCCAGCTGAAGCCTGCCATTCAGGGTGCAGGTGCTGAGCTTAAAGGCAACGGTGAGGAGAGCAACGAAAAAACTCCTCAGACTGCTGTCCAGCCCCTTCACGCTTCGGAAAACGAAGCTAACAACGAGGCTGCCGATAACAAACATCAAGTAAAACCCATCAGCAAAGGCGCCGTCAAACTGGGAACCATCGGCATGACCTTCAGCAACCTGAAGAAAAACATGGAGATGGTAAAACAGCAGTTGAACCCTACCGCCGACGTGAAAGCCATCAGAAGCACTGATGACTCCGAACAATGCGAATTCAACGAAGACGCCCTGCAGTATCAGTGGACGGGCATGTGCGTACGCATGGCACAGAACAACAAAGAACTCATAGGTCTGTCGCACCGTATGCAGGCCATCAAGCCCAAGCTGACGAAATGCCCCAACATAGAAATTGTCGCCGACAACCAACTGTTGCTCGACGACATGCAAAACATTAAAAACAGAATCAGAAACACACTGGTTCGGGGGTTGCACAACACCAACATCGTCATCTCCTACCGACTTTCTCACAAAGAGGAAGTCAAGAAGATTCTCAACAAGAGAGAGGTGCTGGAGAATATGAGAAAGGAAAACCCTGCCTTGGACAAGCTTTGCAATACGCTGAAGCTGGTGATGACATGATGGTTTATCGGGAGTTTTAGGAGTTAAAGGAGTTAAGACAACACATTTCCTCAAATGCTATTGTCTTAACTCCTTTAACTCCCTAAAAAATCTCCTTAAATCAGCGACATTCCCGCTTTCTCACATTCCTCGCGCATTTCCTCAGGCCATATACTTGCCTGAATCTCGCCGATGTGAGCTTTATGCAACAGAACCATACAGAGACGGCTCTGGCCGATACCGCCACCAATGCTCAATGGCAACTTGCCGCCAAGCAACTGCTTGTGAAAATAGAGTTTCTCGCGGTCTTCCTTGCCTTCCAACTTCAACTGGCGCAACAGGCTCTCCTTGTCCACACGAATACCCATGGAACTCAACTCGAAACTTCTGCCCAATACAGGATACCAGATCAGGATATCGCCATTAAGACCTGGCAAACCGTTCTCAGCCACCGTACTCCAGTCATCGTAGTCGGGAGCTCGGCCATCATGCTTCTTTCCATCGCTCAACTTGCAACCGATTCCCTCGATGAATACGGCACCATACTTCTCGCAGATGGCATCCTCACGCTCCTTGGGAGTCTTGTCGGGATACATATCCAACAACTCCTGGGCATGAATAAAATGAATCTCTTTGGGCAGGAAAGGCTTAATCTGTGGATAATGCTCACAGGTGAGATACTCAGTGCGCAAAATGGCAGCATAGATGCGACGAACCACATCGCGAAGGAAAGCCAACGTGCGGTCTTTCTTCTCGATCACTGCCTCCCAGTCCCACTGGTCTACATAGAGAGAGTGAAGGTTGTCCAACTCCTCGTCGGCACGGATGGCATTCATATCTGTATACACGCCATAACCAGGCTCTATCTCATACTCCGCCAAAGTAAGGCGCTTCCACTTAGCCAGCGAGTGAACCACCTCAGCCTGGGCGTCTCCTAAGTCCTTGATGGGGAAGGTTACAGGACGCTCCACACCGTTGAGGTCATCATTGATACCTAAACCTTTCAACACAAAGAGAGGTGCTGTCACACGACGAAGACGCAACTCTGTAGCCAAGTTCTGCTGGAAGAACTCTTTTATCAACTTGATTCCCATCTCGGTCTGACGCATGTCCAGCAATGCCTGATAACCGATAGGCTTTATTAGCTTACTCATTTTTTGCATTAGTATTTAAAATTCTGTGCAAAGATACAAAAATATTATCATACTGCAACTATTCTGAACAATATTTTTATATTTTGTTAATCATTTTATCCATTTTCCTTTCTTTTTGTATAGACTTTATGCACTTTTTACTAACTTTTCCGACTTTTCGGCTCTCATACCTCACCAAATGACGAAAGAAAGCAACCTGTACTCACTTTATTCATTCAAAATTTGGTCAATTCAAATAAAATCTGTATTTTTGCACACGTATATGCCAACGTACAGCACGTTTCCTATACCTTATTATATATAAGGGCTCCGTAGCTTAGTTGAATAGAGCGTCAGATTCCGGTTCTGAAGGTCCTGGGTTTGAATCCCAGCGGAGTCACTAATTTTATTAAAAAACTGCAGTTTCACAAGGGTGGAAGTGAGAGAAGTTAGAAAAGTTAAAGAAGTTACAGCCATATCCTTTACTGCCAAAGTATCAGCAAAAGACCATTGCCTTAACTCCATAACCGCTAAACTCCAGAACTTCTGAACCCAGCGAAAGTTCTATTTTCAAAATTATGGACTTAGTAGAAAGATTTATCAATTACACCAAATTCGACACACAGTCGAGCGAAGACTCCGACAGTGTGCCCAGCACTTCGAAACAGTTGGAATTTGCCAAGTACCTGAAAAAGGAGTTGGAGGACGAAGGACTCAGTGATGTGGAGATGGACGACATGGGTTACATCTACGCCACACTGAAAGGCAATACCAAGAAGGAAACACCTACCATTGGCTTCATTTCACACATGGACACCAGTCCTGATGCAAGTGGCAAGGATGTCAAGGCAAGAATCATACGCAACTATGATGGAAACGACATCGAGCTGAGCCCAGGCATCATATCAAGCGTGAGCAAGTTCCCTGAGCTGAAAGCCCATAAGGGCGAAGACATCATCGTCACAGACGGCACCACTCTGCTGGGAGCCGACGACAAGGCTGGTATTGCCGAAATCGTACAGGCGATGTGCTATCTGCGCGACCACAACGAAATCAAGCACGGCGACATACGTGTAGGCTTCAACCCTGACGAGGAGATCGGTATGGGAGCTCATCATTTCGATGTAGACAAGTTTGCCTGCGACTGGGCTTACACCGTTGACGGCGGCGACTTGGGCGACCTCGAATACGAGAACTTCAATGCCGCTGGTGCCAAGATCAAGATCAAGGGCGTGAGCGTGCATACCGGTTATGCCAAGGGCAAGATGGTGAACGCCAGCCGACTCGCCGTAGAGTTCCAGAACATGATTCCCGAGGACGAGACGCCAGAGGCTACCGAGGGCTACCAGGGTTTCTATCACCTCATTGGCATCGAGAGCCGATGCGAGGAAGCCAAGCTCAGCTACATCATCCGCGACCACGACCGCAGCAAGTTCGAAGACCGCAAGAAATTCATTGCCGACTGCGCCAAGAAACTCAACGAGAAATACGGCGAGGGAACCTGCACGGCCGAGATCAACGACCAATACTACAACATGAAGGAGAAGATAGACCCCAACATGCATGTCATCGACATCGTGCTGAGAGCCATGCAGGAAAGCGGAGTTCCTCCTCGCGTGGAACCTATCCGTGGCGGAACCGACGGAGCACAGCTCAGTTTCAAAGGTCTGCCCTGTCCTAACATCTTCGCCGGTGGCGTCAACTTCCATGGTCCTCACGAGTTCGTCAGCATACAGGTCATGGAGAAAGTAGTTCAGACCATCGTCAAAATAGCAGAAATAACAGCCGAATACAACGACTAATCATAAGAAGTAAAGGAGCTTCATGATGCCAACAAAACCTAAACACTACATCAGGTTCTGGCTCATGAGCTCCTTTGCTTTTAGAAAGTAACTCCACTTTCACAAATGGGGAAGTTAAAGAAGTTAAATTAGTAAGTCATGGCAGAAATTCCATTCCTCGTAAAAGACCTCGCACTCATCCTGATGGTAGCAGGAATTGTTACCCTCTTGTTCAAGAAACTCAAGCAACCCCTTGTGTTAGGCTATATCGTGGCAGGTTTCCTGGTCTCTCCCCACATGCCCTACACCATGTCAGTGATCGACGACAACGACATTCAGACCTGGGCAGACATCGGCGTCATCTTCACCCTGTTCTCGCTCGGACTCGATTTCTCGTTCAAGAAGATCGTGAAGATGGGAGCATCGCCCATCATCTCCACCGTCGTCATCGTGTTCTGTATGATGATGCTGGGCATCAGCGTGGGTCATGGATTCGGCTGGAACAAGATGGACTGCATCTTCCTCGGAGGCATGCTTGCCATGAGTTCCACCACCATCATCTATAAGGCCTTCGACGACATGGGACTGCGGCAACAGAAGTTTGCCGGTATGGTGATGAGTGTGCTCATCCTGGAAGACATTCTTGCCATTGTCATGATGGTGATGCTTTCGGCCATCGCAGGAGGAAACACGCCCGACGGCGAACAGATGTTTGAGTCGGTCATCAAGATTGTCTTCTTCCTCATCCTGTGGTTCATCGTGGGCATCTTTGCCATCCCACTCTTCCTCAGGTCTGTGCGCAAACTCATCAACAGCGAGACGCTTCTCATCGTGTCCCTCGGACTCTGCTGCGGCATGGCGGTGCTGTCCACCAAGGTGGGATTCTCCAGTGCTTTCGGTGCCTTCGTCATGGGCAGCATCCTTGCCGAGACCATTGAGGCAGAGAAAATCATCAAGCTGGTAGAGCCTGTTAAAAACCTCTTCGGAGCCATCTTCTTTGTGTCGGTGGGTATGCTGGTTGATCCACAGATCCTGGTCGACTATGCCCTGCCTATCCTTGCCCTCGTGCTCACCATCCTGATAGGTCAGGCTGTATTGGGAACCTTAGGTTTCATGCTGGGCGGTGAGTCGCTCAAGTCGGCCATGCGATGCGGCTTCTCCATGGCTCAGATAGGCGAGTTCTCGTTCATCATCGCCTCGTTGGGATTGTCTTTGGGCGTCATCAGCAAGTTCCTGTATCCTGTGGTCGTGGCGGTTTCGGTCATCACCACCTTCCTTACACCTTATATGATACGCCTTGCCACGCCAAGCTACCAGGTCATGGAGAAGCATCTGCCCAACAAGTTGATCACAGCACTCAACCATCTGGCGACCAACCGCCCATCCACCACACAACAGAGCAAATGGAAGGCGCTCCTCAGACAGATGACAGTCAACACCGTGGCCTACTCCATCCTGAGTGCGGCTGTCATAGCCTTGATGTTCACGTTCGTACTTCCCTTAATGCGCAACCTGCTGCCAGGCTGGCGACTCCACTGGTACGCCAATGCCATCACGGGCGTGCTCACCGTCATCTTCATAGCGCCCTTCCTGCGTGCCATCGTGATGAAGAAAAACCACAGCAACGAGTGGAAACGACTGTGGGTGGAGAGCAGCATCAACCGCATACCGCTCCTCTCCACCATCGTGGTGAGGTTTATGATAGCCCTGGGCTTTATCTTCTATATCTGCAACTTCCTGAGCCGGTTTACCGATGCGCTGATGATCAGCATCGGTATTGTGGCGGTATTGCTCATCATCGTTTCCAGAAGGACGAAGAAACGAAGCATCAAGATGGAGCGTCTGTTCATCCGCAACCTTCGCTCACGCGACATCGAGGCACAGGTGAAGGGCACCAAACGGCCTCTCTACGAGGGACACCTGCTCGACCGAGACATCCACATCAGCGAGTTTGAGGTGCCTGAAGACTCTACCTGGTGCGGACACACACTGAGAGAACTCAACCTGCGTCAGCGCTTCGGCATCGACATGAGCAGCATCTATCGCGGATCAAGAAGAATCAACATCCCCAACGGCGACACCACTATATTCCCCTGCGACAAACTGCAGATCATCGGCAATGACGAACAGACACAGAAGTTCAACAACGCCCTGCAGACTGAACTTGTACCCGAGGACTTGGATATAGAGAAAAGAGAGATGAAGCTTCGCCAGTTGGTAATCAGTGGAAAGAGTGAGTTCTGCGGCAAGACCTTGGGCGAAAGCGGAATCCGTGACAAATACGACTGTATGGTTGTCGGACTGGAAGAAGGCTTGGAGAGTCTTACCAAAATTTCGCCTTCCTACACCTTCCAGAAAGGCGACATCATCTGGATCGTTGGCGAAGAGGCGGCCCTGCAGAAAATCATGAATAAGAATTAGAAAGGGAGAGATTTCAGGAGTTAAGGGAGTTATGGGAGTTAAGGAGTTAAGGAGTTAAGGGAGTTAAGACAATAGCATTTGAGGAAATGTGTTATGTTAAATGGTTAATGTTTAATTTTCAGTCCACAAAGGCTATTGGCTATAACTTCTAACAACCGAAGGGAGTGATAACTTCTTTAACTTCCGCGAATTAAGGCTGTTGTCTTAACTCCCTTAACTCCTTAACTCCTTTAACTCCAGAATAAATCTCCTTTAACTCCAGAAAAAATCTCCTTTAACTCCAGAACAAATCTCCTTAATTTAGTAAATGCGTGGTCCAAATATAGCTGTACCTACACGAACCAAAGTGGCTCCATGCTGGATAGCTATCGGATAGTCATGACTCATGCCCCAGCTGCGCTCACAGAACGCATCATCATCGGCAAAGTACTTGGCTTTCACCTCATCGAAGAAGCGAGCTGCCGTGTCAAACTCGCGGGCTATCTGCTCGGTGTCATCCGTATTAGATGCCATCATCATCAGTCCACAAATCTGCACATGCTCCATTGAACGCCATTCTCCTTCTTCCAACAAGGCACGGCAAGCGTCCAATGTCAGTCCGTACTTGGTCTCTTCCGCAGCAATATGAAGTTCCAACAACACCTTCACCACCCTGTCATGCTTGGCAGCCTGTTTGTTGATTTCCTTCAACAACTTGAGACTGTCCACAGCTTCTATCATACTGATGTAAGGCGCTATGTACTTCACCTTGTTGGTCTGCAGATGACCGATGAAATGCCATTCTATGTCTTTGGGCAAGTCTGCCACCTTCTTGGCAAGTTCCTGCTCATGACTCTCTCCAAAAATTCGTTGTCCCTCTGCATAGGCAGCCGACAAATACTCCTCGGGATGAAACTTGCTGATGGCGACCAGACGAACACCCTTAGGCAACTGGTCTAACACCTCATGCAAGTTTTTTGCTACATCATACATTATATTAAAGTATTATTGAACTTTAGCAAGTTTTTATGCCTCTTCGTACTCAGGCTTGTCGTTCTTCTCTTCCTTGTTTTCTCCAGGAACAGTATGTTCAAACACGTCCATCACCTTGGTCTCAGCCAGAGCCACAACATCATAATCGTTCATGGTCTTACCCATCACCTCGTCGATATAGCGCAGGGCACGGGCAAGCGACTTGGCCTGCACCAGGTAGTTGACGGTGGTACGCTTCTCCTTCTCGGTTTTCTCATCAATGGTGATAAACGACAACTTGGCCTTGTACCATTTGTCGTCGCCATCCATATCACTGAAGAACACCTCACCATAGGCAGCCTTGCTGATGCCCGACACCTTAAATTCGCCAGACACATAGACAGCCATCTCGTCGGTGATACGACTCTCAGCCTCGGTAAAGCTCAGCGCGTCTACTACATAAGCCTCGGTAACTGGCTTCTCGGAGCCATCCTCCTGTGCCTTGGTGTATCTTACTTTGGTTTCAAACCATGTACTCATTCTTGATCTCATAACGATTCGTTTTTAATTGGTCATTAATATTAAAATAGAACTCGCGCAAGTACAGAAACTATCTTCTTGAGAAGTTATTTTTTTAAGAAGTTAGAGAAGTTAAAGAAGTTATCACTCCCTTCGGTCGTTAGAAGTTATAGCCAATAGCCTTGGAGGAAATGTTGAACATTTTATTTCATGTCCACAAAAGCAATTGCCTTATCTCCTTAACTCCAGAGATATTTCCTTAACTCCAGAGAAATCTCCTGGACTCCCCAAATACTCCCTCTTGCGAAAATTCCATATCTTTTTCGAGATGCAAAGTTATAAAAAAGAAAGCATAAGAACAACACAATGCTACAGAATTTAATAAAAAATAAAAAATCTGTCGTTTCTTTTCTCAAATATCACTGAAATTTCTTACCTTTGCATCCGAAAGCAAAACAAACACATTTGTATTTGCAAAACTATAATATAGAAAACTCAAACTTTCGCGCGTGCGGGAAGTTAACTCCTGAACCTGCGAAAGTTCAACAGAAAGTATTAAAGATGCCTGAAATATCAGTACGTGGACTTGAAATGCCAGAGTCGCCTATCAGAAAGTTGGCGCCTCTTGCTGCCGCAGCAAAAAAACGAGGAGTCAAGGTGTATCACCTCAACATCGGTCAGCCCGACCTACCTACTCCTCAGTGTGGTCTTGATGCACTGAAGCATATCGACCGCACCATCCTGGAGTATTCTCCCAGCCAGGGCTATCTTAGCTATCGCGAGAAACTGGTGGATTACTACAAGAAGTTCAACATCAACATTACTGCCGACGATATCATCATCACAGCAGGAGGTTCAGAGGCTGTGCTCTTTTCATTCATGAGCTGCCTCAATCCTGGCGACGAGATCATCGTGCCCGAACCTGCCTATGCCAACTATATGGCATTCGCCATCTCGGCAGGTGCCAAGATACGTACCATTGCCACTACGATAGAGGAAGGCTTCTCCTTGCCTAAGGTCGAGAAGTTCGAAGAGCTTATCAACGAGCGCACACGCGCCATCCTGATCTGCAACCCCAACAACCCTACCGGATATCTCTATACCCGCAGGGAGATGAACCAGATTCGCGACCTCGTCAAGAAATACGACCTCTACCTCTTCTCTGATGAGGTATACCGTGAATACATCTATACCGGAAGCCCCTATATCAGTGCCATGCACCTCGAAGGCATCGAGCAGAACACCGTGCTTATCGACTCTGTATCGAAGCGTTACAGCGAGTGCGGTATCCGTGTGGGTGCCCTCATCACCAAGAATGCCGAGATACGCAAGGCGGTGATGAAGTTCTGCCAGGCCCGTCTTTCTCCACCACTTATCGGACAGATTGTAGCCGAGGCCTCTCTCGATGCGCCAGAAGAGTACTATCGCGATGTGTACGATGAGTACGTAGAGCGACGCAAGTGCCTCATCGACGGACTCAACCGCATACCCGGTGTCTACTCTCCTATTCCTATGGGAGCCTTCTACACCGTGGCAAAACTGCCTATCGACGATTCCGACAAGTTCTGCCGTTGGTGCCTTGAAGAGTTTGAATACGAGGGCGAGACCATCATGATGGCTCCTGCCTCCGGCTTCTATACCACTCCCGGTGCAGGCAAGAACCAGGTGCGTATGGCTTACGTACTGAAAAAAGACGATCTGGATCGTGCACTCATAGTACTTGCCAAGGCTTTGGAGGCTTATCCAGGACGCGTTGAGGACGAAGGAATATAATATGCATTTTCCAATATTATATGCATTTTCCATTACAACATGCATTTTCCACTTTTCATAGCTAAAAGATTATACAGCGAGCAGGGCGACAAACGAAAAGTTTCTCGCCCTGCCATACATATTGCCACTGCCGGAGTAGCCATCGGACTTGCCGTCATGATTATCTCCGTCTGTGTGGTGCTGGGATTCAAACACACCATCCGCGACAAGGTCATCGGCTTCGGAAGCCATATACAGGTGGCCGACTTCCTCACCCTGCAGCAGATGGAACAATACCCCATCGTCATCGACGACTCCATGATCGACGTCTTGAAACATATTCCCGATGTGGCTCACGTTCAGCGCTTTGCCATGAAGGAAGGAATCCTCAAGACCGACAGCGACTTCCTGGGCGTGGCATTCAAGGGAGTGGGTCCCGACTTCGACTCTACCTTCATCCACAACAACATGGTGGAGGGAAGCATTCCTCATTTCTCCGACAGCGTGAGTCACAACCAGATTCTTATCTCTCAGTTGATGGCGGACAAACTGCACCTGAAGTCAGGACAGCGCATCTTTGCCTATTTCTTCGACAACAACGGTGTACGCACGCGAAGGTTTACCATTGCGGGCATCTACCAGACCAACCTGAAGAAATACGACGAGACCATCGTCTTCACCGACCTCTATACGGCCGTCAAACTCAACGGATGGGAAAGCGACCAGGCAAGCGGAGCCGAGCTTTCTGTCAACAACTTCGACAACCTTGACATGGTAGAGAGTCGGGTAATCAGCAAGGTGAAAGGCACAGTAGACCATTATGGCGAGACCTACAGCAGCGCCACCATCAAGGAGCTTAACCCACAGATTTTCCAATGGCTCGACCTCATGGACCTCAACGTATGGATCATCCTCGCCCTGATGCTCATCGTGGCAGGCGTGACGATGATCAGCGGCTTGCTCATCATCATCCTGGAACGCACCTCGATGATAGGCATCCTGAAGGCTTTGGGCGCACGCAATAAGACCATCCGCCACACCTTCATGTGGTTTGCCGTCTTCATCATCGGCAAGGGAATGCTCATCGGCAATGTCCTGTCTTTAGGACTCTTAGCGCTTCAGCAAGCCTTCGGCATCATCAAGTTGGACGCACAGACCTATTATGTGAGCACCGTTCCCGTAGAGATCAATGCCTTGTATATCGTGGCGCTCAATGTGGCAACACTCCTCATCAGCGTCTTCATGCTGGTGGCACCCAGCTACCTCATCTCACATATCCATCCAGCCAAATCGATGCGATATGAATAATCACAACAGCATTATAGCCCACATTCATGGGCTATAATGCAAGAAAAACCACTTTTTTTCCCTTTTTATTCATTTTGCGCACATATTTTTTTGTTGTGTGCAGAAATTAATGTATCTTTGCACAAAATTTTGTAAACTGTGCAATGAATTCAATACCAAGTTTCAACTCGTATATTGAGCAAAGCATCATCAATAATTGGCATTTGGATGCTCTTACCGATTACAAAGGAGCAACACTGCAATATCATGATGTAGCCAGAAAGATAGAAAAGCTCCACATCCTGTTCGAGAACAGCGGTGTGATAAAGGGCGACAAGATAGCTGTTTGCGGACGAAATAGCAGCCAGTGGGCAGTAGCCTTCCTGGCCATTGTTACCTATGGTGCCATCGTGGTTCCTATACAGAATGAGTTCAAGCCCGAACAGATTCACAACATCGTAAACCACAGCGAGAGCAAGATGCTCTTCGTGGGCGATGTAGTAGCCACAGAAATCAATGCCGAAGAGATGCCCTCGCTCGAAGGTATCGTCTATCTTCCCGATTTCTCGCTCGTCCTTTCCCGTTCTGAGAAACTCACTTATGCCCGCGAACATCTCAATGAAATCTTCGGACACAAGTATCCCAAATATTTCCGCAAAGAACATATCAAGTATCATGTTGACGACCCTGAGGAGTTGGCAATGATCAACTATACCAGCGGTACTACAGGTTTCTCTAAGGGAGTGATGCTGCCCTATCGTGCCCTCTGGGGCAACTTAGATTATCTCATGGACACCGTAAAACCCAAGATAGGCAAGAACTGCAACATCCTCTCCACCCTGCCCATGGCTCACATGTACGGATTGATGACCGAGTTTATCTTCAATATCGTATTGGGCAACCACATCTTCTTCCTCACCCGCCAGCCCAGCCCTACACTGATTTCCGAGGCTCTCAACGAGACGAAGCCCGACATCATCTTCGCCGTGCCATTGGTGATCGACAAGATCGTAAGAAAGCATGTGTTCCCACGCGTGCAGACCAACTGGGTCAGACTGCTTACCAGCATGCCTATACTGAGCAAGCGCATCAAGGAGAAGATACGCGAGTTTGTGCTGGGCGAGTTTGGCGAGCATCCTTACGAGGTCGTAGTAGGCGGTGCGCCTCTCAACAAGGAGATAGAGAACTTCTTTGTCAGCATCGGCTTCCCCATCGCCATGGGTTACGGAACCACCGAGACAGCTCCCCTCATCACCTTTGCCCATCGGGACGACTACGTGGCAGGAAGTTGTGGCGTGGCTGTGAAGCACATGGAGGTAAAGGTGCTGAGCGACGACCCACAGAACGTGCCTGGCGAGTTGGTTTGCCGTGGCATCAATGTGATGAAAGGATACTACAAGAATCCCGAGGCTACCCATGCTGTCATCGACAAGGACGGTTGGTTCCATACTGGCGACCTGGCCACCATGAGCGCCGACGGACATTTCTTTATCAAGGGACGCAGCAAGAATATGCTCTTAGGTGCCAACGGACAGAACATCTACCCCGAAGAGATAGAAGACAGACTCAACTCGATGGCATTGGTCAGCGAGAGCATCGTTGTTCAGCGAAACAACAAACTCGTGGCGCTGATCCACCCCGACTATGACGAGGCTTCATCCATGGGCTTTACCGCTGAGGATCTGGAGCACATCATGGATCAGAACCGTGTGGAACTCAACTCCCAGATGCCATCGTTTGCCAAGATTTCCGGCATTCAGATACACGAAAACGAGTTTGAGAAGACTGCCAAGAAATCCATCAAGCGCTACCTGTATCAAGAGGCAGCCTCATAAACCACTTAGACAATTCTATTAGAATACAAGCATATGGAGATACCAAGCTTTAATGCACTTATCCAAAAGAGCATCATCGACCATTGGGACATGGATGCTCTTACCGACTACAAGGGAGCTACCTTGCAGTTTCACGATGTAGCACGCAAAATAGAGAAATTGCACATCATGTTCGAGAATTCTGGCGTAGTAAAAGGTGACAAGATTGCCCTTTGCGGTAGAAACAGTGCCAACTGGGCAGTGGCCTTCCTGGCAACTCTTACCTATGGAGCTGTCGCCGTGCCTATCCTGCACGAGTTTATGCCAGAGCAAATCCATAACATCGTCAACCATAGCGATGCCAAACTGCTGTTTGTGGGCGATGTCGTTGCCACACAGATTGACGCTACCAAGATGCCCGGATTAGAGGGAATCATCTATATACCCGACTATTCTCTGGTGGTATCGCGTACCGACAAACTCACCTATGCACGCGAGCATCTCAACGAGATGTTCGGTATCAAGTTCCCTAAGTATTTCCGCAAGGAACACGTACATTATTATATTGAGGAGAACCCAGACCAGATAGCGCTCATCAACTACACCAGTGGTACTACAGGTTTCTCCAAGGGTGTCATGGTGCCTTACCGTGCACTCTGGAGCAACTTCGACTTTGCTATGAGTGTATTGCCCAAGGAGATCAAGGCTGGCGACCCTATCATCAGCATCCTTCCACTGGCTCACATGTATGGCATGGCGTTCGAGTTCCTCTTCGAGGTTCTTTCCGGTTGCCACATCTTCTTCCTCACCCGCATACCAAGTCCGGCTATCATCGCCGAGGCTTTCAGCCGCATCAAGCCAGCCATCATCATTGCTGTGCCGCTCATCATCGAGAAGATTATCCGCAAGAAGGTGTTCCCCAAGATTCAGAACAACCGCATGCGTATGCTTCTCCACATGCCTGTCATCAGCAAGAAGGTGCGCGAGAAGATATGCGAACAGGTGACACAGGCCTTCGGAGGCAACTTCTACGAGATTATCATCGGTGGTGCTGCCTTCAACAAGGAGGTGGAGAGCTTCCTGCATGGCATTGGTTTCAAATACACCGTGGGCTATGGTGCCACAGAGTGTGCGCCTATCATCTGCTATGAGGACTACAAATATTTCGTACCGGGTTCTTGCGGCAAGGCTGCCAAGAACATGATGGTGAAAATCGACAGTCCTGATCCCGAGAATGTTCCTGGTGAGATCCTTGCAAAGGGTCCTAACGTGATGTTGGGATACTACAAGAACGAGGAAGCCACACGCAACACTATCGACAAGGACGGATGGTACCACACCGGCGACCTTGGCACAATGGATGGCGACGGCAATGTCTACATCAAGGGCCGCAGCAAGAACATGCTCTTGGGTGCCAGCGGTCAGAACATCTATCCTGAGGAGATCGAGGACAAGCTCAACTCTTTAGCACTCGTGAGCGAGAGTGTGGTGATACAGAAGGGCAACAAGCTCATTGGCTTGGTACATCCCGACTACGACGAGGCTCAGACACTCAACTTAGGCGAGAAAGAGCTGATGGATATCATGGAGCAGAACCGCCAGGAGCTCAACACCATGGTTCCTGCCTACTGCAAGGTGTCAGAGATAAGAATCCACAAAGAGGAATTCGAGAAAACTCCTAAGAAGAGTATCAAGCGATTCCTGTATACTGAATAAAGGAGTTAAGGAGTTAAGGAGTTAAGACAAATGCATTGCTCATAAAAGCAGCACGCCCTGAAAGGGCAGAAGCTCTTAGCCCAGGGCAACGCCCTGGGTTGTTATGTTCGCAAACATGTCGCCCTGTAAGGGCAAAAGCTTTAAAACTTCAGGCAATAATAAAGCTTTTGCCCTTACAGGGCGCATTGCTGAATGCCTTCATACCCAGGGCGGTGCCCTGGGCTAAGAGCTTCTGCCCTTTCAGGGCGTGCTGCTTATTGAAAACTTTACCTTCGGCCGATGACCATTGGTTCAGGGCGTGCTGCTTCTGTGAGCTTCTGACCTTTATCTTCGGTCGGTGACCGTTGGTTCAGGGCGTGCTGCTTCTGTGAGCTTCTGACCTTTACCTTCGGCTGATGACCGTTGATTCAGGGCGTGTGGGGCAAATATGCGAAATTTCAATAACCAAAAAGTCCTGCTTCATCATTGTGAAGCAGGACTTTTTGGTTATTACATCTTTATAGCAACACACCCGAACGGATGCGGGACAATGTCTCGGGAGTCATTTGCAGATAGCTGGCAATGTAAGTCAATGGAGCACGCAACACCACCTGAGGACTCAGTTCGCACAGACGCTTGTATTTGTTGGGCGCAGTCTCGAAACGCATCAGGTCGGCATGAACCTGCGACTGGATGAGACTCTCCTCCAGAATCTTACGATACAACATCTGAATGTTGACATTGCGGATGGCGGCAGCCTCCAGTTTCGACTTTGGCAAGATATAAACCAGGGTAGCCTCAAGAGCCTCCACCTGAAGACGAGTAGGCTCCTCCTTGAAAAGGCTCTCGATACACATAAAGATGGTATGGTCGACACCCAGATGCTCGGTCACCTCCTTGCCATTCTTATGATAGAACTGGCGCACAAGACCCTTCTCGATATAAGAGATACCACGACACACCTCACCTTCCGCAAGGATCATCTCGCCCTTACCGTATTTCACTGGCTCCAGGATGCCCTCCAGGATGTCGAGCTCGTCGTGAGTCATCGTACTGTACTTACGCGCCAACTCCCTGGCAATATCACGCTTGGGAGTAATCGTCCTTAAATCATTCATTATTCTGCCTCCTTGATTTATGTTGCTTGATAGCTTTTATCTTACTTGAAATGGTTAGTCGAGTTTCAATACGGCAAGGAATGCCTTCTGTGGCACCTCCACATTACCGATCTGCTTCATACGCTTCTTACCCTTCTTCTGCTTCTCCAACAGTTTGCGCTTACGGCTTACGTCACCACCATAACACTTGGCAGTAACATCCTTACGTACCTGCTTGATGGTTTCGCGTGCCACAATCTTGGCACCGATGGCAGCCTGGATAGCGATGTCAAACTGCTGACGGGGTATCAGGTCTTTCAACTTCTCACACATTCTGCGACCAAAGGCAACTGCATTCTCACGGTGGGTCAGGGTACTCAGGGCATCCACAGGCTCACCGTTGAGCAGAATGTCGAGCTTCACCAGGTCGGAAGGACGGAAGCTGTCTATGTGATAATCGAAGGAAGCATATCCCTTGGAGATGCTCTTCAGCTTATCATAGAAGTCGATAACGATTTCGCCAAGAGGCAGCATGAAGTGCAGCTCTACACGGTTGCCGCTCACATACTCCTGCTTGATGAGCTCGCCTCGCTTGTCGAGACAAAGTTTCATGATAGGACCAATATAGTCGCACGATGTGATGATGGTGGCGCGGATATAGGGTTCCTCGATATGGTCGATCATCGTTGGGTCGGGCAGTCCCGAAGGATTGTGCACCTCTTTCTCGCCGCCCTGCTTGTCGTATACCATATAGGATACGTTGGGCACGGTGGTGATGACGTCCATGTTGAACTCGCGGTCGAGTCGTTCCTGTATGATCTCCATGTGGAGCAGACCCAAGAAGCCACAACGGAAACCGAAGCCTAAAGCCACAGAGCTCTCCGGCATAAAGGTGAGACTGGCATCATTGAGCTGCAGCTTCTCCAACGAGGCACGCAGGTTCTCGTAGTCGCTGGGGTCTATGGGATAGACACCGGCAAAGACCATAGGCTTCACCTCCTGGAAACCGGCAATGGCTTTCTCGCAGGGACGTGCAACATGTGTAATGGTATCACCCACCTTTACCTCAGTGGCGTTCTTGATACCCGAGATAATATATCCCACCTCGCCTGTTCCCAGCTCGTTGCGGGCTATCATGTCCATTTTCAGCACGCCGATCTCGTCGGCATCATATTCCATTCCTGTGTTGAAGAACTTCACCTTGTCGCCCTTGCGGATGGTTCCGTTCTCTATCTTGAAGTAGGCGATGATGCCACGGAAGGAGTTGAACACAGAGTCGAAGATCAGTGCCTGCAAAGGTGCCTTGTTGTCACCCTCGGGATGAGGCACACGGTTCACCACAGCCTCGAGCACATCCTCTACGCCCTCACCTGTCTTTCCTGAGGCACGCAGAATCTCCTCGCGCTTGCATCCGATGAGTTCTACGATCTCGTCCTCCACCTCCTCGGGCATGGCCGAAGGCATGTCTATCTTGTTGATGACAGGAATGATTTCCAAGTCGTGATCTATGGCCATATAAAGGTTGGAGATGGTCTGCGCCTGCACACCCTGTGTGGCGTCAACTACCAGGAGCGCTCCCTCGCAGGCTGCGATGGAACGTGAAACCTCGTAAGAGAAATCCACGTGTCCCGGAGTATCAATGAGGTTGAGGATATAGGTTTGTCCGTCATTTGCCTTGTACTCCATCTGGATGGCATGGCTCTTGATGGTGATACCTCTCTCTCGCTCCAAATCCATGTCGTCGAGCATCTGACCCTCAGTGATCTTGATGGTCTGTGTCTTCTCCAACAATCGGTCTGCCAGGGTACTTTTACCATGGTCTATATGTGCAATAATACAGAAATTTCGTATTTTGTTGATATTCTCCATAAATATTTATACTTTAGGATGCAAAATTACCTTATTTTTAGGAGAAAACCAATTTTTTTGCGCTTTTTTTTCGCATTTACTCAACTTTAGCAAGTTCAGAAGTTAGAGAAGTTAGAGCTTCTGACAGAAAAATCAGGGCAAATGTTGCAGGATTACGAATTTTGCAGTAACTTTGTGACAAAATTCAAAAACGAAGAAAAAAGATGAAAAAGATTTTATTCGGTATCATGACTCTTGCCCTCATGGCATCATGCACTGAGAGCATGGAAGACAGGGCTGTACGCGAAGCCCGCGAATACACAGAGAAGGTATGTCCCACCCCTTACATCAACGACAGCCGTACCGACAGCGCTGTGTTTGACAAAGACTCACGCACTTATATTTATTATCTCAGCTTGCGCAACAAGGCTGACAATGCCGAGGCGATAGCCCTGAACCGTAACAAACTGCACAATCTGCAGAAACAGGCACTCGACAACAACCCGGCGCTCAAGAGCTATAAGGAAGCCCACTTCTCCTTCCGTTTCATCTACCGTTCGGCTTCCAATCCCCAGAAAATTTTGTTGGACGATACGTTCAAGTACTAAAGCTTGAACATATCGCCATGCTAAATTAATATCCCATTTGCTGAAGGGCTGTAGCCAACTGGTCTGGACAACTGGTTGGCTTGTTGCCGCAGGTGATGCCTTTCAGTCGGGCTATCACGTCCTTGGCCTTCATGTTTCTTATCAGAGCGCATACGCCCTTGGTGTTGCCGTCACAACCGCCGATAAACTCAGCATCCCTTACTGTTCCGTCCTCATCCACACTGATGCAGATGTACTTTGAACAGGTGCCGTGTGTCTGATAGGTCACCTTCTGCAACTTATCCTGATTTTCGTTGTTAGAATTAATCATAATGTTTTCTCCTTATTTTAAAGCTTTTGCCCTTACAGGGCGCATAGTGAAATAAACACAAAACCCAGGGCGATGCCCTGGGCTATGAGCTTCTGCCCTTTCAGGGCGTGCCAGTAAAAGCAGCGCTGAATTGGGCTAATCCTTTCAGGGCGTGCAGATAAAAGCAGCGCCGAATTGGGCTAATCCTTTCAGGGCGTGCAGATAAAAGCAGCGCTGAATTGGGCTAATCCTTTCAGGGCGTGCCAATAAAAGCAACGCTGAATTGGGCTAATCCCTTCAGGGCGTGCCAATAAAAGCAACGCTGAATTGGGCTAATCCTTTCAGGGCGTGCTGATAAAAGCAACGCTGAATTGGGCTAATCCTTTCAGGGCGTGCTCGTATGATTATTTAATTTTCGCCAAGCGCCCTGTAAGGGCAACCCCTCCTAGCCCAGGGCAACGCCCTGGGTATAAACGGCAATGCCCTAAACGCCCTGTAAGGGCAAAAGCTTTAAGACAAAACTTAAATATCATACGAAAAAGAATGCTTATTCTGCCTCCTCAGAAACCTCTGGCTTCATATTGGTATAGACGGTCTGAACATCGTCAAACTCCTCCAGCTTCTCCACCATCTTGTCGATAGTCTCACGCTCCTCAGGAGTAACGTCCTTCAGGTCGTTAGGGATATAGGTGAACTCAGCACCGGTCACCTCGAAGCCCTCAGCCTCCAAGTGCTTCTGGATGTCGCCGAAGCTTGTAGGAGCACCGTAGATAGTGATCTCGTTGTTCTCCTCATCCTCGTCGAACTCATCCTCTACACCATAGTCAATCAGGTCGAGAATCATCTCGTCCATATCCATGCCTTCCTTCTTCTTGAAGGTGAACACAGCCTTGTGGTCGAAGAGGAAAGAAAGAGAACCTGTGGTACCCATGTTGCCATTGAACTTATTGAACACTGAGCGCACGTCACCTACGGTACGTGTGGTGTTGTCTGTCAATGTGTCAACGAAGATGGCAACACCGTGAGGACCATATCCCTCGTAAGTCACCTCCTTGTAATCGCTTGTATCCTTGCCACAAGCGTTCTTGATGGCACGTGCGATGTTATCCTTAGGCATGTTCTCACGCTTACAGTTGGCGATGATAGCACGCAAGGTAGGGTTGTTCTCTGGCTCTGGACCGCCAGCCTTTACTGCAATTGCAATCTGCTTACCTAACTTAGTAAATGTCTTGGCCATGTGGCCCCATCTTTTCAGCTTTGTAGCCTTACGATATTCAAATGCTCTTCCCATTGGAATAAAATTTAATATGTTTTGTTGTTATACTTATTATATGATGTGAAGGAGTTAACTCCAAAATTATCTCAATTCAGCATTCAACTTGCCTGTGAAGTTGGCAATGAGTTTCTTCATGATGGCATCGATCTGCTTGTCGTTGAGAGTCTTCTCCTCGTCCTGCAGGATGAAGTTCACTGCGTAGCTCTTCTTGCCCTCTGGCAGGTTCTTGCCCTCATACACGTCGAAGAGAACCACACTCTTGAGGAGCTTCTTCTCTGTCTGACGGGCGATCATCTCTATCTGCTCAAACTCCACACTCTTGTCGACCAGGAGTGCCAGGTCGCGGCTTACAGAAGGATACTTGCTGATATCGGTATAGGTGAGGCTCACCTTCTTGATGGCCTTCATCAGGTTGTCCCAGTGCACATCGGCATAGAACACGTCCTGCTCGATATCGAAAGCCTTCTTCAACTTCAGGCTCAGGATACCCATCTCTACCAATACCTTTCCGGCACGGGTCTCATACTGCACACCCTTTGAGAAGATATTGTTGTCGCTGTGCTTCAGCACCACATTGTTCTGTGGCATACCCACACGGCGCAGGATGTTCTCCACCACAGCCTTCAACTCGTAAATGCTGCTCTGCTCGTCGGCATGAGCCCAGTTGCCTTCTACGCGCTTACCGGTGATGAAGAGCGAGATGTGACCTTCCTGGCTGTAGCCCTTGATAGGATTCTCGGCATCCCATTTCTCCTTATTATATAAATAGGTGTTGCCCACCTCGAAGAACTTCAGGTTTTGGCTCTTGTGGTTGATGTTGCGCGACACACTCTCCAGTCCACCGAAGAGCATGGTCTGGCGCATCACTCCCAGGTCGGCACTCAGAGGGTTCATCACCTTCACGGTGTGCTCGTCGGGATATGCGTTGAGCTCGAAGTCGGTATAATAGCTTGCCTTGGTGAGCGAGTTGTTCAGTATCTCCATGAAGCCCTCGCCTACCAGCTGCTCTGCCACGATGTTCTGGGTGTGGTAGTGCTTGTCTTCCTCGCCCTGTACGGTGAGCGAGCTCTTCAGCTGGGTAGGAATCTCCACGTTGTTGTATCCGTAGATACGCAGGATGTCCTCCACCACGTCGCAAGGACGCTGCACGTCAACACGGAATGCCGGAACGAGGAGGTCGAGGCCCTCGGCGTCTTCCTTCACAATCTTCATCTCCAATGAGGTGGCGATATTCTTGATGGTCTCTGCACCGATTTCCTTACCGATGAGACGGTGTGCATACTTATAGTTCAGGCGCACAGGGAAATCCTGGATAGGCTCTGGATATACGTCCTTGATCTGCATGCTGATCTTTCCGCCTGCCAACTGCTTGCAGAGGATGGCAGCCTGCTTGAGGGCATAAATCTGTCCGTTGGGGTCTACACCGCGCTCAAAACGATAGCTGGCGTCGGTGCTCAGTCCGTGACGGCGGGCACTCTTGCGAATCCATGTTGGATGGAAGTAGGCACTCTCCAACACCACACTCTTGGTGGTGTCGTAGGTTCCCGAACCCTTACCGCCAAAGATACCTGCGATACACATAGGCTCCTCGGCGTTGCAGATGCTCAGGTCGTGCTCGCCCAGGGTATGCTCCTCACCGTCGAGGGTCACAAACTTGGTTCCCTCTGGCTGGGTGCGTACCACGATCTTATGTCCTGTCACCATGTCGGCATCAAAGCAATGCAGTGGCTGTCCGTAAGCCATCATGATATAGTTGGTGATGTCCACGATGTTGTTGATAGGACGCAAGCCGATGATGTTCAGCTTGTCCTGCAGCCACTTAGGACTCTCCTTCACCTCGCAGTCGGTGATGCTCACACAGGCATAGCGCTTGCAGGCTTCGGTGTTCTGAATCTCCACCTCGATAGGCAGGTTCTCGTTGTCGACAACGAACTCATCACACGAAGGACGATGCATACTGGTCTGATATCCGTTCTGCTTCAGCCACGCATAGAGGTCGCGTGCCACTCCCCAGTGACCCAGGGCATCAGCTCGGTTGGCTGTGATGTCTATCTCGATGAGCCAGTCGCTCTCCAAGTGATAATACTCTGCTGCTGGCTGACCTACGGGAGCATCCTCTGGCAGCACGATGATGCCGTCGTGAGAGGTTCCTACTCCTATCTCGTCCTCGGCACAGATCATGCCGAGACTCTCCACGCCGCGAAGCTTGCTGCGCTTGATGGTGAAACTCTTGTCGCCGTCGTAGAGCACGCAGCCCAGTTCGGCTACGATGACTTTCTGTCCTGCTGCCACATTGGGGGCACCGCATACAATCTGCTGGGGCTCGCCCTTGCCCAAATCTACAGTAGTGACATGGAGGTGATCGCTATTGGGATGCATCTCGCATGTCAACACTTTACCTACGTAAAGACCCTTCAGTCCACCCTTAATGGACTGTACTTCTTCCAAAGCATCGACTTCGAGACCGCAAGAAGTCAGCGCGTCCGCTGTCTCCTGGGGAGTAAGGTCGAAATCGACGTATTCTTTAAGCCATTTGTATGAAACGTTCATTATAATGATTTTTATTGTATTCTATAAAACTTTGCAAAATTACAAAAAAAACTACATTTAGACGAAAAAAAATTCCTATATTTGCAGAAATTAAAGATTAAATGAAGATTTCTGGCGCAAAGACAGTCCTCAGAAGGCGAAAGTTCTTCAATTCGTGCCCCACTCAGGCTCTCTGCTTGATGCTTGTGTCGGGCATTGTCATTGCGCACTTCCACGTCGTCACCCTTCCTCCCTCCTACTGGCTGCTCATCATGCTCGCCGCCTCTGCCTTCGCCATCTTGGTGAAGAACGAGCTGCACAAGTCGCTCCTCATCCTCGCCGCCTTCCTGATAGCTGGCGCCCTGCTCACCTCTATGCAGGAAGAGCAGAACCGGCAACCCGCAACGACGCGTTCCTACAGCCATCTGTCGGCGCTCGACCGCACCCGCCTGAAGGCTCTCAGTCTGCGAAGCGAACTCACAGAACGCATTGGCAGCCAGCATCTTGCATCGCAGCAGCAAGCCATCATCACCGCCATGACACTGGGCGAGAAAGGCAGCCTCAGCAAGGACACCCGACAAACCTTCAAGGCCTCGGGTGCCAGCCATATCCTGGCCATCAGCGGACTGCATATCGGCATCATCTTTCAGCTCTTCATCCTCCTGGCAGGAGGCAGAAAACGATGGCGGCTCATCGCCGTACCCATCAGCGTGACTGCCATCTGGGCATACGTGTTCCTCATCGCCCTGCCTGCCAGTGCCGTCAGGGCTGCCTCAATGATCAGCATCTACTGTTTCGCCCTGCTCACCAGACGCAACTCGACGGCTGTGAGCAACCTGACTCTCGCTGCCATCGTGATGCTCATCATCCAGCCTCTCCACCTCTTCGACATCAGCTTTCAGCTGTCCTTTGCCGCCGTGCTGTCCATCCTGTTGCTCTACAAGCCCATCTACAGCCTTCTGCCTGCCTCGGTCACCCGCCGCAAGCCCTTGGGGTGGGCATGGGCAATGGTGGCGATATCGGTGGCTGCCCAGGTGGGAACCACACCGCTGGTATGCTATTATTTCGGCAACATCGCCTGCTATTCCGTACTCAGCTCGTTTGTCGCCATTCCCGCTGCCACGGTCATCATCTATGTCAGTCTGTCGCTGCTGCTCTCGTTCTTCCTCCTGCCGGGATTCTCCCTACTGCAGAGCGGACTGGCATACCTGCTGAGCCTCACCACCTCTGCCACCCAGCATGCCCTGCAGCTGATAGTCATGCTGCCGGGAGCCTGCATAGAGGGGATAAAAATAAGCATCCTGCAATTAGGCCTCATCTATATTGCCATCATTGCAGGATGCTTGCTTATTCAAAAACTTCATCGATGCCTTCTTCACCGAATTCATCTTCCGTCTGACTCGCACAGGGATTATAGTCAGCAGGAATGTCAAACTTCTCCATCGGACTGAAGCCCAGCGTTGGGTCGGCATAAACCTTCTTCATGAAGATGGCCCAGATGGGGAGCGCCATCGTGGCTCCCTGTCCCATACTCATGGAGTCGAAGTGGATGTCGCGGTCCTCGCCTCCCACCCAGCAGCCTGTCACCAACTGCGGTGTGAAGCCAATGAACCATCCGTCACTGTTGTTGTTGGTGGTTCCCGTCTTCGCTCCTATCTGTCCCTCCATGTTGTATCGGTATCTCAGTCGTCCCGCCGTACCCTGGTCTACCACGCCCATCAGCATGGTAAGCATCTTCATGGCGTTGTCGGCGCTGATCACCTCGTTCATGCGGGGCTGGAAGGTGGCTATCGTGTTGCCTTCGTTGTCCTCGATGCGGCTCACAAAGAGCGGCGAGGTCCTGATGCCGTGGTTGGCAAAGGCGGTATAGGCGCTCACCATCTCCGACACACTCACCTCGCAAGGACCCAGACAGAGACTCATCGAGGCATGGATGTCGGGATTGTTGATGCCGTAATCGCGCAGCAGCTGCACAAACTGCTGTGGGTTCAGCTTGCTCATCAGATAAGCGCTGATCCAGTTGTTACTCTGTGCCAGACCCCACTTCAGCGGAACCATCTGTCCATAGCGCGAATGGTTGGCGTTGCGGGGTGTCCAGCGTCTGCCTGCCACGATATAGGTCTGCTGACGGTTGGGCGCCATGTCGCAGGGGGTGAATCCGTTCTCCATCGCCAGACTGTAGAGGAATGGCTTGATGGTGGAACCCACCTGTCGGCGTCCCAGGCTCACCATGTCGTACATGAAGTGTGTATAGTCGAGACCGCCCACATAGGCTTTCACGGCTCCCGTCTTGGGATCCATGCTCATGAAGCCCGAACGCAGGAACCCCTTATAGTAGCGTATGGAGTCGAGCGGACTCATCAGGGTGTCGATGTCGCCATGATAGGTAAAGACGGTCATCTCCACCTTCTTTCTGAAGGCGTCGTGTATCTCCTCGGGCGAATAGCCTGCCGCCTTCATGGTGCGGTAGCGCTCGCTCTGGGTGATGGATCGGTTCAGGATGGAGCGTATCTGATTGGGCGTCAGCTTGTCGGAGAAGGGAGCACTGGGCTTGGGCTTGTTCTCACGGTCGAAGGCGGGCTGCAGATAGCCTGCCACATGCTTGTAGACTGCCTCCTCGGCATATTTCTGCATACGGCTGTCTATCGTGGTGAACACTCTCAGGCCGTCGGCATAGACGTTATAGGGTGTGCCGTCCTTCTTGAAGTTCTTGTTGCACCAGCCATAGAGGGGATCTGTGTCCCAGGCTATCGAGTCGATGACAAACTGCACTCTGTTCCACGAAGGATAGTCGGAGCGCACGGGGCGCTTGGCGGTCATATACTGGCGGAGGAACTCGCGCAGATAGGTGGCTGTGCCGTCCTTATGGTCGGTACGGTGGAAGTCGAGGGTAAGGGGTTCAGCAGAATACTTGGCGTACTCCGAGCGGTTCATATAGCCTGCCTTCACCATCTGCTGCAACACCACGTTTCTTCGTTCCCGACAGCGGTCGGGATAGCGCACGGGGTTGAAGAGCGAGGGGTTCTTGCAGAGTCCGATGAGGGTGGCTGCCTCGCACACCGTCAGGTCTTTGGGCTCTTTGTTGAAGTAAGTGTTGGCAGCGGTCTTGATGCCCACCGCATTGTGCAGGAAGTCGAAGTAGTTGAGATAGAGGGCGATGATCTCCTGCTTGGTGTAATAACGCTCCAGCTTGACGGCTATCACCCACTCTATGGGTTTCTGGAAGAAGCGCTGCACGGTGCTGCTGGCTGTCTCGCTATACAACTGCTTCGCCAACTGCTGGGTGATGGTGGAGCCTCCTCCGGCATTGGCTTGTCCCATGAGTCCTCGCTTCACGATGGCTCGGCCCAGGGCACGGAAGTCGATGCCTGAGTGCTCATAGAAGCGCTCGTCCTCTGTGGCAACGAGTGCCTCTACGAGGTGGGGCGACATTTTGTCGTAAGGTATCACGATTCTGTTCTCCTTGTTCAGGTTCCAGGTTCCCAACACCTTGCCGTCAGATGAATACACCTGTGTGGCAAAGCGGTTGATGGGGTTCTGCAAGTCCTCTATCTCGGGCATATAGCCTATCAAACCATTCCAAACGGCTACAAAGCCCAGGATACAGAACAGGATGCCTGTACCCAACAAAGCCCATAATATGTGGATGAATCGCTTTCTCATTTATTTCTTTATCAGTTTATCTTGCAAAGATACACAAAAAATATCGTAATACAAAAGAAATTAAGAGAAATCCGCATTTTCAAGAAAGTTTTTTTGCCCTCTGCCAATACTGCCGTTATGCCGGGCAAAAAACAAAATTGGGGATTAGAAGCACTTTTTCTAATCCATTTTTCTCGCATCCCCCTTATTATTAATACTTTATACCATTTTTCTCGCGTTGTGTATATATAAATGTTGAAATGAATCGGCACGGCAGCAGTTTTGGTAGTAATAACTGTTCAAAAAGGGTAGTATTTTCTGTTTTCATCCACTTTTTTATTTGTGGATTTGGTCGGGGTTAGCCAAGTGCATCCACAGGGGATGCGCCCTTTTTTAGAGTGCCCAAATCCCCTGTTTTTTGCCCCGCATCCCCTTTTTTGGGGTAGCAAATCCCCTCATGTCTCCACTTTTTTCGTTTTCTTTTACATCGTTTTTGCGTTTTTCTTCATGTTTATTCATGAATTATGCGCATTTTTGCGATTTTTTGTCAGATTTTCTTTTCGCGCCAAACACGTATTGGCAGTTTTTCAGGGTGTGTGGCGCTCATTTGTGATTGTTGAGTTCAGTATAATAGTTACTATTTCCCGGTAAGTCACTGAGAAGTCTCAATGACTTACCGGGAAATCTCTGTAAGTCATTGGCTGGTCTGAATAACTTATCGGGCAAGACCATTGCGTGAAGCCGTGAACGTCTATAATAATATATATATTCTTTATATATGTTTTTATGGCATTGCCCATACTGCTGTTTTCTTTCTTTATTTTATTTCTATCGCGCATGCGTATAAAGCAAGAAACGAGGGTTCACCCTTCACATCTACGCCGGAAGCCCGATAAGCAGAGGGGATTCAGGGCGTGAACCCTCCCTTCACAGGTATTCACCAAAACGTCACAAATGGCGTAAAACGGTGAACCCTTTGTGACAGAAAAGCCCAAAATGCGAACGCTTTTTCTTTGCAAAAGACGCAAGGAGCACGCCCTGAAGGGGCAGAAGCTCTTAGCCCATGGCAACGCCATGGGTATAAGACAATTAGCAACGCGCCCTGTAAGGGCAAAAGCTTTAAGACTCGTGGCAATTTTTTAAAGCTTCTGCCCCTTCAGGGCGTGTGGGACAAACATTCGAAAGAGGAATATGACAACAGAATCATGGAACCGAATGCGACAAACGTGGAACCGAATGCGACAATCATGGGAGCGAATGCGACAATCATGGAAGCGAAAGCAACAATCATGGGAGCGAATGCGACAAACGTGGGAGCGAAAAAGAGAAAAAACAGCAGAAAAAGGATAGATTCTCAGAAAAAATGATTATCTTTGCAAAATGAAAAAAAAGCCTTGACAGAGCTTTCTGCACCGCTTTAAGTAGAAGTGACTGACCTTCTCTGGGAAGATAATATAGACTGATAAAATGACAACAGACAATAAAGACAACAAGCTCTCAATAGGAGGTGACGATTATGCAGAAATACTGCGACACGCTGTCGCAGTAATTGAACATGCACGGACAGAAATAGCCCGACACGTCAATGGCTATGTATCTACCGCATATTGGGAAATTGGTCAAATGCTTCATGAACGCAAGATTGAAAGTGGATACGGTGACAGTGTTGTAAGACGGTTATCAGCAGACCTGAAAGAACGATATCCGAAGATGGGTGTTTCGCCTCGAAATCTGTGGTACATGAAGAAATTCTATGAGCGTTACGAAGGACATAATGAGAAAGTGCAACGCTGCGTTGCACTTTTGCCGTGGTCACACAATATGCTGCTTTTGAGCAAGGGATTTAATGATGAAACCATGCTATATTATGCGCAGGAAACTGTAACCAAGGGTTGAAATCGCGACTTGTTGCTCAATGCCATTAAACTCTAAATATATGAAACAAAGGCATTGGCACGTGTAGAAGTGGAACTCGCACTTGAAGATATGGGAAAACCTATCGGAGTGGCGGATTACCAGTTGATAGTATCGAAAGAGAAATTACAGAAAATCCTTGCTGACGAGATTAAGGCGTTTAGTGAGGAACAAGGGAACAAAGAAATATTTTAACATGGACATTCAAAGAATAAATCTGCATACATCCGCTTTCAATGAGATAACGCATTACATTGAGAGCGATAATGGCAAAGAAAAGGTTGAAGTCTGGTTTGCACGCGAGCTTCAGTCGGTTCTTGGCTATGCACGTTGGGAGAATTTTACTATAGCTATAGGGAGAGCCGTAGATTCATGTAAGTCACAGAATATCAACGTGGATGATCATTTTCGTGAGGTCACGAAAATGATAAGCTTGGCAAAAGGTGCTAAGCGTGAAGTCAAGGACTATATGCTTACTCGCTTTGCCTGCTATCTCATAGCCCAGAATGGTGATCCAAAGAAAGAAGAAATAGCCTTTGCACAAGGTTATTTTGCATTGCAGACAAGGCGGGCAGAACTTATAGCTGAGCATTTGCAGCAAGTTTCACGTCTGGAAACACGCGATCGGTTGCGTGCTTCAGAGAAGCAATTGTCTCGCAATATTTATGAGCGTGGTGTTGATGACCGTGGATTTGGTCGTATACGTTCAAAAGGCGACACGGCTTTATTTGGCGGACACACCACCGAAGACATGAAACTTCGCCTCGGCATCAAGTCAACACGCCCGTTGGCAGATTTTCTTCCTACGCTGACCATTGCTGCAAAGAACCTCGCAACAGAAATGACAAACTACAATGTGGAGCAGAAAGATCTTTATGGTGAACCGAGCATTACTGCCGAACACATTCAGAACAATGTAAGTGTAAGGCAGATGCTGGGGCAACGAGGTATAAAGCCCGAAAACCTTCCTCCTGCTGAGGATATCAAGAAAGTGGAACGCAGAGTGGCAAGCAACGAGAAGAAAATAGAAAAGACTTCAAGCAAATTGCCAAAGAAGGTTGAATAGAGTTTAGATGGAACTCGCACTTGAAGATATGGGAAAGCCTATCGGAGAGGAAGATTATCAGCTGATCCATTCGGGACGTGGCGAAGTTGAGTGGTAAGAGTGTGAATACGTATTTTGTGAGTTTAAGCACAAGCGAGCCAGTCAAGTAATACTATACCATAGTCTTTATATTATAGTATGGGATGGTGTGTCATAAGTCCATGACGCACCCTCTATTTATAAAAAAAAACATTAAATCATAGTGTTGTGAAATTTGTAAAACAATAAACGCTTATGGATAGGAACGATTTCATAGAAACGCGCGAAGATATAGTCCAAAACATCAAAACGCTTTATTCTTACCTCGATGGTAAGGTGGACAGCGAGCATAAAGACTGGGCTATCCAAAGGATGTCCCAAGGGAAAAACTATGTCATAGAAGTTGTAGATTCTCAAATATACTTTGCTCCAAGTCGTTTTGTCGGATATGTTGACAACACGATGGAAAAGCATGAAGCCAACCCTGGCAATGGCACAGAGACTGACAACAAGATAAAGAATTTCTACCAGAAAGTACAGGATGTCAAACTTGATGCCTTGTTACAAAAAGCCATGTCTGAATACGGTATTGTTGTGGGGGCAAAGAAATATTGGATAAGCAAAGATACAACGGTAGACGATATCCTATCTTGTTCCGCTGTTAAAGTTCGTAGATATTGGATTGCCCGTCTCTCAGACGACAACCACTGGGATTATGCATTGGAGAACAACCTGTGGCTTATGCAACAGCGATACGACATTCAAAGAAATCACATAGTCACCCAGTTACTGAATTTAGTAAAGGAAATAAGAGTCGGAGATGTGCTACTGCTTACTTTTGACAATATAATATATGCATATGGGATAGTGGTAAGATGTCCATTTCAAACCCGTCAAATCTCAAATCTGCAGAACATAGTGTCCCTAAAACAATATGATTATAATGATGGCATAGTATGTTTTGAAGATGCTCCAGCTTTCTATGAAGACTTAAGAGATGGTGAAGAAAATTGGGGGCAACGAGTATCTGTAGACCAATGGCATTGTTACGACAACGACTCAACCGTGTATAATTCCGGATGCCAATCTGCTCTTTTAGCAGGCAATACTCAACAGTCAATATTCGAAGTTGACGCTAAGTTTGCACAAGACAAAATAAAAGAATTGAAAAAACAATACTATAAGAAATATATGTTCATTAATAATACTGCAAAGTTGCTGAAATACAAGCACAACATAATCCTTCAAGGTGCGCCAGGCACTGGCAAGACCTATAATACGGCAGCCATTGCGCTCAGTGTGCTTGGTATAGACGGAGTAGACCTTGACAATCACGATGAAGTAATGAAGAAATATGAAGAGTTGCAGGACGACCGCATATTCTTCACGACATTCCATCAGTCTCTTGACTATGAGGATTTCGTCGAAGGTTTGAAACCTTGCGTTCAGACGAATGAGAATGGCGAAAGTCTTGGCGTGACCTACGAGCCCGAAGACGGCATCTTCAAACGAGCATGCAACGCAGTGGTGACCGATGACAGCAAGGATATTATAGAGTGCATTGATGATTACCTGCAAAAGATAAAAGGATTTGAGAACCGTCGGGAAATACCTACGGTAACCGGGAAATCGTCGTTGTATGTATGGTGGAACGAAGGGAACAAGACCGTCAGCAGCAGAAGTACAAACTCTACAAGCCAACGTGAGGAAAGTTACTCTCCGTCTCCACTGAATATTGAGAAAATCAAGGCTCAAGCCTTGGGAAAAGGATGCGAGAACAATTGGCAGCAATATGCTCAGGCTTTCATTGAAGCGGTCAAGAAAGAATATTACGCCAAGACAGACAAATCAGTGGTACTCATCATTGATGAGATAAACAGAGGAAATGTTTCCAAGATATTCGGAGAACTGATTACATTGCTTGAAGCGGACAAACGAGACAAAGGTAATCACCCCATAAAAGTGACATTACCATACTCCAAAACATTGTTTGGCGTGCCAAGCAACCTGTACATCATAGGCACGATGAACACAACAGACCGAAGTACGGGGACGCTTGACTATGCCCTCCGTCGCCGCTTTGCATTTGTGACATTAAAATCTGACCCGAATGTGATAGTCAATCATTATGAGAAATTGGGCAACGATGACTTGAAAGCAATAGCCATCGACTTATTCAACAATATCAAAGCCTTCATCACAAACCCAAAACATCTGTGTGGCGACTTGTGCATTGACGACCTGATGGTGGGTCACAGCTACTTTATGGCATCCTCTAAAGAAGAACTACAATGCAAGGTGGAATTTGAAATAATACCGCTCATCGCCGAATATATCAATGACGGCATCTTGACCGTGAACGACCAAGAGAAAGAAAAGGCGTTCGATGCCTGGGCGTCCCTCCACCCCGTGCAGATAGTAGACGATGAAGACGAAGATAATATAGACGAAGAAGACGAATAGAATGATACAACTCCAAGAACACGAACAACTATGCAAGAATGACTTACCCGTTGAAAAAAGCGAAAGGTACGACAACCTTCAACTCATTCAATGGGATAAGCCTATGGATAATAGTGCATGGGGGTACTATGCCACATTCAAAATTGGAGCAGAATGGATTGACAAGCAAGAAGCATTGGTGGTTACGGCAAAACGAGGAATGGAGAAAATCGATTTCCTGCGCATGTTTATGACATGTTTCAGCTCTGACCTTGCGGTGGATTCGTTTTCCAAAATCTATTCCATTGATCAGGAGAAGCCTGCCATTGTAGTCCCTGCATTGAGCAGTGTTGTTAGTCCACTTATCGTGTTTCATTTCATAGGAGTGGTAAACAGAATCAAGTCGTTAAGAAAAGGATATGTTCTGCGCCAAGAGAACCTTAAGAAGGTGAAGGGGCATACCAAGATGCTCAAAAACGAACGCATCAATATCGCCGTAAAACGATACGACCGTATTTATTGCGAATACGCTGACTACTCAGTAGATACCCCAGAGAACAGACTGATAAAGAAAGCCCTTGTCTTCTCTCAGAGATTTGTCGCCAAGATAAATCGCAATAATGTAGTATATTCAAAAGTCAACCAGATGGTCACGAAAGCACTATCGAAATTTGATTATGTGAGCGATGACATCAACATCAATTCCATTGGGCAGATACGCACCAATAAACTCTATCGGGAATATGCGGAAGCCATGCGATTGGCCAAGGTCATATTAAAGCATTTTGACTATAGTCTCTCAAATGTGGAAGCCACGGAAAATAGGGTCACGCCGTTTGTGCTCGATATGTCTTTACTGTACGAACATTATGTGTATGGCTTGTTATATGAAGCTTATCGAGAGAAAATCAGTTACCAGTATCGGGGAGTAACTGGACTGCCAGACTTTTTATACAAGTCGAAACATTTCAATGCTATACTGGATACCAAATATATCCCCAAATATGAGAAAGGGACGCTTGACAATTACGTCATTAGGCAACTGAGTGGCTATAGTCGTGATCTAATAATTTTGAGAAAGTTAGGATATGAAGACATTGACGAAGACTCACCGACTCCATCTGTTCCGTGCATCATTATATATCCTAAGGAAGATGGAGATTCTGACAATCCGTTCAAAAGCAATAAGCTGAGAGATCTTTGCATGAGGCATCTAAAAAAAATCTCGAGGTTTTACAAAATCAGCATCTCAGTTCCAACTATTAGCAGATAAACGAGAAAAATATCGACCAGTGCGTTTGAAATTATCCAATACGCCTGCAAGGGCAAAAGCTTTAAAACTCCTAACATACAAAGCTTTTGCCCTTACAGGTAGGGTGTCTTGCTGACTACTATTATACCCTGGGATAGGAGCTTTTGGGCCTTCAGCCCGTACTTAAACCACTTGCGAAACTTCAGTAAGGAGCCCACTTGAAAAAGTCAATTTTACAAAAAAACAGCTATTGATTATCAATAAGTTGCAAAGACAAAAAAATACTATTTTCGACTTTTTCAAGTGGACTCAGATAAGTGAATTCTTCGACATGGCAAAATCCTGGGCAACTTTTTGTTGCTCAGGTACTTAAAAGGTTTATTTTACAATAGTGTTGCGGAATTAAGGTTCCCTATTTTTGAATTTCAAATTTAGGGAAATAAAAAAGTGAATAAATTGCGTATCTGATACTACCAAGTCATGAGAGTGTTAAAAATGAGGTCTGATTTGATGAAAAACCGAATTTTGTATCGCTGTTTGGAAACAAATCGTTATCTTTGTACCATAATTCAAAACAAAATGGGCATCAACAA
>ERZ1026874.53-NODE-53-length-75752-cov-21.757652_pt1 | contig 75752 bp, 52 predicted proteins | sample MGYA00380167_ERZ1026874 | MGnify/ENA primary metagenome ERZ1026874 (study PRJEB33269, sample SAMEA4719803) | human gut metagenome | biome: human-associated habitat; feature: organic feature; material: feces | place: Cameroon | collected 2013-10 ...
ACCTGCGCGTTGATGCCCGCGATCGTGGGATCATCCCCGCATGTGCGGGGAGCACCCATCACGAAAGCGACGGTGCCGATGATGAACGGGATCATCCCCGCATGTGCGGGGAGCACGAGATTCGTCAACGCGGTTTCCGTATCCTCAAGGGATCATCCCCGCATGTGCGGGGAGCACGTGCAGACCGATGCTAAGGACACTTCCAGCGAGGGATCATCCCCGCATGTGCGGGGAGCACGACACGACTATCACTAATGACGGTACCGCCACGGGATCATCCCCGCATGTGCGGGGAGCACCGCGGTGCTGCCGGGCTTTCCGTCGATGCCGGGGGATCATCCCCGCATGTGCGGGGAGCACAGCGCCGTGACCTCCCCCGCAAGATATCGCATGGGATCATCCCCGCATGTGCGGGGAGCACACTTCGAAAATAGCATAATTCCAAGGAAAAGAAAGGACAACTGGCTGTTTTTCATTCAGTTTCGTTTTGAAAATTTCCTTGCCTTTCGGTATTTGCTCGCATTACTCCATCCTTTTCTAGGAGTGCCAACAAAGGATCCTTCTTTTGCTTCCTTAGGACGTTTGATCAATTGCAATCCATCGCAATCGACCGGTGACCAGTCAGCCCCATACACCTTAAAAGCCATATGCTGCTCATTTCTGGCCGAATAAACCATTACGGCACGACCATCCCTGAGCAAATCAATGATTCTCTCCCATAACCTATCTCGAATTCGAGCATCGATATGTCCCACAAAAACTCCTGGGGCTATCTCAAGCAACCAACGAGTGAGATCACCCCGCAATCCCACAGGACAAGCAGTCAGCACAATCACTACCATGTCCCACCATCCCATTCGTCATTATCCGAGTAGGACTTGCCTGCAGAAACCTCGCCCTGCTTATCATCCCAAAGCCCAACATGATCTGATTCAAAAACATCATCCTCGAGTTCTGAAGTCCCCAACAAGTATCTAATGTCTTTCGTCATCCGCTTCATCAAGCTAAGGTCATAAATCGCATCTCGAATATTGTGCCGTACAGCGGAACCGATATCTTCAGGTTTTGCAGCCACCGTTTCGAACGCAACCGGAATCGATAGTTCAGCCTTGTACAAATCAGCAATGTCGTACACAAAAGAACGCTCATGTCCGACATGTACAAAACCCAAACCTGGAGAACATCCCAAAGCAACAATCGCAGCATGTGCCAAACCGTACAGACACGTGTTGGCAGCGGACAATGCTTTGTTAATCTCGGAACCAGCATCGAAATCATCATGGTCATATGTCCGCTTATCCCATTCCACACCGGTCCGTTCGGAACATTCACGATAAACTCGTCTGATACGAGCACCTTCCCGACCTCGTAACTGCTGCATCGTCAATCCGCTCACATCCTCACCCGGGAATCGCATCTGATACATCATGCGAGCAACAGATAATCTTTTACGCGTGTTAGAGACCAATTCAGCTTGTTTCTGCAATAACGCAGATGAATGCGTCAACGGCTTGCCAAAAGCATACATACGAACGCCTCGTTCCCCCACCCAAATTACCGTCGCGCCATTTTCACCGATGACGGTCATTGCCTGATGAGTCACCCGAGCCCCAGGACCAAGCATCAGCACGCTTAACGCCGCTGCCGGCACATGTATAACACCAGTGACATCAGTCACCGTAATCGCATTATCATCACGTCCAATAGTGCAATGCTCGAAATACGCAAAGGACAGCCTATCCTCCACCCGAACAAGATCCTGAATTTCCGGTGGAGGCGTGCCAAGAGTGGAACGGCGCCTTTCCGAGATTTTCGCGTCTGACGTTTTCCTCGCAGCTTCTTCCGAAGACATTTCAGAAGGAGCCATCTCAAAATCGGCGCCGTCCTCCCCCAGCTCATCATTCATTCAGCATTACTCCTTGTTTCCGGCGCGATGGTCAGCAATCCGCATCCAAAACCTTTCGCCCTTCCAATCCCTTCGCACAAAGCGTCACGGAACAGTTTCGTGTCGATCACTTCCAGACGTCCTTCGAAAACAGCTGTGACCAAGGTAACCGTCGCGCCACCACGCTTGAACTGTTCCTTATGCCGCTCTTTGACCACCACATTGGGCTGCCCATATTCGTCTTCAAGAATTCTGAAGCCGTGAACCACGGAACGATCAACCAGCCACTGCAGTTGTTGGCTGGCTGTGACATGACCTTGCACTTTACCCACAATGCCATCCGAACGATGACGACGTCCCTTGTCTACACCCGCCTTTCGAGCCGGATTCGCACGAAGTTTGAAATGCCACTGCTGGCCTTTGGTGACACGGTCAAGCAATGCATCGTAGTTCTTGGTTTCCCACTCTGCATGCATGGGCCACCCCGCCTGCTCAACGATATGTGTAAAATCCGGCTTTTGAGGGCTTACCACATACAACCAGACGCCACCGTCTTGCCCTAAAGAGTCCAATCGCCACAGAATTCGTCCATCATCCGTTCTGCGAACGGCATCAGGAGGAAAAGCAGCTTCCACTGCGGCATGCAGCTTATATGGAGAACCGATAAGTTGACGAGCGCCATATCGCACTTTATTTAAAGGAATTCTCGAGATAAACATCGTCGTCCCCTCTAGATGAAACTCATAGGATCAGCTTCCCCCGTAGAATCGAAGGAAGGTGGTTTCTCTGTATTGTCACCGACATTTTCAGATGCGTCCGGATTGGGGATACGGTACCGATAAACAACGCGATCCGCATATTTGCGGCCGGTCGAGCTAAAGCTCAGTGGAAGGTCGGATTGCACGGATGTGTCCTCCCCTTCCATTGCATCACATACAATCTCCAAATCGGGCTGCCGATAACGTCGGCGATACCATTTTGCAGCATGCCAAGGTTCAGAGTCTAATGCCTGACGAACATCCGCATACTCATCGTGGATACCCAGCGATAACGGATAGTCAGGAGGACATGATCGTCTTCCCAGAAACAGTGGCCATTTAGGCGTATGAATCGCCTGGTCTAGGGTTTCCAACAATTCTCGTTTCGCACCTAGTGCCACCAGAAAACGCGCATCTGATAGGTAATATCGGTAGGTCAGCGGCATCTCCTTGTCGAATCGATTGGAATTTCGTTTCCGTGTCATGGATTTCTCCGTCTGCAGATCTCGAATTATTCTGCCGCGTTGCTCGATACGCACGCCAAACGACAATCCCAACAAATCCTCTATGGAATCTTCTCGGTTACGCCCCTGGGCTGAGGCCAACATGCCAATCACGCCACTTTTGGTCGGCTCATTACGAGTCTCACGGCGAACGAAGCGCGAGGAATCCCCCCATGACTGCAATGGCCCAGCCAATTGCAATAATAGAACGCTCATAACATTCTCCTTCCGAATATCATGCGGAATATGCGGCGTTCAGCGTTTCCTTCAAGCTCTGCTCGAGGTCCGGCAATGAAACCTGCTCACACCATTCATTCAAAGAGGACACCGCCCCACCAGTTGCAACATACCAAGCTTTCACCGGCTCTTCGCCATAATTCACGCGGATATCGTTCAGACGCTCTCCCAAACGCTCCACACCTTGACGGGAAACGGAGATACCGTCCTTACGCCTCACTGGATCTTCAAATGCGTCGGCGGCGCTAATTGGCTGAGATTCCCGAAGCGTCACCACGACATCCTCAGGCAGGGTATGGTTTGCAAACGTGTTCTGCTTGCCGGACGGCATGGATTTGACGAAAGCCTCGACAAAAGCAACCACGCCTTCCACCGTAGCGGAATCGTCCTGCAACTGATCGCGCAACACATCAATGTTCACCGTTGCATATCGGTACAACGTCGAGGAGTTGAATCCGACGGTGTCAATCATGGCAGCACCGGCATTGTCTTCCGATGCACAATCATCGACCGCCGTGAAATAGTCATATTCTGGCGTAATCTGATCGATAGAGAAGGCATGGGCAACCTGCGCCGAAGCATCAGTATTCAAATCCGGAGCATCAGCCAACATGCGTCCAAACAGAGCGATATCGACAGCTTGGGGACCATGGAAGATCGCAGAAACTTCCTTCTTCATCTTGGAAACGTCCTCACCCTCATCAAAAGCAGCAATCGCCAAATCAGCAAGCTTATCGATCTCATTGTTTGCGATGAAAATCAGATAGTCGGTCGCCAGAGAGCCCTTATCTGCGCCCGCACGATCCGAAGCCTTGACTTTGAAACCTGCCGCAGCCATCACCTTCTGTGCCAGCCCCTCGGCGGACTCCGCCAAATCAGGACGCTTCGACGTAATGGAATCAGCAATCAACGTCACAACACCTTTGGTGCGCTTGCCTAACTTACTACTATCCAACATATCTCCGAAGACGCCGCGCATAGCACGTTTCCAAGCTTGGCTGGAGACTCGCGACCTTAACGCGCCTCCGACATATGCGGTCTTCGGACTACCGGTATCATCTCGGTTGATGTTGCTCGGCGGAACCTGCTGAATGCAATGAATGTCCATGAACATAATGATTTCCCTCATTTCTTAGTTGATTAAAAACGATTGTCTTGAAAGTATTTTTATTAATCGGAATCATTCACCGATTGTTGTTGGAAGATTGTTTCGAATAGTAGTAATCACGACCCCAACTTTGAAATACTTTTCCCCGCTGGCTGGGCAGCTGAATCAGATATAGGTCGCGCGCCAGAGAACCGTAGTCGATTTGAACATCGGCACCGCGCATCAACATGATGAGTGTCCGAACGCCACGGACAACCCCATTGAAATCGGACGCACTTTCCACAACCCGGAGTCGGCGTAAAACACCTTTTGCCTGTTCCGGATCGGGAGTAATTCTTCTGCATGCGCGACCAAACGTCATTCGGGAACTAGGGTCAGTTTGATACTTTTGAGCGACCCCCTGCCCTTTTGACTGCTGATGCACCGCATACAATTCCAATGCGACCTTGACCGCATTGACCTGACGATCGAATTCCGGCGAATCGTCCGCCGGAGCTTCAAGCTCCTGCGGCCACTGAGCGAACAGTTCTTCACCAATTGACATCCAGGTTGGAGCGGTTCCATCCAAGTCCCGGCGCAATCGGGCCAACCTGGCACGACTCCTCGCGTTACTGCCACTTTCTGCGGTGTATTCACGCTGCAAATCGAAAATCAATTTAGCTGCATATTTGCCTACCGCATTCGCTCTGTCAAATACAGATGGCGTCATCTTCACATACCTCCTTTGTTCGGACGAGATGCGTCTTTCTCCTCAAGGAATCCAAGTTCCTTGTTCAGTTTGGATTGGAACAGCAATTGTGCACGGGATGCCCCCATCACACCCACGACACCCGATTCATGCTCACCGAAAACGGGCACGGAAGATTGATCCAAATATTCCCACCCCATTTGCAACAACCGGCGATGGATTTCGTCTTTCCAAGCATTTGCATACTCAATTGGGTCCTGTGTCTCATCGAAAGCCGCCAATTCATCACGAAACAGCCCATCAAGATCCGCATATGCCCATTCTCGAACTTGTTCCGCTGTTTCCGTGGACTTTCCCTTATCCCCTGAAGCCGCACGAAGGTTCCGAACGAATTGAGACAAAGCCAGAACCGCGCCATCGGTGCATTTGACCACATCCAACACTGATGCGATGCCGGAATAATCGTGACGGAACATCACGGAATTCAAGGAAAGCGTATCGTCAATTCCCGTTTCGAATACACTGCTTTGCGTGCCATATGTCATCCCTTGAGCGTGGATGGTTACCAGATCAAGCACATGTTTCTCCGACTCGAGGATCTCAGTGCGAATCTCTTCGAGCCATCGGATAAGACCCGGCCGCGAATCCCCCTCATCGCTTGCACAAAGAATGGGCTCCAAACCACGCCATAACGCTTTACCAGCATCATGCACAACTGGCATATGCGGAGGCGCAGGCAATCCAAGCTTCTTCTGTTGGGTAACGCTACTTCGCCAAGCAGTCATTTTTTCAAAAACGTCAATATATTCGAATGTATAAAAAATGAGGTTACAGTTCAGCAAATTTCGTTTAAATCACGCTTCTCACAGGCATCATCATATTGCGGCAGCCACATGTGAGGCAGGAAACCGTGCGGATCGTTCCCATATGCACTTCGTACAGTACGCGCAATGTCTTGGGGCAGCTGTTGCGCACAGGAAGCCCCTGCGGCAGTTAAATCCAAAACCGCAAGCGACTCCATCAAAGCCGCGGCATCATATACGGAGTCCGCGCCTCTGGAGAATTTTGGACCTTCATTATAAATCACCCTAGCCAACTCCTATGTAACAGTCGCCATACTTTCGAAACAAAAAGTCGCTCCGCGGAATGCAACATCTGTTCAATGGTTAAGTGGTTTTTCATACCGTGAAGCATCGCTTTAAACAGCAGCGTTACCGTTCATTCCCCTTCGAAGATAAAAAAGCCGGGAACGGGAACGACGGTTGAAACCGACGAACCCGACTCCCGGCATCGCGACTGCTTCTCAAAGATGTGTGCTTGACTCACATGGATGGTACTGAGAACCATTCGCTTGCGATCTGCTTCCGCGCACGTGCCGGCACGACGTAAATACGTCGCAGGCACACGGCAGACACAAATCAAGTCTGTATAAATCTTCCAGCCGGTGTAAAAGCCAGCCGAAAAGCCACAGGCTACTCTAGTCGCACGGTCGAATAATCACAAATCGATCGCAAAACCATGGAACAGCATACGCATCCATGTTTTGTTACCCGGACATGGAGGTTACGGTAACAAAATGCGGAAAAGCGAGCCAGAAGCCGAAGGTTAGGACTGAAGGAATACAGACTGAAGGAATACAGACTGAAGGATATAGGGTGGGACAACGACGTGAAAGGGGTCCTGCCGTTTAAACGGCAGGACCCCTTCGCATCAAGACGAAATCAGCCCAATCAAGCCAAATCCGCACAACCCGGTCAATTCAGCCAAACCAACCCAATCCCAACCGGATCGCACCAACCAATTCGGCCAATCCGGTCGACTTAGTTGAATCGACCAAGCGGAATCAGCCCAACTGATTCACCCCAACCAAAATCAGGCCTTGGCAACCTCGATGGCGAGCTCGGAGCCTTCGGCGCCGGCAACAACGTCAAGCGAGTCGGCGAGCGTGTCGGCGGACACGAGATCGCGGAACTGCTCGACCTTCGCCACGTCGCCGGCCGGAACGGTCAGCTTCAGCGCGATATGGTCGGAGACCTCGAGACCGGCGGCCTTACGGGCGTCCTGCACGGAGCGGATTACGTCGCGGGCGTAGCCTTCGGCAACCAGATCGTCGTTCAGCTCGGTGTCGAGGATCACGAAGCCGCCGGTCGGCAGGGCCGCGGACACGGAGTTGGCGGCCTCTTCGGCGTTCTGCTCCTCCACGCTGTTGATCAGCTCGTACTCGCCCTCTTCCAGCGTAATGTCGCCGTTCGGGGTCTCGCACACCGGAGCGCCGGAAGCGTCCACATGCCATGCGCCGGACTTGGAGGCCTTGATGGCGAACTGCACGTCCTTGCGCAGGCGCTTGCCTGCAACGCGGGCGTTCACGCGCAGCTCGTGGATGATCTTCAGGCCCTGGGAGCCCGCATCCTCAAGCGTGCACAGCTCCACGTCCTTGACGTTGAGTTCGGACTTCAGAATCTCGTCGTACGCGGCCACGGCGGCGGTATCCTCCACCACCACGGTGAGCTTGCTCAGCGGCTGGCGCACGCGGATCTGCTTCGCCTTACGCATGGACAGGGTGCTGGAGACGACCTCGCGCACCTTTTCCATGGCGTTCACCAAAGCCGGATCGTCGACGAGCACGCGGCCAAGTTCGGTGGCTTCGCCGGTCTTCTCGTCGGCCAGGAACGGCCAGTCGGCCAGATGCACGGATTCGCCTCCGGTCAGGCCGCGCCACACGGATTCGGCTTCCATCGGGGCAAGCGGCGCAAGGACGCGCATGAACACCTCAAGCACGGTGTACAAGGTGTTGAACGCGTTGGCGTCCTCGTTCCAGAAGCGGTCGCGGTTGTTGCGGATGTACCAGTTGGTGATCATGTCGATGAAGTCGGACACGGCGTCGCATGCATCGGAGATCAGGAACTGGTCCAGCGAGGACTGGGTCTTTTCGACCAGTCGGTGGGTACGGGCCAGCAGGTAACGGTCCATTTCCGGCAGCGATGCAACTTCGTCGGCGCGAAGCTTGCGCGCGTCGTACCCGGCCGCGTTCGCGTACAGCGTGAAGAAGTAGTAGGAACTCCACACCGGCAGCATGACCTGGCGGACGGTGTCGCGGATGCCATCGGCGGTGACGATAAGGTTGCCGCCGCGCAGGATCGGCGAGCTCATGAGGAACCAGCGCATGGCGTCGGAGCCGAAGTCGTTGAACACGCCGTTCACGTCCGGATAGTTGCGCAGATGCTTCGACATCTTCTGTCCGTCGGAGCCGAGCACTATGCCGTGGCAGATCACGTTCTTGAACGCCGGCCTGTCGAACAGGGCGGTGGCCATGACGTGCTGCACGTAGAACCAGCCACGGGTCTGGCCGATGTATTCCACGATGTAGTCGCACGGGAAGTGCTGTTCGAAGGTTTCCTTGTTTTCGAACGGATAGTGGTATTGGGCGAAGCTCATCGAACCGGATTCGAACCAGCAGTCCATCACGTCGCTGATGCGGTGCATGTGGCTCTTGCCGGTCGGATCGTCCGGGTTGACGCGGGTCAGCTCGTCGATGTACGGGCGGTGCATGTTGATGTTGCCCTCATGATCGCGCGGATAATCGCCGAAGTCGGCCTTGAGCTCATCGAGTGAACCGTACACGTCCACACGCGGGTACTTCGGATCGTCCGAAACCCATACCGGGATCGGAGAGCCCCAGAAACGGTTGCGGGAGATCGACCAATCGCGTGCGTTCGCCAGCCACTTGCCGAACTGGCCGTCCTTCACGTTGTTCGGAATCCAGTTGATCTGCTGGTTGAGTTCGAGCAGGCGGTCCTTGATCTTGGTGACGGCCACGAACCAGGAGCTCACCGGCTTGTAGATCAGCGGGGTGGCGCAACGCCAGCAGTGCGGGTAGGAGTGCACGTAGCTCTTCTCCTGGAAGAGGATGGCGCGCTGCTCTTCGGGGATGCGGGCCAGCGGGCCGTCACCGGCGCGCAGGTTGCGCAGGATCGGCTTGTTGGCGTCGAACACGTACATGCCCTCGTAATCCGGGCACAGCGACGTGAACTTGCAGCCCGCGTCGAGCACGTCCACGCTCTTGATGCCCTTGGCGTTGAGCGTGTTCATATCGTCCTCGCCGTAGGGGGCCTGATGGACCAGGCCGGTACCTTCAACGGTGTCGACGTAGTCGGCGGTGAAGATCTGGTAGCCTTCCGGCCCCGGCACCTTGCCCTCGGCGGCGTTCTCGTCGCCTGCGAAGTACGGGAAGACCGGGTAGTAACGCCAGCCTTCCATTTCGGCGCCCTTAAGCTCGCGCACGATCTCGTAGTTCTCGCCAAGTTCCTTCTCGTAGGAGCCAAGCAGCGGCTTGCCGAGGTAGAACTTCTTGCCAGCGAACTTGCCTTCGGTCGGACGCACCTCGACGTAGTCGATGTCAGCGCCGACCACGATGGCGAAGTTGGTCGGAACGGTCCACGGAGTGGTGGTCCAGAAGACGGCGTAGGCATCCTCCTCGTCGCGCAGCTTCACGGCCACGGACACGGTGGTGTCCTGACGGTCCTGATACACGTCGGCGTCCATGCGCAGCTCGTGCGCGGACAGCGGCGTCTGGTCCTTCGGGCAGTACGGCAGCACGCGGTAGCCCTGGTAGGCCAGACCCTTGTCGTACAGCTGCTTGAAGGCCCACATCACGGACTCCATGTACGTGATGTTCAGGGTCTTGTAGCCGTGCTCGAAATCGACCCAACGGGCCTGACGGTGCACGTAGTCCTTCCACTCGTTCGTGTACTTGAGCACGGACGCGCGGCAGGCGTCGTTGAACTTGTCGATGCCCAGTTCCTTGATCTGGTCGACGGAGTCGATGCCCAGTTCCTTCTGGGCTTCAAGCTCGGCCGGCAGACCGTGCGTGTCCCAGCCGAACACGCGGTTGACGCGGTGGCCCTTCATGGTCTGGTAACGCGGGATGACGTCCTTCGCGTAACCGGTCAGCAGGTGGCCATAGTGCGGCAGGCCGTTGGCGAACGGCGGACCGTCGAAGAAGACGAATTCGTTCTGGCTGTGATCGCCGGAAGGACGGCGTTCGATGGACTTCTGGAAGGTGCCGTCCTTGTCCCAGTAGTCAAGCACGGACTCCTCAAGCTTGGGGAAGCTGGGGTTCGGCGCGACATTGGCGCTCTGCTCACCGGCAGCAGCCTTCGGATACACATGATTGGTGGATTCGCTCACCGTATGCTCCTCGTTTGGCGGTTTCATTACTTACTTTACGAGGACGATGATTTTCGTGCGATTGCGCACGTCCGACACCGCGGTACCACCTCGCTTGCCGCACTCCCCTGTTTTCTTACGCAGGCTTCCCTGCACAGGTTTCATACGACCGCTTGACGTTCGGCTGTTCGGGCCGATCCCGCCGGTTCTACTAGGCCGCACCCAAAAGCGCCGACCGTTCTTCCGGAAGCTCCCCGCTGATAACGGATCATTGCTATACGTTTCAAATCGCCAGCCTAGCACTTACCACGAACGTAGGAAACGCGAAAAGCCGCATGGCGTCCACCATGCGGCTCCTTCAGCGCGACGATTGAAATTCAATCGCAATCAAAAGCGAATCAGCCTTCGTTGAGCTGAGTTTCCAGCTGCTCGACAATGTCAGCATGCATCTTCTCGCTGATCTTCACCTTGAGCAGGAACACAACACCGCTCAGGATGATGACAGCCAGCGGCACATAGAAGGCGCAGACCTTGAAAGTGTGGATGTTCGCGGCAGTCATGTCGGCGGCGGTGGCGTCACCAATCATGCCGGCGGCGATGGCGACAGCACCGACGATACCGTTGGAGCAGGCGCCTGCGATCTTATCGAGCATCGGACGCACGGACAGGGTGACGGCCTCGTTACGTTTGCCGTTCTTCAGCTGGCCATATTCGATGGAGTCGGTCAGGGAGAGGATGGCAGTCATCTGGATGAAGGTCTGCGGCAGGTAGAAGAACACCAGGCCGACGGTGACGACAGCGAGGTTGTTGGTGCCGACGATGAACAGCAGGTAGCCGAGGACCATGAGCACCATACCGCCGAGGTACAGGTAGCGACGCGGTATGCGCTTGTTCAGAATCGGGTACAGCGGCGCCATGATGATGCCGGCGATGACCGAGACAACGCCGACGATGGAGTAGGCGGCGGAGTTGTTCAGGATGAACTTGAACATGTACATGAGCACGCCGGTGGTGGCCACGTTGGCGATGGCGTACAGCAGGTAGGACAGGGCGACCCACAGCAGCTGGTCGTTCTGGGCGAGAGCCTTGAACGCGGCGAGTGGACCACCGTTATCTTCGGCCTTGGCGCGCAGGGTGCTGGTGCTTTCCTTGGTGCCGAACGCGACGGAGCACACGGTGAGGACGCCGAGAATAGCCACGATGATGGCGAAGCAGGTCCAGCCACTTTGGCTTTCCTGGTGCTTGCCGGTGAAGATGTAGCTGAAGTAAGTGACGATCGGAATGACCACGATGGTCAGGCCGTTGTAGCCGATGGAGCCGCCGAAGGAACCGAGGGCGGTGTAGGTGGAGCGCTCATGGGAGTCGGAGGACAGCGCCGGGATCATGCCCCAATAGGAGATGTCGCGCAGGGAGTAGAACACGTCGAGCACGATGAAGGTGATGACGAACAGCACGATGAACAGCGTGGTGTTGACGTTCACCAAGCCGAACAGGCCGGTGTAGACCAGCACGAGCAGAACGGCGGAAACGGTGCCGCCGATGAGCTGCCATGGCTTGAAACGACCCCACTTGGTCTTGGTGTTATCGATGATGTTGCCCAGCAGCGGATCGATGAAGATCTCCGCGATACGGATGACAACCACAAGGCCGGTGATAACGCCGATGAGCTTGGTAGCGAGCGCCTTGTCAACGCCGGAGAACAGCGAGCTGGTGACGTAGACGATGAAGTAGGTGCTCAGCGCGTTGTAGAAGGCGGATTGGCCGACGTTGCCGAATGAATAGGCCACGCGGGACAGCAGACTGCCTTTCCTGGTTGGCTTCGCAGACTGCTGCGTCTCCTTCGGTGCGGCTGCGACATTGGATTCTGCCATCGTACTTCTCCTTAGAAGTTGTGATTGAAGCTGTAATCGGAAATCATCATTTGATTTCGCATGAGTTAAGTATATCCCTTTACCCCTGTTTAGTAAAATTTAACATCTGCGTTGTGCACTGTTGGGCGTGTCGCATTTTGTGCGATTCTGCACATATACATGTCATATTGTGTGCGATTCGCGGTATTTCGCCGACAGTAGACAAACAAAAGGCGATTGATGACATAGCATCATCAATCGCCTTTCATATTTTTCCGCACATACGTACGCTAAGCAGCCCGTTTCGACCGGGCAGATCGCTTCGATCGGGTCTGCAATTTTGGCCGCGATTCACGTTTCGGCTGCGCCGGCACGAAACTATCTCGCACTTCCAGCGTCGTCGACAGGTACGCATGCTGCCGTACTGTGCGCTTGCTGGCAATCGCATCAGCCAAGGTGAGAATCGCAACGCGCGCAAGCTCGTTCTGATCGATTGCGAAAGTGCTCAACGGCGGCGACGTCAGCTGGGCAATCGTCTGGTTGTTGATGCTGATGACGCTGATGTCGCGGGGCACAATCACACCAACCGCGTTGAACGCCTGCAGCACGCCGACCGCGATGATGTCCGCCGAAACAATAACTGCGTCAGGCAGTGCGCCGTTGTGGTCACGGATAAACTGCTCCCCCAGCTTGCGACCATTCTCCACGGTGAACAAGCCGTCAGAATACACCAGTCCACGCAGGTCGAGACCATAACGGCCCATTTCACGCCGAAAATATGTGGCACGCCCCTCTTCGTCCACCTCATAAAAATTCGTCAGCCTCCCCTTGCCGCCGATGAATCCGACACGCTTCATGCCAGCCTTCGCACATGCTTCGACCGCGTCATGCACGGTCTGCTGTAGGTCGGGCTGCACGGAATCAAACAGGTTCGGTGCGGGATTCACATCGATGAACACACCGTATGGCATGACCTCATGCAACTTCTCAAGGTCGCTTTCGGCTATGACATTGGCGCCGATAGCCATGAAACCATCGAATTTCCCCTTCTGATTCAACATCTCGTCAAGACTGTGGAAAACAGTGAGCTCCATACGCTGCTGTTTGGCGTTATGTTCCAGCGCCGAACGCAAATCGGCAAAATACGAATCACGCAGCGTTTCGTCGGACTCCTCGTTGTCCAACAAGGCTACTTCGTGCGGAATGACGATACGCTTGGCCTGGGCGCTGTATCCCAAATCCTCGCTGGCGCGGATGATCGCGCGACGCGTCTCCTCACGCACCGACAGCGTCGGATCGCCATTCAACAGACGCGACACCGTGGCCTGCGAGAATCCCGTACGTTTCGCAATCTCCTTGATGGTCGCCATCGCTCCCTCGCCCTCCCATGGATGCCTCATCAGATTTTAGTAAAAGCATTACTAAATCCATCATACTACATTACCGAACGTATTCTTATAGCCATGACACAGCCAGAGCAATCACGGAAACCGCGAATCGCGCATCAGTCCACGGAACGGATGAACGAACTGCGTGCACAACAAAAATCCTTTGCCCTGCAGAACATGCGGAGCAAAGGACTCAGCAACGCCGGTCTGCCTTTCAAAGCGACCGGTCATAAAGGTGGCATCAGTCGGCAGGGTTCCAAACGCGGCTGACACCGTGGAGAAACGCGGTCACCGTCAGCCCCACGGGCCTGCGGCTGGAAGCGCCCGCCCTTCTGCGTGGCCGACTTGCCATGTGAGCCACCCCTCGATGACGCCACGCTCCGCATCGGTTCTACCGGACGCGTATACATCAGGCCTCTCCCCGGCGATGCTGCGGATGGAACCATACACATATCCACATTTTTCACGGAGACGGTTGCGGGGCTGCCGGCTTTCCATATACCGTCAGCGCATGGAAAGCTTTGGACACAATACATTTTTCACATTGGAGCAGGCACGGGAGGAGGCGGCGAGACGGCATCTTGAATGCAGGCAGGTGTTGTCGCGGATAAGGTCACGCTCCTCGGTTCCACTCTATGTAAGCCACGGCACAGCGCTGGAGCTGCATGGCATGATTGCCACCATGAATTATTTACCCGGATATGGTTCGGAGCTCGTTCACGTTTCGGTGTGCCGGCAACGTGACCTGCGGAAAATCCAGGGGATGAAATTCCATTACGCAAGGCATGGCGTAGACGTGGCGCACGCCGACGAATTGGTGTCAAGCGTCTCCGCGATGCAGGCGGTCTGCCAGATTGCGCCCTATGTCGACGAACGGAGTCTGGTGATCGCCATGGATTGGCTCACTTGCGCCAATCCCGATTTACGCGTCTGCACTCACGATGAGCTCTCCGACTACATCCGGAGTGCGCCGCGATTCATTGGGAGCGCCAAATGCAGAAAGGCCTTGCGCCTGTCCAAACCAGGTACCGATTCTCCGCAGGAAACGGTGCTTCGTTTGGAGAGCGATGCCTACGGGCTGCCTGAGGCACATGTCAATTATGAGATCATTGACCACATACGCGGCTCGGGCACGATGAAGGTGGATATCGCCTACCCGGATGACCGCGTCTGCATAGAATACGACGGAAATTACCACTACACCCATGACCGCTGGATGTATGACCTCGATAAGCGGAACCGGCTGAGGGATCTCGGTTTCACTCCTTTTGTCGCCACCCGCGAGCATCTGGCTTCCAAGCAGAAGCTGAACGAGCTGTTCGGCATGGTCGCCCGCGCAATAGCCAGTCACCGTTACGGCTTGGACTAGTTCCGTAGGTGGTTTTTCGCTTCCGTAGGTGGTTGGGTCTGAATACCCGGCATGAAAACGGCCAGAATAAAGCCTTTCTCCAACCCCGATACTCTGACCAACCACCTACGGAACACCCAAACCGCCTACGGAACCGCATGAGTAGTCCCCGCAATGGATTTTTCGCCATTGATTCGGGGAATCCATGAAAAGCCACAGCGGGCGCACCCTGCGTAAAAGGTCATGCCCGCCGATTCATGGGAGCCATATGCGCAAGGGCCGTGCGGAAGCCACATATGTGGCTTCCGCACGGCCCTTGCATTCGTTGAACACTACCGTTCAGCCTGTCCAATTCACCAAGAACGGGACAGGAACGAAGCAGAAGGAGCCTTACTCCAGTTCCACGGCGCCCGTGTACAGCTGGTAGTACTCGCCCTTCTGCGCGATGAGCTCGTCGTGCGAGCCGCGCTCGATGATGCGGCCATGGTCGAGCACCATGATCACGTCGGAGTTGCGCACGGTGGACAGGCGGTGCGCGATCACGAACACGGTGCGTCCCTTCATGAGGTTGTCCATGCCGGCCTGCACCACTTCCTCGGTGCGGGTGTCGATGGATGAGGTGGCCTCATCAAGGATCATGGCCGGCGGGTCTGCCACTGCGGCGCGTGCGATGGAGATCAGCTGGCGCTGGCCTTGGGACAGACCGGAGCCGTCGCCTTCGAGCACGGTCTGGTAGCCGTTGGGCAGCATGCGGATGAAGCTGTCCGCGTTGGTGAGCTTAGCGGCGGCGATGCACTCCTCGTCGGTGGCGTCGAGCTTGCCATAGCGGATGTTGTCCATCACGGTGCCGGTGAACAGGTTCACGTCCTGCAGCACGATGCCGAGCGACTTGCGCAGGTCGGGCTTGCGGATGCCCTTGACGGAGATGCCGTCATACAGGATCATGCCTTCCTGGATGTCGTAGAAACGGTTGATCAGGTTGGTCACCGTGGTCTTGCCGGCACCGGTGGCGCCGACGAGCGCGACCTTCTGGCCGGGCTTGGCGAACCAGGTGATGTCGTGCAGCACGGGCTTGTCCGGGTTGTAGCCGAAGGTCACGTCGGTGAAACGCACGTCGCCCTGCAGCAGGGTCAGGCGCCCGTCCGGCGAGGTGATCGCGTTCTCGCGCGCCTTCCTCGCCACTTCCGCGGCCTTCGGGCTCAGCGACTGCGCGGCCTTCAGGGAACGGGTGCCGTCGTCGCCTTCCTCACGCTTCCAGGCCCAATGGCCGGTTTCGTGGTCCACTTCGGTCATGGTGCGGCCGTCTTCGCCGAGCTCGACGTTGACGAGTGTGACGGAGCCGCCGTCGTCCTCGGGCTTCTCATCCATCAGCTGGAAGATGCGGGACGCGCCGGCGAGCGCCATCATCACCATGTTGAACTGCATGGAGACCTGGCCGAGCGGGTTGACGAAGGAGCGCGACAGGGTGAGCAGGGAGATGAGGGCGCCGAGGGTAAGCTTGCCTGCGCCGGCGAGACCGAAGTTGCCCATGCCGGAGAGCGCCATGAATCCACCGACGATGGCAAGCAGAATGTAGAGGATGTAGCCCATGTTGCCCACGACTGGCATGGTCACGTTGCCCCAGGTGTTCGCTTCGGCGGAAGCGTGGAACAGTTCCTCGTTCTTCTCGTCGAAGGTCTTCTGGGTGGCGTCCTCATGGTTGAAGACCTTGATGACCTTCTGACCGTTGACGGATTCCTCGACGAAGGCGTTCACATCGCCGATCCACATCTGCTGCTTGACGAAGTAGCGGCCGGAGCGGGAGACGATGGCGCGTACGACCACGAACAGGATCGCGGCGAACACGAGCACGAAGATCGTGACCGGCACCGACAGCCACAGCATGGAGACCAGTGCGGCCAGTGCGGAAATCGCGGACGAGAACATCTGCGGGAAGGACTGGCTGATGGCCTGGCGCAGGGTGTCGGTGTCGTTGGTGTAGCGGCTCATGATGTCGCCGTGCTCGTTGGTGTCGAAGTAGCGGATCGGCAGCGTCTGCTGGTGTGCGAACATGTCGTCGCGGATCTTCTTCAGGGTGCCTTGCTCGACGGTGACGATGAGCCACTGCCATAGCCAGCTGCAGAAGGTGCCGGCGGCGTAGAGGCAGCCCATCAGCGTCAGCGCACGCAGCAGCGGGCTCCAGTCGGGGTTCTTCACGCCGACCAACGGCAGAATGTAGCTGTCGATCAGCGACTGTAGGAACAGCGCGGAACCGGCTTGTGCGGCCGCACCGATCAGGATGCACAGTACGATTGCCACGACATGCCATTTGTATTGGAAAATGTAGCCGAAGATGCGCTTAGTGGTTCCCGGCGCGGCTTTCTGCGGTACCTTCGGTCCACCGTGCGGCACGGCATCGGGGCGCTTGGCTTTGTTTCCCTCCTGCGGGTGCATGCCCTGCGCGGTTTTCTTATTGGTTGTTGCACTCATGTCTGTTCCTCCTTTCACTTCAGTTCCTCAGGCTGGGCCTGGTTCTTGGTCTGCGATTCGTAGATGGAACGGTATTCGTCGCAGGTCCGCAGCAGTTCCTCATGGGTGCCGGATGCGGTGATGCGGCCTTCCTCCATGACGAGGATCATGTCGGATTCCTGCACGGACGCGATGCGCTGGGCGATGATGATCTTCGTGGTGTCGGGGATCTCGTCATGGAATGCGGTGCGGATCAGCTTGTCGGTCTTGGTGTCAACGGCCGAGGTGGAGTCGTCGAGAATCAGGATCTTCGGCTTCTTCAGGAGCGCGCGAGCGATGCACAGGCGCTGGCGCTGGCCGCCGGAGACGTTGGTGCCGCCCTGTTCGATGTACGTGTCGTACTTGTCCGGGAACTCCTGGATGAAGCCGTCGGCCTGCGCGAGCTGGCAGGCGTGGCGGATCTCCTCGTCGGTGGCGTTCGGGTTGCCCCAGCGCAGGTTCTCGGCGATGGTTCCGGAGAACAGCACGTTCTTCTGCAGCACCATGGCGACTTGGTCGCGCAGGACCTCCATGTCGTAGTCGCGCACGTCGACGCCGCCGACCTTGAGCGAACCGTCGGTCACATCGTACAGTCGCGGCACGAGCTGCACCAGGCTGGACTTCGCCGAACCGGTGCCGCCGACGATGCCGACGGTCATGCCGGAACGGATCTTCAGGTTGATATTGTCGAGCACCGGCTTTTCGGAGTTATCAGAGTAGCGGAAGTCGACGTTGTCGAATTCGATGGACCCGTCGGCCACTTCCTTGATGGGGTTGGCCGGGTTGGTCACCGTGCTTTCCTCGTTGAGCACCTGGCAGATACGTTCCGCGGACGCCTGGGAAATGATGCACATGACGAAGACCATGGACAGCATCATCATGGCCATGAGGATCTGCATGGCGTAGGTGACCAGTGCGGTCAGGTCGCCGGTGGTGAGCCCCAGCGTGGCATTATTGCCCGAGGCCACGATCTGCTTGGAGCCCATCCATGCAATGAGGATCATCGAGACGTATACGCAGACCATCATGAGCGGGTTGTTGAAGCTCATCACACGGTCGGCCTTGCTGAAGTCCTTGTAGATGCGCTGGGAGATGCGGCCGAATTTGGCGATTTCATGCGATTCGCGGGTGTAGGACTTGACCACGCGGATGCCTTGAAGGTTCTCGTCGACCACGTTGTTGAGCTTGTCGTAGGTGTGGAACACGCGCTCGAACACCGGGTGCACGTACACCGCCAGACCGCACAGACCGAAGGCGAGAACAGGGATGCACGCCAGGAACACCAAGGAAATGGACGGGCTGATGCGGAACGAGAAGATCCACGCCACGATCATCATGATCGGGGCTCGCACACCCAGACGAATGATCATGGAATAGGCGTTCTGCAGGTTGGTCACATCGGTGGTGAGCCTGGTGATGATCGAGCCGGTGGAGAACTTGTCGATATTGGTGAAGCTGAAGCCCTGCACCTTCTCGAATTCGTCATGACGCAGGTTCTTGGCGAATCCAGCGCCGGCGATCGCGGCGAACTTACCGGCAAGGAAGCCAGCCGCGAGCGAACATAGCGAGCACGCCAGAAGAATCAGACCGAATTTGACGATGGCGGGCATGCTTTTGCCGGTGATGCCTTCATCAATCAACGACGCCATCACCGTGGGGATGAGGATTTCCAGAACACCTTCGACCACCACAAATATCGGGGTGAGAATGCTGGGCTTCCTATATTCACGCAGCGATTTGCCAAGCGTGCGTACGAGATGCCGCTTTTGTTTTGGCTGCGATTGCACCGCAGCCGTTGTCACGTTTGTTCCGCTCACTTACTCTTCCTTTCCTGTTTCGTCTTCCTGTGATGTTTTCCGTACAGTTGGTTGCGATTCGCATTCCCGCGATTGCCGTTCCCGCGATTCCGCCTCGCACAATGCCAGGCTGGAGTAGCGACTTTCGTCGCCGATCAGCCCGGTGGAGACCAGATTGGTTTGCATCACGTCGAGCACGTGCATGAATTCGCGGATCTCGTCGTCGCTCAGGCCCTGCAGCAGAATGCCTTCCATGGCGATTGCGCTGGTGCGCAGCGCTTCGGCGATGTCGCGCGATTTGTCGGTAAGCACGATTTTCTTCAACCGCGCGTCCCTCGGCACGGATTCGCGCACGATAAGCCCTTTGCGTTCCATCAATGCGAGCACTCTGCTCGACGTCGACCGGGTGATGCCGAAGCGGCGTTCCACATCCTGCGGGAAGATCTCCCGTTCCGAATGGCGTGCGAGGAAGGTGATGATGTCGATGTTGCCACCGCTCAGACTCTCCACTTCCATGGGGCGCGTCACCGCAAGATACCGGTTGATGACGTTGTGCAGCGATCGGATGGCGACGCTCGGCGGCTTGCATGCGCCTCGGTCCCACGCTTCGGTGAACGCGGGGTTCACCGAAGCCGTTCCATCGTTCTGTATATCGTTCACGGAACATAAGATAACACGTTGTACATACAACAGTTGCATATGCAACATTCAGCGTGTCGTGTGTGACGGAACCGGATCGCAGCACACCGAGCGCAATATTGTAATCGCAAAATCGCTTAAAAATAGCCAAAAATAAGCCCGGAACAAGCCGAAACCAAGTATGAAAAAGCCGAGGATGTGGTCCGCACCGGTTCATTCGCGGGCCACATCCTCGGTCTAAATCCTTGAAACTCCTTTTGCTTACGTCTTGTTTACGTCAATCCGTCTTATTCGGCGGTTTCGGCGATTTTGGCGTATTCATCGAGCATGAAGGCGGTGATGGCCTTGCCGCCGTCGCTCATCAGCATCGGCATGGAGTTGATCGGCATGGACTTGAGGAACATGCGCATCATGTCGTTGTCGGGCAGCTGCGGCAGATTGCCGGCCTCGCCTTCCGCATACACGGATGCGACGATTTTGGAGCCGACCGGATCGTCGGCCCATTCGCCGAACGTGGACCATTCGTCGAGCGGCAGGGCCTTGCCGTCGCCGTCGAGCGTGACGACGGCCACGGCGGCGATGTCGCGGCTGGACGTGCCGACTTCGACGGTGTATTCGCCGGCTTCGACATGCCAGTCATCGAACTTCTCGGACCAGTAGGCGAAGGCGCGCTCGTCCAGATCGAAGGAGATCTCAGCCGATTCGCCGGCCTTGAGGAACACCTTTCGGAAACCCTTGAGCTCATGCTTCGGGCGGGCTACGGCGGCCTTGCCTGGAGCCACGTAGACCTGCACGGTTTCGGCGGCGTCCACGTCGGACGTGTTGGTGACGGTCGCGGTGACGTGTGCGGTGTTGGCGCCGGTCTTGGCGACGTTCACGCCGTCGATCGCAAAGGTCGCGTAGCTCAGGCCGAAGCCGAACGGGTAGTCGACGGCCTTGTCGTACGTGTCGTAGTAGCGGTAGCCGACGAACACGCCCTCACCATAGTCGACGTGCCCCTCCTCACCCGGCCAGTTGATCATGCTCGGATCGTCGTTGATGTTCATCGGAATGGTCTGTGCCAGCTTGCCGGACGGGCTGACCTTGCCGAAGATCACGTCGGCGAGCGCCGGACCGCCCGCCTGGCCAAGCAGCCAGGATTCGAGGATGCCCTTGGCGTTGCCCGCCCATGGTGCCACGGAGACGACGGATCCGTTGGACAGCACCACGACGATGTTCTTGTTTTCGGCGGCGACGGCTTTGAGCAGTTCGACCTGCTTGGCTGGAATGTCGAGGGTTTCACGGTCGAAGCCTTCGGATTCGGCGGCTTCCGGAAGGCCGAGGAACATGAGGACGACGTCGGCGTTTTTGGCGGTTTCGACGGCTTCGGCTTCGAGCTTGGCGTCGGCCGGTTCGAGGTCGAGGGTGAAGCCGGGGGCGAATGCGGCGTCGACGCCCCGCGCGGCGAGGGTGTCGAGGAAGCTGGTCATCTTGGTTGGGGTGATGTGGGACGAGCCGCCGCCCTGGTAGCGCGGGGTGCGCGCGAATTCGCCGATGACGGCGATTTTCGCGTTTGCCGCGACCGGCAGGATGTCGTCGTCGTTTTTGAGCAGCACCATGGATTCGACGGCGGCCTGGTGGGCCACCTCGTCGTGGGCGTCCACGTCGAAACGGTAGTTCTCGACGCTCATGGCGGCACGGGTCTTGTTCACGAGGTCGACCATGCCTTGGGCCATGCGGTCGAGCTGTTCGGGCTGGATGCGGCCGTCACGTGCGGCGTAGACGATCTGGTCGTCCGTGTAGCTCGGCGGCATTTCAAGGTTGAGGCCGGCGTTGAGGGAGGCGACGCGGTCGTGGTCGGCGCCCCAATCGCTCATGACGATGCCTTCATACCCCCATTCGTCGCGCAACACGTCGGTGAGCAGCCAGCGGTTTTGTGCGGAATGCACGCCGTTGATGCGGTTGTAGGAGCACATGATGGTCCATGGCTGGGCGGTTTTGACGATGTGTTCGAAGGCCGGGAAGTAGATTTCACGCAGCGCGCGCTGGGAGATGTTGGCGGATACGCGCAGACGGTCGGTCTCCTGGTTGTTGGCCGCGAAGTGCTTGAGCGAGGTGCCCACGCCCTTGGACTGCACGCCGGCGACGATGCCGACTGCCTCATGGCCGGCCAGATACGGGTCTTCGGACCAATATTCGAAGCAGCGGCCGCCGAGCGGATTGCGCTTGATGTTGACTCCGGGGCCGAGGATGACGGCCACCTTCTCCTGGATGCATTCCTCCGCCATGGCCTCGCCGACCTTGTGGATGAGTTCCGGGTTCCAGGAGCTGGACAGGCCGGCTGCCGGCGGGAAGCAGGTGGCGGGCACGGAGTCGTTCAGGTCGGTTTCGCCGGTGCTGGATGCCAGGGATTTGCGCAGTCCGTGGGGGCCGTCGGTGATCATGTAGCCGGGAATGCCTTTGGTTTCCACACCCTGCAGGTGCCAGGCGTCGCCGCCGGAGGTGAGGGACGCCTTCTCTTCGAGGGTCAGGTCGTTGACGGAAGGATAAGCGGTGTCGCTCATGAGCTGCCTCTTTCGTATGTCTTCTGTGTTTCTGGTGCCTTTCGGCTATTTTCTCGGCCGTCTCGCGATTGTTTCGCGGTGGGACTTCAACCCCGAATTCCCTACCTACCGATTGGTAGGTACTTTATCAAAAAACAATCCTCAACACGCCAATCATCTTTGGAAAAGAAACCGACCGACCGTAAAGTGAATTGCATATTCCAATAACCTCCAGCAACGACGGGAGCACATTATGGCCAACGACGAAGTCGACCGCAGAAGCGCGATTCTCAACGCGGCGGTCGAATGTTTCGGCACGCTCGGCTACTATGGCACGTCGCTGCAGCGCATCGCCACCATGGTGAACCTCACCAAACCGGGCGTGCTGCATTACGTCGGCAGCAAGGAAGGGCTGCTGCATGCGGTGCTCGACGAAATGTACGACCGTGAGACCGAGGACGTCACCGCCGGCATGGTGCGCGACGAGCGTCCGCTTATCGCCGAAATGTGGCGCAGGACGGTGGCGGTCAACGCCAAACGTCCCGAATTGGTGCACATGTTCTCCACGCTGAGCGCCGAGGCGCTCAATCCCGACCATCCGGCGCATGATTATTTCGCCGAACGCGAGGAACGTATCGTGGAAGTGGCCGCGAACATCCGCTGGCATGTGCCGGAAGGCGTTGACGCCGAGCAGGTGCTGCGTTCCGGATTCGCGATGATGGACGGCGCGCAGCTGCGTTGGCTGCGGGTTCCGGGGCGCGATTTGAACGAAATGTGGGCGAGTTGCGAGGACGTGCTCTTCCCCCTGCCGCAGTGGGAGGGCTACCGCTGACCATGAAATATCTGTTGGCACCGGATTCGTTCAAGGAAGCCGCTTCCGCGCAGGCCGTGGCTGAGTCGATGCGCCGGGGCGTGGCGGCCGGCGATCCCGGCGCCGAATGCCGCATGATGCCGTTGTCCGATGGCGGCGAGGGATTGACCGATGCGCTGGTCCAGGCAACCGGCGGCGAATTGCGATCGGAGCACGCGCATGACGCGCTGGGCCGGCCGATCATCACACGATATGGATTCCTTGGCGAGGGCGGTTTCGGAACATCTCACGATGGAGAGAATCCTCGCACCGCGGTGGTCGAGTTGGCTGCGGCGAGCGGCATCGAGCGCATCTCCCCCGCCGACCGCGATCCGTTGGCGGCGTCCACTTTCGGCACCGGCGAGCTGATTCGCGCCGCGATCGACGCCGGAGCGGAACGCATCGTACTTGGATTGGGCGGCAGCGCCACCACCGACGGCGGCACTGGCCTGGCCCGAGCGCTCGGCCATCGTTTCCTCGATGCGGACGATTGCGAGTTGCCGCTTGGCGGCGGCGCACTCCCCCGGCTTGCCCGCATCGACGACACCGAGGTTCCCGACGACGTGCGAAACATCCCGATCGTATTGGCATGCGACGTCACCAATCCTCTGACCGGGACGGACGGCGCCGCCGCCGTGTTCGCGCCGCAGAAAGGCGCGAACACGGAACAAGCCGCATTGCTCGACTGCGGTTTGGGCAGGCTCGCCGACGCCATCACGGCACTGAACGGTCGCAAAATAACAGATAAGCCGGGCGCGGGCGCGGCGGGCGGCACCGGCGGCGGCATGCTGGGCCTGTTCAACGCGACCATGCGCCCCGGCATCGAGTTGGTGCTCGATTTGCTGCATGCACGCGAGGCGTGCGCGTGGGCCGATGTCGTCATCACCGGCGAAGGGTCGATCGACGGGCAGACGCCGTACGGCAAGGTACCGAGCGGCATCGCGCGACTGGCGAAATCGCAAGGAAAACCGGTTATCGCCATCGGAGGAAAAGTGACGCGCGATCCGAACGTCACCGCCGCGCTCAACGAAGCCGGCATCGTCGCGACGTTCGGCATCGCACCCGGCCCAGCCGCTCTGCCGCAACTGCTCGCCGACACGGAACGCAACGTGGAAGCCACCTGCGCCGCGATCGCCGGGCTGCTGAGCGTCGCGCGCGAATGCTCATCGAGACCTCATCAATGAGGAACAGGAACCCCGCCTGTTGCACCGGTATTGAGGACTACTTTGGGGTCATCATCAACAGGCCACTCGCCTGAACTAGATTTTCACATCTGCTTACGGTAAGTATTCACGCAAGAGCGGAACCGCGAAATCAACTTCGCCGCAACCGGTCTGACGAATGACATATGCATTCAGCAACCGCTTGCGAATATGTTTGGCATTGTCGATATCAAAATTATCAAAGCTATCGAAAAACGACAGAAGTGAAGCCTTCCACCGCGCATGACCAGCTATGCGGCGCGCTTCGAGAAGCGGAACATGAGCAGGGCCAGGATCTCACCCGTCACGGCCATGCCGAAGAACACCCACATGCTGGCGGAGAATCCGGCGACGTAGGCGGCCGCGGACTTCATGCCCGCGACACGGTTCGCTGCGGAGAATTCGGCGATCAGCGTGGACGCGACCGCGGTGCCGATGGCGCCGGCGAGCTGCTGCACGGTGTTCATCACCGCGGAGCCGTCGGCGTTCATCGCGGCCGGCAGCTGGTTCAGCGCATGCGTCTGGTCGGGCACGAGCACGAATCCGGATGCGGCCATGAACAGCGCGTAGGCGATCGCGACGGCCCATTCATGCGCGCCGCCGAGCATCATCACAATATCCATGATGGCCACGCCGACAAAACCGCAGGCGATGAATTTCGGCGGAAAATGCGCTTTCAGCGCGCCTCCGATCAGCGGCGCGGAAATCGCGCCGACCACGGCTCCCGGCAGCAGAATCAGGGCGGCGATCATGCTGGTGTGGCCGAGTCCGCGCTGCAATAGAATCGGCAGCAGGAAGTTCACACCGAGCACGCCACCGGACGACATCAGCAGAATCAGCATGCCCAATGTGAATCCGGGGAATGCGAACGTGCGCACCTCGACCAGCGGATGCTCCATCTTCAGCTGCACGGCGGCGAACACACCCAGCACCACGATCGCGCCGACAAGCACCGTCCAGAAGCGCCAGTCGCCGTTCCACTGCGCGAAGAAGCTCGCCGCCACGATGATGCCGGCCAGACCGGCCGCCACCAATACCAGCGACGGCACCGACAGATGCCCCTTCCCGCCGTGGCGGATGTCGGGGACGGTAGCGCATCCCAGCACGAGCGAGATGAGCAGGAACGGGATCATCGTGTAGAAGATCCAATGCCAGTTGAGGAATTCCATGACGAGCCCGCCGAACACCGGGCCGATGGCCGGGGCCGCGCAGGTCACCAGACTGACCAGGCCAAGCATCATGCCGCGCTTGTCGAACGGCGCTTTCTCCAGGATGATGTTGGTCAGCAACGGCAGCGAGACGCCCGTGCCCAACGCCATGATGAGTCGCGCGGTGAGCAACATGGGGAAGTTCACGGCGAGCGCGCCGACCACCGTACCTGCCGAGAACAGCGCCACGGCAGTGACGAGCAGCCCCTTGGTGGGGAATGTGCGCACCATGAACGGTGAGGTGGGGATGGCTATGGACAGGAGCAGCAGATAGCCGGTGGTGAGCCATTGCACCACGTCGGCGGAGATGGAGAACTCCCCCATCAGCGTGGAGTAGGCGATGTTGAGCGACGTTTCGGATAGGATGCCGAGGAAGGTGAGGATGGCAAGCGCCACCACCACGATGGTGAGTCTGCCTTCGCTCATGGTGCCGGCGGAGCTGGCTGCCGGTGTTGTCCGATGGTTGTGTCGTTCGTCGTGGATGCTCACGGTTCTCCTTGTCGTGTTGGCGTCGTCGGCGTTGACGGCCGCCGGCGATATCCGCATATCGTATTGCCTCGCCTATATCTAGGGAGGAAAAGTTACGCGAAATTGCATGCGCGTATTCGGACACGCCCCCGATTGCGCCAATGCTGCCTATGATGAGATGAAAGCGTGCCGATTACGAAGGGGGCGCATCAGTATAAAGAGAGACTGATGAGAAGGACACCGTTGCTTGTGTTGCGCGGCGGCGGCCGCGGCCGTCATGGCGCTGGGCGTCACCGTGCAGGCGCAATGCGCCGAACCGTATCCGTCCGATACGCAGCAGCCGGATTACACGGCATTGCTCACCGATTTCACCAATTATTACCAGCCGGATCTCACCGCGCCTTCCACGGAGCTGCGTGGACGCGTGGTCAATGCAGAGGTGCTCAAGGAAAACAGCGACGCCACGGTGTCGGTGAATCATAAGGCCAATGAGGGGCGGACCAGTGATGACGATCCGCTCAATCCTCAGCAGCAGCGCGCATTGAAGGACAGTGATTCGCTGATCGAAAACACGTACTCCGATGCGCTTGGCCCGGTTTTGGGGAGGTTTCTGAGCGAGGGCATCAAGCAGGGTGATCTGCCACTTTCCACAACGTTGTTGGTCAAACGGCCCGGAGAAAGCGACATCGGCACGGAACGGCACGCGTTGCTGTCACGGTATGTGAACGATTCCGCCGTGAAGAAGCAGTATGTCCATCCGCGTCCGTTCACGGATCGCACGAATGGCGGCTATGTGGCTGCCGGTCTGCCGAAGACCGAGAATATCATCCATCTGCCGGTGTGGACGGACGATTCCGGCACGCAGCACAACCCCGGCTATGACACGCTCGCCCCCACTGGTTCGTTCCTTTCCGGTCACACCACCGTCGCCTATTCCGGCGGTATCGGCCTGGCCACGCTGCTGCCCCAGCTCGCGCCGGAGATCATGACGCGCGCATCGGAGGCGGCCAACAATCGTCTGATCGTGGGCGTGCACTATCCGCTCGATCTGATGGGCGGGCGCATCATCGGAGAGGCCGGGCTTGCGACGCGGTGGTCCGATGAACAGTTCCGCAACGACAAGTTGATGCCGGCATATCAGGAAATGCAGGCGTATATGGCGAAGCGTTGCGTGGGCGCCAATATCGTTGCCCGCGCGGCGGATGATCCGACGACCGTGCAGAATTGCGTGACCGCGTTGAACGCGAATTCCGCCGATTCCTCCAAGCCGAGCGGCGGATACACCAACGATTTCACCGACGATTTCAGTACACAGCCGGTGACCAACCGCGCGTCGGCATTGGCCGCCTATCAGGCACGCATGAGCTATGGATTCAAGCCGACCTCCGCCACCGGCAAGGCCGCCGTCGTACCGGAAGGCGCGGAGAATCTGTTGACCACCGCGTTCCCGACGTTGAACGCCGAACAACGGAGGGCCGTGCTGGCCGCCACGGAGATTGATTCCGGCGAACCGTTGGACGCAAGCTCGAACGGCTATCAGCGGCTGAATCTCGCCGCCGCCTACAGCGCCAAAGTGACGCTGTCCGCAGACGGTTCCGTGGTCAAGGTGGAGCCGGGGCAGGCCGTCGCCTCCGTGGTGCGCGAGGGCGCCCCAGCTAAGCCCGGCTCATCCAGCGGAAGGAGCGATGCCACTGCCAGCACCACCAAAACCATTGCGAACACCGGCTCGGACATGCTGGCTCCGGCAGGCATGATGGTCGCCTGCTTCATGCTTGGCATCGGATTGATGCTGACCCGCCGACGCGCGTAAGGCAATAGGTCGGGTCACCCTATGGGAGGCCCGACCTTCACTCACCTATTGAAACGGCAACGACGCCGATGCTCATTGCAACCTGTACTCCAGATACACCTGCTCCTCTTCCATGAGCCCTTGGAGCAATGCGGCCCCCACCCTGCGATGCGGAATCCGCACCGTTGGCACAGGCGTTTCGCCGGCTCGTTATGCGCATAGGTGTCGAGGCGGACGACCGCGCAGCCGTGCCCGGCCGCATATTCCTTCGCGTATTGCACCATCCGGCTTCCATACCTGTGGCCCGCGAACCGCGGCGGCACGCACAGCGTATGCACGACAAGCACATCCTCGCCTTCGCCGGGATACTGCCATGCCACGTCGTCGTATTCCGCGGGCTGGGCATTTCAATATCATGCTGGCACGGATCTCACCATCCTCTTCCAGCACGATCATCTCCCCCTGCGGGCACGGCGCGCTTCGGTACAGCGATCGTCGGGTATACGCCCAATTCCCAATGGGAATCGCCTCCATGCTCCTGCTCGTAAGTCAGCAGGTCCTCGTAGGTCGCGGCGATCGCCGCGATATCCGCAGATGTTGCCTGTCGTATCATGCTATTTCTTCCTTTTCGAACCCCGGTAAACCGTAACCGATGTGTCATGGCGAGATTCCGTAGAGGGTTTCACTGTTCCGTAGGTGGTCGCCGGTGGTATCGGGGATGAGGAACGGCTTTATTCAGGCCATTCCTTCGGCAGGCATTCAGCCCCAACCACCTACGGAACCCGAAAACCGCCTACGGAAAGACCGGACCTTGCCGTGACTCCCGGCCCGTATGCATGCATGGAGCCGATACCGCAACCAAGAAGTCATTGTAGAACCGCCCACACGAGCAATGTCCGCCAAATACGACATGCGCTGCGGCGACTTGTGAAATTACCTGAATCATCGTAAAATACCAAGTGGTAATTAAAGGACACCGCTTCAACGAGGAAAGTGAGCAATCCATGACCAACACCACCGACCTGCCATACAAGAATCCCAACCTGCCTGCCGAAGAGCGCATCGCCGATTTGCTCGGACGCATGACCCTCGAAGAGAAGGTCGGCCAGATGATGCAGCTTGATGCTCGCAGCGGCGATCTGGATGACCTGATCGTCAACAAGCACGTCGGCTCGATTCTGCACACCTCCCCCGCGGACCTGCCCCGCGCGGTCGAGACCGTGAACACGAAGACCCGCCTCGGCATTCCGCTGATCATCGGCGACGACTGCATCCACGGCTATTCCTTCTGGCCAGGCTCCACCATCTTCCCATCCCAGCTCGGCATGGCAACAAGCTTCGACACGGCCAAGGTTCAGGCCGCGGGCCGTGCCACCGCCGAAGAGGTCTCCACCACCGGCGTGCATTGGACGTTCTCCCCCGTGCTGTGCATCGCCCGCGACACCCGTTGGGGCCGTGTGGACGAGACGTTCGGCGAGGATCCGTATCTTATCGGCGAGATGGCCTCCGCCATCGTCAAGGGCTATCAGGGCGGCGCCAAAGCTGGCGAGCCGCTCGCCAAGGATGCGATTCTGGCCTGCGCCAAGCATTTCGCCGGCTATTCCGAAACGCAGGGCGGCCGCGACGCTTCCGAAGCGGACCTGTCCCACCGCAAGCTGGAATCGTGGTTCCTGCCGCCGTTCGAACGCGTGGCGAAGGAGGGTTGCGGCACGTTCATGCTCGGATACGAATCCATCGACGGCGTGCCGGTCACCTTCAACAAGTGGCTGCTGTCCGACAAGCTGCGCGGCGACTGGCACTACCAGGGCACGCTGATCACCGACTGGGACAACGTCGGCCGTTCCGTGTGGGAGCAGAAGGTCAAGGCCGATTACGTGCACGCCGCCGCGGACGCGGTCAAGGCCGGCAACGACCTGATCATGACCACGCCGAAGTTCTACGAAGGTGCCATCGAGGCCGTGAAGACCGGCCTGCTGGATGAGTCGCTGATCGACGAAGCCGTGTCCCGCATCCTCGCACTCAAGTTCCGCCTGGGCCTGTTCGAAGATCCGCGTCTGCCGGACCAAGAGCGCATCAAGACGGTTATCGGCTCCAAAGCCCATCAAGAGCTCAACCTGCAAATCGCACGCGAATCCGTGGCGTTGCTGAAGAATGACGGCGCATTGCCGTTCTCGGCTGCGGCGGGCAAACGCATCGCCGTGGTGGGCCCGCTTGCCGATGACGCGCAGGAGCAGTTGGGCGATTGGGCCGGCAATTCCGGTCAGGTCAATTGGATGCCGGATGGCCAGCCGCGTGAGATGATCACCACCGTGCTTGACGGGTTCAAGCAGCTTGCGCCCGAAGGATGCGAGGTTGCGTATTCGCGTGGCGCGAACATCATCGATTTGGTGGACGATCCGGAAGGCGAGTTCTATCCGGATGGCCAGCCTCGTCCGAAGCTCGCCGTCTCCGCCAAGTTCGACCAGCAACTGCTGGATGAGGCGGTGGACAACGCTCGCCGTTCCGACCTTGTTGTCGCCGTCGTGGGCGATGTGGTGCAGTTGGTCGGCGAGACCTGCTCCACCGCCACACTGGAACTGCTCGGCGGGCAGAACGCCATGCTCAAAGCGCTTGCCGACGTGGCCCGCGAGACCGGCAAGCCGCTGGTCGTGGTGCTGATGAGCTCCAAGCCGCAGGTGATGCCGGCATGCGTGATCGGCACGAATGGCGTGATCGTGGACGAATCCACGGCCGACGGTGTCAGCGCGTTCATGTGGGCGCCGAATCCGGGTATGAAGGGTGGCCAGGCCATCGCCGAAATCATTCTTGGCGAAACCGAGCCGAGCGGACGTCTGCCGATCACCTTCCCGCGTCATGCGGGCCAGCTGCCGGTCTATTACAACCAGATCCGTGGCCAGCACGGCAATCGTTATGCCGATCTCACGCAGGATCCGGCGTTCGCGTTCGGCGAGGGCCTCGGCTACACGACCTTCGCATATGGCGAACCGACAATCACGAACGTTCCGGCTTCCGGCACGTTCGCCACCACCGATACCGTGCATGCCGAGGTTGCGCTCACCAACACCGGCGAGCGCAAGGGCACCGAAGTAGTGCAGTTGTATATCGGCGATATCGTGACGTCCTACAGTTGGACGGACCGCGAGCTCAAAGCGTTCCAGCGCGTGGAGCTTGAGCCGGGTGAGACCAAGACCGTTGCGTTCGATATTCCGGTTTCGGAGTGCACTATCGTCGATTCGGATGCCAACCGTATCGTCGAGCCGGGCGAGTTCGAAGTGTTGATTGGCCATTCGAGCCGTCGTCGCGATTTGAAGCGCACCACGTTCACTGTGGCGTAGTTGTATGCGATAGTGCGATTGCGTTGCGTAACCACATTGCGTAATCGCACTATTCAATACCCCCTTTCGCTCACGCAAAGTAAATCAAGCCGTCAATATACGTATGTGAGCGAAAAGGGGTAATCGTATGCCATTATGCAAAATCACAAATGGCGGAATTCCAACGTTTCCTATTTCTAAAATCAGATAATTCAGCGCACGTATGCGCAAAAACGCACTTTTCCGCAATCCGTGAGCAAAAGGGTGGCTTGCGATTGGACTCGTGCAAGCCACAAACCACCAATCAAATCGCAAATCGCAATCCGTGAGCAAAAGGGTGCCTCACGCAAACCAAACCGCAAACCGCAGGTCGAAAAACGAAAGCAGATAGACAATCATCAGAATCACGCAATCGCAACCAACCGGCGGAACGGACACGACCAAATCAATAAATCCGAATCAGCGGTAGGCGTCCCACAGGGGCTCGGGGAACAGCAGGTTTTCCATTTCAGCCCATTCTGCGCATAGGTCGACTTCCGGCTCACGCAGCCACCACAGCTGGATGCCGTCCATGATCTCCATGGCTTTGCGCACCACTGGCCGCATGCTTTCCTCCCATGAGCCGAGTTGCGGCGGAACCAACCATGGATAACGGGAATAATGTGCCCAGATGTTGTCCATTCGTTCCATAAATTCGTCATGCAATGGATGGTCCGGATTCAGCGATTCCGCCGACAGCACGGTGAACAGCTGCACCATCATGCGCCGGCGCGAATTGTGTTTCACCAGGTAGCGCAGGTACGCGGGGAAATGCGGCGCGGACGTGTCGCTGCCCGGCATGCCCGATGAGAAGAAGTCCTCCGGAGTGCCGGTTTGCCCGTAGTATTCGTCATATACCAGCGCCAGCATCTTGTCTTTGTTTTCGACGTATCGCAGCACGCCTTGTTTGGAAATGCCGACCCGATCGGCCACGTCCTGGATGGAGATGCCGTTGAATCCGCGTTCGCTGATGAGCTGCACCGCCGCATCCAGCACTTCCGCACGACGCTCTTGTGGCGATTTGCGGGTACGTTTCGAAGTCTCTTCCTCTGCCATGACTCCGAGTCTAATGCCCTTTGCGTCGATTGTCGTTGATTGACGGCGCCGATGCCACGTCATCGTGGGGCGCATCCGCTTGAATCCATCCGTGACGCCATACGCGGGTTAGATCCCATGCTTCGAGATTGCCACCGTTGCGCGGGTCACGTGGCGGTTTTCCTTCGCCGCTGCCCGGTTTCGCGGAGCGCGCAAGCTGGTAGCTCCAATAGATCTGCCCCGCCGACGCATCCCATGCCGCGCGTTGCAATCGCGATACTTGACGGTATGCGTCCGCTCGGTTCCGGCTGTGCAGTGCCCACCGGTTCTCCACGCACCACTCACCCACAAGTACAGGGATATGACAGGCCGCCGAACGGATGGCGATTTCGCGCGCACCCACCAGCATTCGGTACAGCCATGGCAGGTGCCGCGATTGCAGGTACAGTCGGCGTGCCGGTCCCGCGAACAACGGTTCCTCCATGGCGATGAGATATTGGTGGGTGTCGAGCATGACATTGCGCATGCCAGCACGACGGAACCAACCACCCCAGCGGAGCAGTCGGAAACCGTCATGGAATACGATCACGGTTTCCGGACGTAGCACGGCGCGCAACCGGGCGTAAGCGTCGCGGTAGAAGCGCTTCAGAAAACGCAGTGAGACATACGTGCTACCGGAAGCCTCATGAGAGTCTTTCGCCGTGTTCGACGTGCTATGGAACACTGACCAGCTCACTGGTTCGTTGAGTACTTCGATGCCGTGCAGGGCCGGTTCGTCGCGGTATCGGCGAGCCAATCGCTCCAGCACGTTCAGCGTGTACTCCACCAAGTCCGTATTCTGCGCCCATTTGCACACACCCGTCAGACCGCCGTTGTCGAAACCATTCTGCGAGCCGGGCACGGTATGCAGGTCGATCATGATCTTCAGTCCCGTCTCCCGCGCCCAACGGAACGCGCGGTCGAGGTACGTGATGCAGCCCGGATGCCCGGGCCAGTCGCCGAAGATGAAATATGGTATGGGAATGCGCACGAGATTGAGCCCATGGTCGGCGATGACGCGGAAATCCTCCAGGGTGATGTAGGCGTCGCGGTGCCGGCGCAGTTCCTCGGCGAGATTCCGTTCGGACCAGAGGGCGCCGTGTGTGCGGTGCATCCAGATTTCGTCATCTTCGGCAGTGCGGACGAATGGTTCCGGATCCATCCATTTCTCCAGCACCAGCCAGTTACCGAGGTTCACGCCGTTGATTCGCTCGTCGATGCCCAGCACCATGCATCCCACCGCCTTTCTGTGCGGGGTTTCGCCCGGCTTGCCGTTTCCGCCTATTCAAAAACCAAACAGCCCAAACCAAACCCCTATTTCAGCCCAATGGGCCAAGGAACGCACCGTTCGCAACGTTCCTTGGCCCATTGTATGCGTCCCGCAATCAGCCACGCGGCCGGTTGGAATCGGACCACGGCCGGATTGGGGTTTCGGAATGATCGTGGCCGGATGGGCGGGATCAGTCGACCGGCTTCGTCTCGTCCGCCTCGTAGTCGAAGAAGTCGAAGTCGGCAGTCTTCTCATGCAACGCGGCGTCGGTGACGGCGACGCCGACCATGGTGCCGGTGAGCAGCTTGTAGTTCCAGTAGTAGAAGCCGCTGCCCTTGCTCCATGCGGCGAGCTGGGATTCGGCCACGCCCTGGTACAGCGAGCGCTTCTGTTCGGCGGTCAGGGTCTCGGCCTGCGCGCCTTCCTCGCCGTTGAGCACGCTTTGGCCGCCGTGGGTGTCCACGCCGCAGCCGACGGAGTTGAACAGGCACCACTCCCCCACGATCACCGGGAAGTATTCGCTCATCTCGGCGATCATCGGCGCGTAGGTGTTTCGCACGAAGTCGTCGCAGCCTTCCACGGTCTGCGGGCAGCCCATCATTTCGGCGGTCATGAGGTACTGGTGGGTGTCGAGGACCACGTTCTCGAATTCCGGCGCGAGCCTGCCATCGGACCCGCGCATGAAGTCCTTCCACTGCTCGATGTCGAAGCCGTCGTGGAACACCACGGCCTTGTCCGCCGGCAGCGCGCCCTTGTCGGCGTCGCGCAGACGGTGGTAGGCGGTGACGTAGAAGTCCTTGAGCCAGTCGAATCCGATCGGGCCGGTGCCTTCGGCGAGCTCCGGGTCGACCGCCTTGTAGCGTTCGGTCACGTTCATCATCGGCCAGGAGGTGGTGGTGTTCGGCTCGTTGATGATCTCGATGCCCATCAGCGCCTGGCGATGGCCGTACCGCCTGGCGAGGCGTTCGAGCACGGACAGCACGAATTCGACCTCGTCCGGCAGCTGCGCCCACTTGCACACGCCGGAGATGCCGCCGTTGTCGAAGCCGTTCTGGCTCATCGGCGCGGTGTGCAGGTCGATGAGGATGGTCAGACCGTATTTTTCGGCCCAGTTGAAGGCCTTGTCGAGTTCGTCGATGCAGCCGATGAACGGCGCGCGGTCGCCGAAGATGAAGTACGGCACGGGGATGCGCACGGAGTTCAGCCCCCATGATGCGATGGTGGCGAAGTCGCGTTCGTTGATGTATTCGGCGCGGTGGGTCTTGATGCGGGCCTCGTAGACGGCCGGATCGAGCTGCGTCGGCAGGTAGTATTCGTCGTCCGCGGTAGTGCCGTCGAACAGCGCCGGATTCATCCACTTCTCCAGCACCAGCCAGTTGCCGAGGTTCACGCCTTTGATGTAGTCAGGATTCATGTGCACTCCTTCGTACGTCATGCAGTTTCTATTACTTAGTAACTACTTAGTTATATCGTAATACATTTCCGTTCCACACGCAACCCAATCTCGTCGGCATCCCACGGCGAAGGACTGCTCGGATGAGAAAAACCACCAATACAAACAAAGGTGCCCGCTGCGCATGGAGGGGATCCATCGCGGCGGGCACCTCATGGGCAGGGCGTCGGCGATCGGCATATCGCCGGGAAAAAGGGAAAAACCGGCATTACGCGCGAACCGACGCCGTATCACTCCGGCTCAGTCCAGCACGAAGGTGTTGAACGATCGCGGAGCAAGCGTTACCTTGAAGCCGCGTTCGGCGGCATCGGGATCGGCGAATGCGAACGGACGCTCCTCGTCGAGGGCGTTCTGTGCCACGACCACCACCGTGCCGTCCGGGTTGCGGAAGGCGATGGCCATCGAGTTGAAGTGGCCGGTGGTGCCGAGCACCTTCGCGCCGGGCCTGACGTAGTGCGAAAAGTGGCGCATCACGTAGTATTCCGGATTGCGGCGCACCTCATGCTTGTCGGCGGTGATGGTGAACAGGGAGTTCTGCCACCAGCCCCATGTGGAATCCTGGTCGTCGAGGATCATGTTCCAGTAGGTGTATGCGGTGGCGCCGTTGCGGAAGTAGTGGTTGATCAGATGGAAGATGTACTCCGCGTACTCCCAGCTGTTGTCGCCGGTACCGCATTCGGACTCCGACTGGATCAGCTCGATCTCCGGCCAGGATTCGTGCGTGCGGGCGATGCAGTTCTGGCCGGCCCACTGGTAGGCGATGCCCTTGATGTACTTGCGCGCGCCGTCGTCGAAGAGGATGTTGTCGACGAAGCGGTTGTAGTTGTTGAGCGTCATGCCATATCCGCCGCCGGTCCAAGCCATGTCCTCCGGGCCGTTGAGCGTGCCAAGCCAGATGTCGGTGTCGAGTCCGGCCTCGTCGAACGCCGGTCCGAGGTAGTCGCGGATGAACACCTTGAGCGCTTCGGAATCCCACAGGGCGCTCGGGAACTTCTGGTCGGCGAACACCTCGTTCTGCACGTGCAGCTGGTTCACGGTGATGCCGTGCTCGGCATAGGCCTGGATGTACTTGACGAAGTACTTGGCGTAGGCCTTCAGGTTCTCCGGGGTCTGCACGAGACGGCCGTAATTGTAGGCCTTCGGGCGCTTCATCCACGTCGGCGGGCTCCACGGACTGGAGAACAGCTGCATGTTCGGCTGCCATTCCTGTGCGCGGTGGATGTACGGGATCAGGGTCTGCTCGTCGTGTTCGACGGAGAAATGCTCCATCCCGTAGTCGCCGTCGACCTCGTCGTAGCTGTACCAGTGGTCGGCGAAGTCATTGGCGCCGACGGGGGCGCGGTTGAAGGTGAAGTTCATTTCGTCGGGGCTGAACAGCTCCTTGATGATCTGGTCGCGTTCGGCTTCGCTGACGTTCTGCAGCGGCAGCCAGCCGAGTTCGTTGAAGCAGCCGCCGAAGCCGCGCAGGGCCTGGTATTCGTTGCCGTCGAGCTGCAGGTCGGCCGCGGTGGTGGCGTTGGTGGATTCGATGTCGGAGGTTCGGTCGGCAAGCTTGTCGTCTTGCGTCGTTGCAATCCAGGTGGTCATGATGTTCCTTGGTATTGTCGTTGATAATTCGGATATTCGTTGATGGTTGGCATGGATGGGAGGCGGGGCGATTCGGTCCCGCGGAGGGGAGACGGCCTATGGCACGACCGTCTCCCCCGGTTTACAGCAGCTGCCTTACTTGACCTTCTTGATGGCCATGATGAAGAAGCAGCCGATGATGGCCAATACGATGGACGTCGGGAACGCGAAGTTGTAGCCGAGGTTGACCACGATGGCGGACATGACGACCGGGCCGCACATCTGGCCGAGGGTGGTGGCCATGTTCAGGATGCCCAGATCCTTGCCGGCCTCTTCCTTGTTCGGCAGCACGTCCACCAGCAGCGCCTGGTCGACGGCGGAGTAGACGGCGTAGCCGAGGCCTGCGATGCCGGCGAACAGGTACATGCCCATGGTGGACTTGAAGATCCACGGCATGGCGATGCCGACGGCGAACAGCACGGAGGCGACGACGACCGGGACCTTGCGGCGGCCGATGAGATCGGAGACCGGGCCGGAGATGAAGGAGCCGACCAGGGACATGACCATCATGATCATGGACACGACGGACACGGTGACGGCGGATTCCTTGACGGACTGGCCGATGTAGTTCTGGATGATGTACAGCTGGTAGACGTTGATCATCTGGTAGGCCATGAGCATGCAGAAGCGGCCGGCGAACGCCTTGTAGAAGTCATGCGCGGTGGAGAACTTCGGCGGGCGGAAGGAGGAGAGGATGTCCTTGGCGGAGCCTTCGTCCTTCGGCAGGAAGTCTGCGGACTGCTCCTTCGGGATGATGATCACGGCGACCACGCCACCGAGGAACATGAGCACGCCGGCGACGGCGAAGCCCGGAATCAGGTTTTCGATGAACAGTGCGCCGAGCATGGTGCCGATCGGAGCGCCGATGGTGGAGCCGGCGCCGTAGAAGGCGGACATGGTGCCACGGATCTTGGAAGGCACGCGGTCGGACAGGATGGCGACCATCGGCGCGATCATGCAGTTCAGACCGAACATGCAGGCGCAGTAGAAGATGGTCAGCAGCACGGCGTTATGCGTGGTGCCGGTCAGGAACAGGGTGACGCCACCGAGCACGGCTCCGAAGAGGATCCACGGGGTACGGCGGCCGAAGCGGGAACGGGAGCGATCGGAGAAGTTGCCGAACATCAGGTTGGCGACCAGGGATGCGACCGCGGTGAACGCGTTGACGATGCCGACCAACGCATCGGCGTTGACGCCCGGGATGGTCTTGTAGTGCATGGGCAGCAGCACTGCGGAAACGATGCCCAGACCGGACATCCACAGCACTCCGAATACCAGGAAGCCTGCGCCGAAACGTGCGGCGTTCATCTTGGACAGCGGCTTGCCGGTTTCCGGGGACAGCGACGGATCCTTTTCCGCCGCGGCGATGTTGGCGTTGTAAGCGGCAAGGCGCTCCGCCTTGCTGGCGATTGCTTCACTCATGAAACTCTCTCCTTCGAATCATGCTTCAGTAGTGAACTTATGTTGTGTGCGATTCCGCACCTTAGCGGTGTATGTGGTGGTGGGACGGCCTCGCCCCATCTGTTAACTACCATGTGGTAACTAACGTGTTTTCAGTGTAAACCATCTTTCGCAAAGGCACAAGTCGACGTCATGTCATCGCCGTCTCAAAGCGTTTGCAAAACCGGTCGGACACTGTTCCATTCAGCTTCACAGTCACCGGTTTTTATTACCTAGTAACTGCTTAGTTAAAGCATATAACAAATCGTTTGTCTGCGATAATCCGGCGTGTTCCAAGGGTTTCCATCGTCTTCTTCTCCCCCTTCTTGTACCTTAGTAAGCACCAGATGAAGGAGAGCATATGCGTCGCCGCACCGAAAACAAACCCAGAAAGCGAATGAGCGCCGAGGATCGCAGGAAGGCGATTCTCGAAACCACGGTCTCATTCATCTCCCAGTTCGGTTTCTGGGGCTTCACCATACGCGATGTGGCCCAGGCTCAGAACATCACCGAAGCCGGCCTCCTTTACTACTTCAAATCCAAAGAACAACTGCTTGAGGAAACCCTCAAATACGCCGATCGGACCAATCAGATCGCCATCGCCGAGCATCTTGGCGTGCAGAGCGTGACCGGCGAAGTCCTTGACGACGGCATCGCATACCACTGCGATCTGGGGCTGAAGGCCATTTCCACGGGAACCGTGGAGACCAACGCCGACCGTCCGGAGATGGTCCGTCTCTACACCTTGCTGGAAAGCGAGGCGCTGAGCAAGGACCATCCCGTGCACGAGTATTTCGAACAGCGCGAAATCAATCTGCTGAAGGAATACGCGTTCGCGGCCGAGCGCGACGGTGTCGCCGATCCGGAGCGCACCGCGCTGCAGGTCCTGTCCGCGATGGAGGGTCTGCAGCTGCGCTGGCTCAACGGATCGCATGACGTCGACTTCGTCGGGGAATGGAAGGCCATCATCGACCTGCTCATCCCCTGACCCAGTGGGCCGACGCACCGCCACCGCTTTGCGGCTCAGCCGGCGATGACGACCACATTCCAGCGGCCGATCGTCAGCCTGTCGCCCACCTCGACCTTCGAGCCCTCCTTCAGAGCGATCGCCGCGGTGGCGGATTCATCGACGGTGCCGTCGGTGCCCACCACCACCGGAGCGACCACCACATCGCCCGACACCGGGCTGTCGATGGTGACCTCGTCGGCGGAGTAGTTGAGCAGATACGTCACCTGCTCGCCGCGGGCGTTCGTTCCGCGGCGCACCGTCACCTGTCCGGCGAGCGCGGTGCCGGCATCGGCGATGCCCGCGTGTTCCACGGCTTCACGCAGGACGGCGCGGATGGTGTCGGCGTCGAGCAGGGTGGCGATCCATTCGGCGTCGCCCTTGCCGAAGCCATGTCGGGTCACCGCGGCGTAATCCTTCCACGCGTAGTGGCCGTAGCTGGCGAGCACGTCGGTGCCGTCGAATGGGGTGACCAGTTCGATGAGCGCCTGCGCGTCGCTTGCCGGGGTTTTGGCGAGCGTTCCGGCGAATTCCACGGATACGTGGCCGTTCGGGCGGGTGAATTGGTTGTAGGTCATGCCGAACACGTCGGTGAGGTTGTGCGGCGCGCGGTCGTGCCATACGGTCACCTCGTCGTCGGTTACGAAGGAGCGCATGGTGGAGACAAGGTGGCCGCCGCTGGAGACGAATTCGCGCAGACGGTCGGTTGTTTCCTGCGGAGTGCAGTACAGTGCCGGGGTCACGATCATCTCGTATTTGGCCAGGCGTTCGGCCGGCGCGTCGGACGGGATGAAATCGCATTCCACGTTGAGTTCGAACAGCGCGTCGTAGATGTTGCGCACCACGTCGTTGTACTTGAGGGTGCCGCCGAACGGGAAGCCGGACTCGATGAGGAACCAGTCGAGCGCGGTCAGCGATTCGTTGCTGACCATGATGGCCACCTTGTTGTGCTTCTTCAGGTGGACGAGCCGCTCCCCCACTTCCGGTTTGGCGATCTCGCGGCCGAACACGCCCGCCTCGCGGTAGGTGGGATTCGGTTCGAGGTCGTGGCTCAGCAGGCCCTTCCAATATGTTTCAAAGGAATTGTGGATGGAGTGCCAGTGCCAATATTCCACCATGTCGGCGCCGGAGGCGAGGTGGGAGTAGGCCTGCAGGCGCAGCTGGCCAGGGAACGGCACCCAGCCGTGCTGGCCCTGGGCCTCCGTTTCGAGCACCAGGTAGTTCCTGCCGTCCTTGGTGGAGCGGGTCATGTCGCCGCCGAAGGCGATCTCCTTGCCGGTCAGGTCGTCCTCGGTGGGGTGGTAGATGTCCACGCCGGTGATGTCCACGGCGGTCGAGGCCTTGAAGTGGTCGACGGCCGGCTGCACGCCGTAGGAGTATCCGCGCCATTCGAAATCGAAGTTGTGGGTGATGAACTGGTCGTCATGCGCGTATTCGCGCACGATGTCGGCCTGCCACTGCAGGAAGGCGCGCACCTGGTCGCGGCGGAACTTGTCGAATTCGCCGCCCAGGGACTCGTTGATGGTGGCGGTCACGTCCGGGAAGTCCTCCCAGGAGTCGATGCGGTTGGACCAGTAGTCGAGGCCGAAGTGGTGGTTGAGCTCGTCCAGATCGCCGTGGAACTTCTCGCGCAGATACTTGACGAACAGGCGCTGCATGTCCTCGGAGACGGAATCGTAGTATTTCGTCTCGTTGTCCACCTGGTAGCCGATGACGGCCGGATGGTCGGCGACGTGGGAGATGAGCTTGCGGATCACACGTTCGCCGTAGAAGCGGTAGGTGGCGTTGACGATGTCCATGATCTGGCGCGCGCCATACTTGCCCTGTCCGTTCGGCGTGACCGCGAGCACGCTCGGGTCGAGCTTGACGAGCCAGCTGGGCACCGCGTAGGTCGGCGTGCCGACGATGACATCGATGCCGGCACGCTGCGCGGCGTCGAGCGCACGGTCCACATAGGTGAAGTCGAATACACCCGGTTGCGGTTCGCAGGTGCTCCATGTGGATTCGGCGATGCGGATGACGTTCAGCCCCGCGTCCTTCATCATCGCCATGTCCTCATCGATGCGGTCAATACCCTTCATCATGAGATATTCGTCGTAGTATGCGGCGCCGAACAGAATGTGGTCTGCTTCGTAACGGCCCATGACTCCTCCATCGTCCTCGTCGACTTTTATATCTAACGGTTATTAGATATAAGAACTATATATCTTCCGAAACAAATCGTCAACTGTCGCAGATTTTCAGGCGTTTCTTAACTAACAACCATTAGATATATGTCTTCGGAAGGCTTACCGATATCCGTCCCACACCGGCGAGGGGAAGATCATCCGCTCGAAGACGAGCCACTCGTCGTACAGGTCGATCGGCGGCTTGCGCGTCCACCGCAGCTGGATGCCATCCATCGCCTCGATGCATTGCCGTACGATCGGCCGCATATTATCCCATCCGCCGACTTCCGGAGGCAATTTCCATGCGAACTTTGAGTAATGCTCCCACGTCAGATCCGGTCGGTTTTCGAAATACTCGTGCAGTGGATGGTCCGCGTTGAACGATTCAGTTTCCAAAACCATGTACAGCTGCAGCAGACTGCGGCGTTGCGCATTGTAGCGGACCAGAAACCGCAGATATGCGGGAAACAGCATGCCGTCAGAATCGCTGCCGGGCAATCCCGACTTGGCGAAGTCGGCGGGTGTGCCCTGCTGGTCGTAGCTATCGGTGACCAGCAGCGACAACAACCGTTCCTTGTTGCCGATGTAGTGCAGCAGTCCGGGCTGGCTCATGCCGATGGCGTCGGCGATGTCCTTGAGCGACGTGCCGTAGTACCCCTTCTCGCCGATCAGCTTGCCCGCCGCCGCGATGATTTCGCGTTTGCGCTCTTCGGGCGATTTACGAACCCGCTTTTTCCCCTCGGTAACCATATGGAACAGCGTACCATCGGACGGACCCTCGGCCGGTCACGCCTGGAAGACGTCCGGATGCTTCGGGTCGCCCGGTTCGTCGGCGAGCACACCCTCAAGGCCGAGGAACTCCTGCCAGAATTCCAACGAATTGCCGTATGGGATGGCCTGGCTTCCGCGCGCCTGCAGGTTCGCCTTGGCCTCGAACACGTCCTCCTCGCGGATGCCGTCGAAGTAGCTTTCCAGACGTTCGAGATTCGTCGGATCGTAGAACAGCGAGCCGATGATTTCAGTAAGCCGCTCGGCGCGGGCCACCGGCAGCGAATCCCAGTGGCGGAATTCGATGAAGTTCTTCAAACGCACGTCGTTGAAGTGCGTGGAGATCACATGGTTGATCTCGTACGTGTTGAGCCCGCGGTCCGGGTACACGTCGTTCGCGTTCTCGTAGAACGCCGGATGGTGCAGATCGGTTCCGGGCACCGCCAGCGCTTCGGGCGTGTGCGTCAGGTCGGCGAACATCATCGGCGTGGACAGCACGTCCACCGCGTAATCCTCCCAACCGAAACGCGGGTCGAACAGGCCGGGGATGACGTTCGTGCGTTGGAAATCGAGATAATCCCACATGCGTTGGCGCAGCAGCGGATACGGGTTCTCCCTGCCTTCGAAATACGGGGTGTTGCGGAAGAACCATGCCAGAATCGGGCCGATCACCGTGCCCAACCGCAGTTTGGCGATCGCGTCCTGTTCCGAAACGTAGTCGATGCTGACCTGTGTCGAAGCGGAGCAACGCATCATGCACGGACCGAACTGTCCGACACGTCCCAGGTAGGCGGTCATCGCCTTGTATCGGTCCTTCGGATTGACGGGAATGTCGGCGTAACTGGATTTCGGTTGGTAACCATAGTTGACGAGTCGGAAACCAAGTTCTTCGAGGATGGGGTCGACTTCGCGGCGGAACGCGCCGTACAATGTGGCGAGCTCCTCCGGCTTGTGCAGGATGCCGATGGACGTTTCCAACTGTCCGCCCGGTTCCAAAGATACGGAGATGCCGTCACGGGCGAGTCCGACCAGTCGCCCGTTTTCCCAGTATTCCTTGTTTTCGTCGTAATACGGGCGGATGCGGTTGAGCAACGCTTCAATGCCGTTGCTTTCGTAGTAGGTCACCGCGGTATCGTCGCTGTTATGTACCGGCAGGTGTTCGATTTCCACGCCAAAACCGCCGGTGCCGCGCTGTTGGCAGCCGGATTCGAAGAATTTGATAAGGCTTTCCACATGCTTCGGATTCGGCTCGGTCAGCAGGTGCGCGTACGTGATCTTTGGCGTTGTCATAGTGGCCATCCTAACGAAAAGCGCCATTCGCAACGCAGGCTACGCTATACGGAAAATCGATAACCGACCATCATTCCCCATCGATTTGGCTGGCGATTTGAATGCCGATTCGACGACCATCGATTTTACGATCGCCGAATCAGCCGTCGATTTGGCGGCTCAGATACCGTCGAACCGACGTCGGAAAGTTTCCCAACGTCGGTTCGACGGAAATAAGAATGGCGATTCAAGCGGCCTTCTCGCTGTTGCGCGCCTCTTCGGCTGCGCGGTGCGCCTTCTTGGCAGCGGAGATCATCAGCTTGATGCGGTTGAGCTGGTTGGCTTCCGAAGCGCCCGGATCGTAATCGATGGACACGATGTTGGCTTCCGGATGCAGTCGGCGGATCTTGCCGAACATGCCTCGGCCTGTCACGTGGTTCGGCAGGCAGGCGAACGGCTGCGCGCACACCACGTTCGGGCATCCCGATTCGATGAGTTCCAGGATTTCCGCGGTCAGCAGCCAGCCTTCGCCGGCCTGCACGCCCACGGACGTGACCTCGTCGGCCTTCTTGACCAGTTCAGGCATCGGCAGATCCTGCGAGAACTTGCCGTGAGCCAGATCGACCGCCTCGCGTACCGGCGCGTTATACAGGTCGAGGCCCTTGCGCATCAGCGCATAGCCGAGCTTGCTGCCGCCCATGCCGAGGTAATGCTCGTTCCAATCGGAAATGTACGGTCGGGTGGTCATGAATTCCATGATGCCCGGCACCACGGCCTCGCAATCCTGCGATTCGATGACGTCCACCACATGGTTGTTGGCGTCCGGCTGGTACTTGACGAGAATCTCGCCGACCACGCCGACGCGCACCTTGCGCGGCTCGTCCTTCAACGGCAACGCGTCGAACGACTTGACGATCTCCTTGACGAGCGTCGGATACGGCAGGTAACCCTTGCTGATGAATTTGCGCGCCGTCTTGGAACGACCGTGGTGTTCGAGCGCCTCGCGCACGATGGTGTCCCACGTCTTGTACAGCTGGTTCGCGCTGCCGGGTGTCACTTCGTACGGACGCACGCGGTACAGGCACTTCATCAGCAGATCGCCGATGATCAGCGCCTTGATGGCACGATGCAGCAAAGCCGGCGTGGCGGTGAAGCCCGGGTTGTCCTCGATGCCCTGCGTGGAGATGGCGATCACCGGAATCTGCGGATAACCGGCGTCCACCAGCGCCTTGCGAATCAGGCCGAAGTAGTTGGTGGCACGGCACATGCCGCCGGTCTGCGTGATCGCAAGCGCGGTGTGGTCCGGATCGTATTTGCCTTCCAGAATCGCGTCCACGAGCTGGCCGATGACCATGATGGCCGGATAGCAGGCGTCGTTGTTGACGTATTTCAGGCCGGTTTCGACGTCCTCTCGGCTGGCATGCTTGAGGATGTCGAACTTGTAGCCGCCGGAGCGGATGACGGATTCCACCAGAGAGAAGTGGATCGGGCTCATCTGCGGGGCCACGATGGTGTAGTCCTTCATGTTCTTGCCGAACGGGATGCGGTTCGCATACTTGGACAGGGTCGCCGAGTTGTGTGCGGACGCGCCCTTGCCATTTGTCTGCGTTTTGGCGGTTTCTTGCGATTCGCCCTTGCCGTTTTCCGCCGCGCGCTTGGATGCGGCCGTGACGGCTTCGGTGAGTTTCGGATTGGCTTTCATGACGGTGTCGAGCATGACCTGGCGACCGGGGGTCGGCGCTTCGGTGCCGGTCTTGCGGAATCCGTCGTTCTTCTTGTTGCGTTCACGCTCCTCGACGGCGGCCTTGAGCGAGCGCAGACGGATTTTCGCCGCGCCCAGGTTGGAGACCTCGTCGATTTTCAGCATGGTGTACACGTCGGCCTTGTCCGCCAGGATCTCGGACACCTGGTCGGTGGTGATGGCGTCGAGGCCGCAGCCGAAGGAGTTGAGCTGCACGAGCTCGAGTCCCGGATAGGAGGCCACGAAATGGGCCGCCGCGTACAGACGCGCATGGTAGGCCCACTGGTTGGTGACGCGCAATGGCATCTTGGTGACCTTGCGGTCGTCGACGTGGCGGAAGCCGTTCGCGTTCTTCTTGCGGGGATCCTCTTCGCCTTCGGCGAGGAATTCGCTCAGGTTGAGCTTCTCCCCCGGCTGCAGTTCGCAGATGGAGTCTTCGGACAGCACCACCATGCCCAGCGAGCAGATGGTTTCCGGAATGCCGTGGTTGATTTCCGGGTCGACATGGTATGGGCGGCCGGCCAGCACGATGCCCTTGCAGTCGTGTTCCTTCATGTAGGCGAGGGCCTTGAGGCCTTCCATCTGCACGTCGTGCTTGAACACCTCGTTTTCGGCGTAGGCGGCCTTGACCGCGGTCTCGGCTTCCTCGCGGGTCACGTTGGCCCAGGCGAATTCCTCGACGATGCGGTCCACCATGAGCTCATGGTTGGCCATGTTGAAGTACGGGCGCATGTAGCGCACGCCTTCCTCGCGCAGTTCGGGCATGTTCGCGCCGATGACCACCGGATAGTTGGCCACGACCGGGCAGTTGTAGTGGTTGTCGGTGTTGGGAACGAAGTTCTCCTCATAGCTCACGCACGGGTAGAAGATCGTCTTGATGCCCTTGTTGAGCAGCCACTTGATGTGGCCGTGCACAAGTTTGGCCGGGTAGCAGATGTTCTCGGAGGCGATCGATTCGATGCCGGTTTCGAACAGTTCGTGCGAGCTGCGGCCGGAGATCATCACCTTGAAGCCGAGCGAGGTGAGCAGCGTGAACCAGAACGGGTAGTTCTCGTACATGTTGAGCACGCGTGGAATGCCGATTTCGCCGCGGGTGGCCTTCTTGTCGGTCAGACGACGGTAGGCGAAGCAACGCTTGTATTTGTAGTCGTACAGGTTGGGCCTGTCGGAACGCTGCTTCTTGGAATCGCCGCCGCGTTCGCAACGGTTGCCGGTCACGTAGCGGGAGCCATCCTGGAACGTGGTGATGGTGAGCTTGCAGTGGTTCTGGCATAGCTTGCACACGTCGCGTTCGGTGGTCATGGACAGGTTGTCGAGCTCGCTGCCGGACACGATGCTGGACGCGGTATGCGTGACGCCGTCGATGTCGACGGTCTTGCCTCCGTCGGCGTCCGCGTCACCATCGTCGAGTCCGTCGGCGATGTCGGTGTAATGCATGCGCGCGGTCAGCGCGGCACCGTATGCGCCCATCAGGCCGGCGATGTTCGGTCGGGTCACCTCACGTTCGGTGAGCAGCTCGAAGGCGCGCAGCACGGCGTCGTTGAGGAACGTACCGCCCTGCACCACCACGGTGTCGCCCAGCTCGCCGGAATCGCGCAGCTTGATCACCTTATACAGCGCGTTGCGCACCACGGAATAGCACAGGCCGGCCGCGATGTCCTCCATCGAGGCGCCTTCCTTCTGCGCCTGCTTGACGGAGGAGTTCATGAACACGGTGCAGCGCGAGCCCAGGTCGACGGGATGTGTGGAGTTGAGCGCGGCCTGCGTGAACTCCTGGATCGTCAATCCCATGGACTGTGCAAAGGTCTGCAGGAACGAACCGCAGCCGGACGAACAGGCCTCGTTGACGGCGATCGAGTCGATCACACCGTTGGAGATCGCCAAGTATTTCATGTCCTGGCCGCCGATGTCGATGACGGCGGTAACGCCCGGCGAGACCATTTCCGCACCGCGATAATGGGCCATGGTCTCCACCACGCCCTCGTCCAGATGCAGGCCGGTGGTGATCAGTCCCTCGCCGTATCCGGTGGCGCAGGAGCGTGCTATCCACGCGCCTTCCGGCAGCTGGCTTTGAATCTGCTTGACGATGTTGACAGCGGCCGTCAGCGGGCTGCCTTCGTTGGTGGCGTACGACGACCATACGATTTCGCGGTCGTCGTTGACGAGCGTCGCTTTGATGGTGGTCGATCCGGCGTCGATGCCGAGGAAGTGCGGGCCTTGCGCGCCTTCCAGCGTGCCGATGTGCACATGCTCGCGGTGGTGGCGCTTGTTGAACGCCTCACGGTCCGCTTCGGTCGGGAACAGCGGAGGCATGGTGGGGGTGTTGGCCGGCAGATTCTTCAGGTCTTCAAGGCTTTTCAGAATATCGGCGCAGGTGCGTGCTTCGAAATGCTGGCCCTCCTCAAGCTGGTCCGGTTCGCCGGCGAGCAGCGCGGAGCCGAACGCCACGTACAGGTGCGCGTCGGTCGGCACGATGAATTCGTCGACTTTGTCTTCGAGCGCGCGGTGGAACGCCTCGCGCAGTTCGGACATGAAGAACAGCGGACCGCCCAGGAAGATGACGGTGCCGTGGATTGGTCGGCCGGACGCCAGACCTGCGATGGTCTGCGTGGCGACCGCCGTGAAGATGGATGCGGCCAGATCGGGCTTGGCCGCGCCGTCGTTGATGAGCGGCTGAAGATCGGTTTTGGCGAACACGCCGCAACGGGAGGCGATCGGATAGAGCGTCTCGTAATGCTTGGCCATGTCGTTGAGGCCAGCCGCGTCGGTGTCGAGCAGGGTGGCCATCTGGTCGATGAACGCGCCGGTGCCGCCTGCGCAGGAACCGTTCATGCGCTGTTCCGGAGTCGGCTTCAGATATGTGATCTTGGCGTCCTCACCGCCAAGTTCGATAATGACGTCGGCTTGCGGATATTCCTCGTCGATGGCGCGGGTCTCGGCGATGACCTCCTGCACGAACGGCACATGGAGATTATCGGCCAAGGCAAGGCCGCCGGAACCGGTGATGGCCAGACGAATCGGCTCGTTGCCGCGGCCACGGGCCTCAAGTTCTTTGTGGATGTCCTCCAGCAGGCCCGCCACGGTGGCACGCACGTTGGCGTGGTGGCGACGGTAATCGGAGAAGAGCACCGCGTCGAGCGAATCGGTCTGATCGAGCACCACGGCCTTCACCGTGGTGGAACCGATGTCAAGACCTACGCGCAACGGCTTCGTATCGCAGGTGTTGTCTGCGGTAACTGCTGCTTCGACCATGTACTGTACCTCTATCGTTCTCATCCGCCGGGTTGCGTCCGTGCCAACACGAACGCCCTGCCCCGGTTATCCAAGTATGTAATGGTAGTCTGTGCCCCTGCCTAATTCGGCACGGTATCGCATAAAGTGCACGACACGACGCATAATTAGACAACGAATATAGTCAGCTTGCCTAATTCCAACCGTCCGTACACGAACCGTTCGAAACCATTCAGGAAGCCGCCCCCTCCCCTGCGACGCGGTCCTTGCCGTAGATTTCGGGAATGAACCGCGTCTGATCGTGTAGTTTCGACCACAGCACCACCTGCCCGCTTTCCAACGACTTGGGCACATCGATGATGCGCTGGTTGGAGCTGCCCCGGAACTGCAGCAGCGAATCGTGCAGATCCTTGATATACCGGCCATCCACGAGGATATCGATCTGTTCGAGCAGTTCACGCTTGTCGGGGCTTTCGCCTTCGCGCATGAGCTCCTCCCACGTGTAGCCCGTCCAGCACCAGATGTCCTTGGTGCGGCCGAACCGCTCACGGATCTTGCGTGAAAGCGGCAGCAGCACGCCGGTGTTGAGCAGCGGCTCGCCCCCGAGGAAGGTGATGCCCTGCACGTACGGCAGGCTCAGATCGGCCATGATCTGAGCTTCGAGCCGGTCGTTGTATTCGTGGCCGGCGCGGAAATCCCAGATCGACGAGTTGTAGCAGCCTTCGCAGTGGAATGGGCAGCCGGAGACGTACAGCGAGCAGCGGATTCCCTCGCCATCGGTCATGAGGAACCGCTTGTAGTCGGCAATCATGTTGTGGCTCATCGCGTTCGTCCATTGTCCGGCGCGCGGGTTGCTGGCGCGGTTTGTCGGAATGAACGGCCCGCGGCCGGTTTCGCCGGCCGCGAAATCACGGCGAGACACAGCGGGATCGGCGCTGCTTACCATACGTTGCTCCTGAATTGCCTGTTGTTTTGCGATTATTGCGATTGATTACTTGGCTTCCTCGAACCATTCGCGTTCGGAACCGTCGTCAAGGGTGACATGGCCGGTTTCGCCGCTCATGTGCTTGACGCGGTGCGCGATTTCCTCGTGTCGGCCGTGCACCATCGGGCGCTGCACCGGATTGCCGAGGTAGCCGCAGGTGCGCTTGGTCACGTTGCAGCGGTCCGGGTCGGAGTTGCCGCATTCGGGGCACTTGAAGCCTTCTTCGGTCGGTTCGAAGTCACCTTCGAAACCGCATTCGTAGCAACGGTCGATTGGCGTGTTCGTGCCGAGATAGCCGATGCCGATGGTGTAGGCGTAGTCCCACACCGCTTCGAGCGCCTTCGGATTGGCCTGCAGGCACGGGAATTCGCAGTAGTTGATGAAGCCGCCGGAAGCGTAGTACGGGAAGTCCTTCTCATAGTCGAGCTTCTCCATCGGCGTGGGCTGCAGCCACACCGGGTAGTGGAAGGAGTTGGTGTAGAAGTCGTGGTCGGTGACGCCGTCCACTTCGCCGAACTTCTCGCGGTCCATGCGGTTGAAGCGGTCGGTGAGCGATTCGGCCGGCGTGGAGTACACGGAGTAGTGGTAGCCTTCCGCGGTGCTCCAATCCTTGCACAGCTCGTTCATGCGCTTGACGATGGACAGTGCGAATTCCTTGCCTTCCGGATCCCAGTCGTGGTCGCGCATCCAGTCCTTGCCATAGAACACGCTGGTCGCCTCATACAGGCCGATGTAGCCGAGGGACACGGTGGCGCGTTCGTTGCGGAACAGCTGATCAACGCTGTCGTTGGCGCCGAGACGGCCGAATGCGCCGAAGCGGAACAGGGTCGGGGCGTTGACCGGAGTGGCCTGCTTGCAACGCATGATGCGGAACTGCAACGCCTGATGGGCGACGGCCATACGCTCGTCGAAGATCTTCCAGAAGCGGTCCTTGTCTCCGTGGGATTCCAATGCGATGCGCGGAATGTTCACGGTGACCACGCCGAGGTTCATGCGGCCGTCCTCGACATCCTTGCCGGTCTTCGGGTCGATCCAGCCCTGCAGGAAGGAACGGCAGCCCATCGGCGCTTTGAAAGAGCCGGTGATATTCACGATGTTCTCGTAGAAGATGACGTCCGGGTACATGCGCTTGGTGGCGCATTCGAGGGCCAACTGCTTCAGGTCGTAGTTCGGGTCGCCCGGATCGGCGTTCACACCGTGCTTGATGGTGAAGACGAGCTTCGGGAAGATGGCGGTGTGATGCTCGGAACCAAGGCCGCGGATGCGGTTGAGGAAGATGGCGCGCTGGATTTCGCGCGCGAACCAGTCGGTGCCGAGACCGAAGCCGACGGTCACGAACGGGGTCTGGCCGTTGGACACACGGTTGGAATTGATCTGGTATTCCATGGTCTGCATGGCGTCGTAGATGGCCTTGCGGGTCTGGATCTTCGCCCAGATCTCACGCAGCTGCTGCAGACGGTCGGACGTCTTGTCGAACGGCTCGTCCATCGGCAGTGCCGGACGATCCTTTTCGAAGTGCAGGCGCTTCGGCTCGACGGCCTTGGCCATGCGCACCTGACGTTCGGCGATCTCGATCGGCAGATCGTCGGGCATGATCTCGTGGGCCTGCTCAAGGAACTTGTCGTAATCCTTCTTGGCGTATTCGGCGAAATGCTCGTCGGCGCGGTTGGCGGTCTGTCCGCCGTACTGGCTGGAGGCCACGTCCTTCATGATCTGGGTGATCTGCGTGGCGGCGATGGAGATGCTGTTCGGCGAACCCATCGGCGCGTTGCCGAGGGTGAAGCCGTTGGCGAGCATATCCCAGTAGTTCGGCAGCGAGCAGTTGGACTGCGCGGTGAACGGCGAGTAATCGGCGTCGTGGAAGTGGATGTCGCCCTTCATGTGGGCGTTGGACACCGCGTCCGGCAGCATGGAGAAGGCGGACGCCTTGGACACCGCGCCGGCCAGCAGGTCACGCTGGGTGGAGTAGACGTTGGAGTCCTTGTTGGCGTTCTCGCGCACCAGAGCCTCGTCACGGTTCACCAGACGCTTGACGGCTTCGTTGATGTCGGTGGCCTTGGCACGTTCGATGTCTTTGTTCAGACGGTAGTTGGTGTACGTGCGCGCCACATCATACAGGTGATCTTCGATCAGGCCGTGTTCAACGAGATTCTGGATGTCTTCGATCTTGGCGGGACCGTTGTAACGGTCCTTGATTTCGGCCTCGACCTGATTGGCGATGTCGCGAATCAGCCGTTCCTCCTGAGGACCGATTTTCTTGTCGAGGTCGGCGAAAGCCGATTTCACCGCGCTGATGATGTTGATCGGATCAAAATCGACCACACGCCCGTCGCGCTTCTCGACAAGCACCTTGACCATTTCCGGCGCGTTCTCGGTTTCGGTCGCAACGCCTTCCAGAGTCTGGGTTTCCATGTATATTTCCTTTCCGGGCCGGACCCATCCGGCCAGGTTTCATGCTTCGTCCGCATGCCCGTTCGTACCTACAGATGCACACTCTACGCCAAGGTCGGCACTAAATGTAGTGTCACCACGCCGCTAGAGAAACTATATATTCTACTTTTGGCGAGATTTCGCCATTTTTTGCCTTGTGTGACAAAAGTAACGATTTCATCTCGGAGTGTCGTTTTGACACAGCCCCACACACCGTACTATCTTCACGCACGGAGCATTCGCAACACTCGAACATATGTTCCATTTGTCCGCAAGATGATGGAATCTTGACTTATGACTTGGAACCCGGATTACAACCCACCGACGGCACAGCAGACGTCGAAGCCGCTGCCCCGTCTGGCGTCGGAAACCACCGCCGACAACCCTTGGCCGGTGAGCCTGCTCAGCGAGAAGTTCTACACGGCGGTCGAACGTTGGCCCTCCGTATGGGTGGCCGGGCAGATCACGCAGATCAACACGCGTCGTCAGGGAAGCGCCTACATCACGCTGCGCGACGACCAGCAGGACATCGCTATGGAAGTCAACGGCTTCGGACGGTTCGCCGCGGCGGCGGCGCCGTTTGTGCAGGGCGACCGTGTCATCATCCACGGCAAGCCGAACGTGTGGATGAAGCGCACGTCGCTGTCGTTGCGCGGCGACGCGATCATCGCGGCCGGCGCGGGCGGCAGTCTGAAGGCCATGATCGACGAGCTACGCAAGAAGCTTAAGGGAGAAGGTCTGTTCGACGCCGATCGCAAGAAGCCGTTGCCGGAATTTCCGCATTGCATCGGCTTGATCTGCGCGCCGCAGGCACGTGCGGAAGGCGACGTCATCACCAACGTGCGTCTGCGTTGGCCCGTCGTCGGCTTCAAGGTGACGCATGTGCACGTGCAGGGCGAGCAGTGCCCGTCGGACGTGGTAGCGGCCATCCGGCAGCTGGATGCCGATCCAGATGTGGATGTGATCATCGTGGCGCGTGGCGGCGGCGCTTTCGAAGATCTGATTGGCTTTTCCGATGAGAACGTGGTGCGCGCCGCGGCGGCGGCCCACACTCCCCTGATTTCCGCCATCGGGCATGAGGACGATTGGACCCTGCTGGATTTGGTGGCCGACCTCAGGGCCTCCACGCCGACCGACGCAGCGAAGAAGGTCGTGCCGGACGTGCATGAGCAGATGCAGCTGATTCAGGTGAACCTGGACCGCATGCGCGTGCGCATCGACGCCACCGTCTCCAACGAGACCAGGCTTATCGAAGGCTACGCGAACCGTCCAAGCCTCACCCAGCCGCTCACCATGTTGGAACCGCATCAGCGTTTCCTTGATGACGCACGCACAAGAATGCGGATCGGTCTGACCCGTATTCTTGACGACGCGAGCCTGACCATCGAGAAAGCGCACGCGTCGCTGACCGCGCTGAGTCCGCAATCCACGCTTGACCGCGGGTACGCGGTGGTGCAATGCGCCGACGGGCATGTGCTTGACGACGCGGACAAGGTGAAGACGGGCGACCAGCTGACCATGACCTTGAAGCACGGCATCGTCGTGTCTGAAGTGAAAACCGTAACGAAGGAGTAGCACATGAGCAACGAAGCAGCACCGGCATCCAGCCTGACCGACAAGGAACGCGAAGCAATCGCGCAGATGCCATACGAGGAGGCGCGCGACAAGCTCATCCAGGCCGTGCAGGCGTTGGAGGCGGGCGGCCTGAACCTCGACCAGTCCATGCGGCAGTGGGAGATCGGCGAGGCGTTGGCCAAGCGCGCGCAGAGCCTGCTTGGCGAGGTCCGAGCCAAGCTCGACGCCGCGCAGGCAGAGCAGGCCACCGCGGCCAACACCGCAGGCACGCAAGACAATCTGGCCTGAGCATCCGTCGCGGCACAGCCGCTCCCCTCACCTACGGACGTTCCACCGGAACGTCCGTCAAACGGCTTGAGCCCGAACAATCAGGTCCGATTACCCGTCATGTCGAGTCCATATTGTGTGTACAATGGTGACTCGTTGCCTCAGTAGCTCAGTGGATAGAGCACTTCTCTCCTAAAGAAGGTGTCGTAGGTTCGATTCCTATCTGGGGCACTTTTTCATATCCCCGTACATTGTCGGCGCGCATCGCCATCGGCAGCATCCAAGATCAATCGCACGTCCGCAATCCGGACAACACCATCTCACCGCCACCCTCCAGCACAGGCACAATGACCCTCCCTCTGTTATAGTGGCAAACGGATACTTAAGCGGTTGAGTGAATGTATCCAAAAGGTTCCCCCTTCTGCTATGGAAGCATCGGAAAGCAACCGCACAACCCATACATCACCTTTGGAAGACCAAGGGATCAGCATGCAAGACATACCATATTTCTCTATTGTGGAACGGCTGGCGCACACGAATCCGGTAGGACAGTTGCCCGGACCGCTCTCCTACAAGCTGCTCGACCAGTTCACCATGCCGATGCTGCCCACAGAACCGCAATGCACGAACGTCATCGCCTGCATCTGATATTCGAATAACATGCCGGTCGTCACCGTCTAGCCACGGGCTTAGCCGACCCGCACAATCGCCAGCAGCGCCTTGTGGTCGCTGCCGTCCACTTTGACTGTGCGCACCTGTCCGGCCTGCATGCCGGAATCCAGTACGATATGGTCGATTCCGGCGAACGACGGCACGTAATCGACATTCGCAGGCCATGAGAATTTCAATCCCTCGCCGGCCTGACGGGAGGCGTCGGAGAAACGGTTTCCCAGAATGTTGCGGAACGGCGTATGGTCGTACGTCGCGTTGAAATCACCCATGAAAACGTACCGTCGGCTAGTGTCGAAACGTAGTTTCGCCAGTTCGTCGAGCGACCGCTTCCACTGCTGCCAGTAATCGTTCGTCGGCGACGTGGTATGCACGGATACGAAACGCACCTGCGTGGCTCCCCCATTGAACGAAACGGTGCCGCCCGGCATGAACGACGCGCTCGAATCGACATCGTCATCGGAAGGGTCGTCAAGCGGACTCGCCGACCAAAGGCCGTTGCCGTACACGCCGTCCGAACTCGACACCTGCGCATAGGGCAGATACGAGGCGATGCCGGCACGGTTCAGATCGTCCACGAAAGCGTCGGTCGTCTCCTGCAACGCAAGCACCTCGACGTGTTCGCTGCGCACCAGATCCACGATCTCATGCGCATCGGCGCGCCCTTTATATACATTGCACGTCATCAGCCGCGCGTAGCCGTCATCCGTGTTGACGGTTTCGCCGGACGCCGCCGCGACTGCGGCACGTGGCAGTTTCGAAGGCTGGTAGAAGAACGGATACTGCCAGAACGCCTGCAACGCAATCGCCAGAACGGCCATCACGATGGACACCGTACGTTTGGAGACGATGGCGCAGACGAGCGCGATTACGGCGAGCAGCGTGAACCATGGCACTAGGGAGACGACGATCGGCATATACGGCAACGCCTGCAGTTCTTCCGGCAGAATGTGCGTGACAGTGCCCAGCAGCGCGGCGAGCGCGAATATGAAGGCAATCACCGCGCAGATGAAGTTGCGTACGCGATGCGTTTTCGTCTTATTCAGCGTGCGTAGCGGCTTGACCGGTCTCGTTGCGGCCGGTTTTGCTTTAGCCCGATTCGCTTTGGCCGACGCTTGCGATTTGCCCGTTGCCGGCCCTTGCGGCTGGCGTGTTTTTGCCTGAGCCATACCATTCCCTTGTTTTTTCGGAACGCACGTCCGCGACCATCCATGTCCGCCCGTGTCCGTTTATGTCCGTTCCGTTGATGTTCCGACGGTTTCCTTCACGCCTTCGGCTTAGTCGTCGAGGCCGAGCTCGTGGCGGATGCCGTCGATGATGATGCGGCTGGCGGTGGTGCCGCGTTCACGCGCGTTTTCCTGCAGCATCATTTTCAGATCGGATGGAATTTTGAAACTCATGAGCACACGTTCGCCGTTGCCGTTGCCATTGCCACGGCTGCGGGTGTCCTGCACGCTGGTCAGCGGAGCGGTGGACGCTGCCTTCGCACCACCGTTCGGTTTTCTAATGGCCATCAGGCGATCGCCTCCTCAAGTTCGAGATACACGTCTTCATACCCATTGAGATTGCTAGGAAATGCGTGGCCGACGACTTTCTGCATGCCCACGCGCTTGGGTACGGACGCGTCGAAGACGCTGGCGCCGCGTTCGCGGATGAGATTGACCGCGTTGCCGGCCAGCTTGTTGTTTTCCACTTTGAGCAGCAGCAGCGCGTACGGTTTGCCGGCCACGTCGAGGCTTTCCGCGGTTTCGAGCGCATGGCTCAGTTCGAATGGCCCCTGGGTGGCCGGAACGATGACGAAATCGGCCACATCGCAGGCCACATCCACCACGTTGCCGGCCGGCGGGCAGTCGATGATGACGAGTTCGTCATCCGCCATGGTTTTGCGCAGTCGTTTCAGTTTGCCGATATTGGCGGAGTCCACGGTGAACGGCAGGGTTTCGCCGGCGTCTTCGGCGTCGCCCGCCCATGTGGTGGCGTCGCCTTGCGGATCGGTGTCCAGCACGGACACGTTGCGGTTGTGCCGTGCGGCCGCGGTGGCCAACGCCATGGCGGTGGTGGTTTTGCCGCTGCCGCCCTTGAGGTTGATGACCGAGATGATCATGAAGGTTCCTCCGCTTCGACAATCAATTTATATAAGACGTATATACTTTTTATATATTGGATAGACGACAGTCACGCTGACGGCGTAACGGCATTGGCAATGTAAAAGATAGTGGCGACGCACTCTTGTCAGTTGCTTTGACAGATAACGAAAAATCCCGAGGAGCTCAGCTCAACTCGGGATTCGAAAAGAGTAAACGCGGCGACTTGCTACTCTCCCACACCCTCTCGAGTGCAGTACCATCGCCGTGCTAGGCCTTAGCTTCCGGGTTCGGAATGGGACCGGGCGTCTCACCTAGGCTATGATCACCGCAAGAGGAAATAATACGCGAACATGCGGCAATCGGCAAACTTCGGCGTGTCGCGCACTGCAATCGCGTTCCCCAATCGCCAATGATCGCCAGTAATCGCGCGAATGCCGGCAATCGCAATGCATATGCGCTACAGTCGAAGCAATGCCGCAACAATTGCGGCGTGCTTACGAAAGAAGGCCAGCAATGACGATCGCCTCCTGCGGTTCCGTTTCCGCAACCACTTTGGGTCTGCCGAATTCCACTGCGATTCCCGCCGAGAAGGCGAGGCTGCCGAAAGGCCTGTTCGTGGCGAAGATTCCGGTTTCCGCCAAAACAAAGCAGCGTTTGGCGAACGACATCGAATCAATCACCATGCTGTCGCTGCTGCAGGCGCGCAATATCGGACTCGCCGCCGGTACGCGCGTGCCGGAAATACTGGTGATCGGCCTGCGTTTGCACGAACCAAACGCCGCCGTTCCGACGGATATCGTCGAATTGATTGCGATGCAGCGCAAGTCGGGAATGTTGTTTGTCTGCGTACGCGATGCCGATTTCGAAGGTACGACACGTCAGGAATGCGCGTTCGCCGTACGTCGCGCGCTGCCGGCACGTGCCGGGCACACGACCACATCCAAGGTGTTCGCTTCCGATTGGCAGCCGGCCGGCGAGGCCACGCTGAACGCCACGGATCCGGCGGTCGATTCCATGGACGCCTTGTGGGAGTCGCTATGCTCGCAGGTGATTCTGGACGACCCCTCCCCCATCGACGTGAACACGCGTCTTGCCCGACGCATGCAGATTGCACAGCTCACCGCGCAGGTCGACAAGCTCACCCGCGACCATCAGCGTGCCAAGAATCCCGAACAACGCAATGAAATCTACGCGAAACTGCACAAGACGAAGCGCCAGTTGGAGGAACTGCAAGGGCAGTAATACCGCCGTAATACAAAGCTCGGCTGCAATCGTTACGATTACCGAGATTCCAGTAATTGCAACAATTACAGCCGAGCCGTAAGCGAGGTTTGGCAACGTGGCCAAAGCGCGCTCTCAACAACGCGCCACAGCCGCGAAGCCGCTAGAAACCAAGCCTTGTGCGGCCGAACTGGTCGAGCCAGCGCAGAATCGCACCTTCTCGCAGCGCCCACGGGCAGATTTCGATTTCTTTGACGTCCAGTGCCTTCATAATCTCATCGATCACCAGGCCACCGCCGACGATCTGATACGTACGTTCCGGCGTGACGCCCGGCAATGCGGTGCGCTGGTCCGGGGCGATGGCCGCAAGACGCGGTAGCCAATCCTCGAGCTGGTCGATCGTCATAATCGACGTGTCCACACGGCCCGGTTGGCGCATCACCGCACCGGCGAGACGGGCCAGGGAGCGAATCGTCTTCGACGTGCCCACGGCATGCATCGGATGCTTCGATTTGGGGAACGACTTGACCATTGGCTCGAGGATCTTGCGGATGTTCTTGCGGGCAGCTTCCAGATCGTCATCATCCGCGACGCCGCTTTCCGGCAGGAACTCGCGCGTCACGCGGCCAGCTCCGGCAGGAACGGACAGCGCGACGGTCGGGTCCTCGTCGGAGCCCATGGCCACTTCGAGCGAGCCGCCGCCGATGTCGATGACGAGCAGACGACCGGCATCCCAGCCATACCAACGGCGGGCGGCCAGGAAGGTGAGTCGGGCCTCATCCACGCCGGACAGCACGGTGACCGGCTGGCCGATGGCCTCTTCAATCTTGCGTAGGATCTTGCCTCCGTTCGGCGCTTCGCGTAGTGCGGAAGTGGCCAGGACCAGCAGCTGGGTGATTTCGTATTCTTCGGCGAGTTTCATCGCCTTTTCAACCGCGCTAAGCAAGGCTTCGGTGCCCGCTTTTTTGATGCTGCCGTCATCTTTGAGATACTGCATCAGGCGAATGGTGCTTTTGGTGCTGGCCTCGGGCTCGGGGCGCGCGCCCGGAGCCGCGTCAACGATGAGCATGTGGACGGTGTTCGAACCGATGTCAAGCACGCCAAGTCGGGTGGCGTGCGAATGCAATGTAACCATGGTTCACAGCTTAATAACTTAAGCGATTAACCTATTGCACGACATGCCTTGATAACCTTTGCAAATATGCCCACCCTCGGAAAGGAGGGTGGGCACCCAATAATCACAGTGCGGGAAACGATTGCATCGGCGTGAAAAATCGCGCTTCAGACATATGTTTCAGCCGAATATCTCAACCATGCACCTCAGCCACGCACTTTGGCTACGAAATCACCGAGTCGCTTCAATCCTTCGCGCAGGGCTTCGCGGGAAGCCGCGTACGACAGGCGCACGTGCGTATCCGCGGTGGCCTCGCCGAAATCGCGGCCAGGCGTCAACGCGATATGCGCTTCCTTCAGCGCACGCTCGCAGAACGTCCACGCGTCCAAACCGGTGCTGGAAATGTTGAAATACGCGTAGAACGCGCCGTTCGGTTCGACTTCCAGCGGCAGACCGATCTCGGCCAGACCGTCCACCACAATGCGGCGGCGCTCCAGCAGTTCCTGACGGCGTTCCTCGCACACGGCCAGCGTTTCCGGCGTGAAGCAGGCGAGCGCCGCATGCTGGGTCGGCGTGTGCGCGCATAGGAAGAAGTTGGTGGCGAGGTCGTCCATGGCTTCGAGCGCGTATTCGGGCACGACCATCCAGCCGAGGCGCCAGCCGGTCATACCAAAGAACTTGGAGAAGCTGGAACAGACGATGGCGTCCGGATCGCAGGCGAGCACCGATTTCACGTCGGAGCCGTCCGGCTCGCGGTCGGCCAGATCGAGATAGGTTTCGTCGACGATTCGCCATGCGCCACGCTCACGGGCCAAGTCGCATACGGCTTTCAACGTATCAAAAGCGATGGTGGTGCCGGTCGGATTGGATGGCGAGGTGATCATGACGGCTTTGGTGTGGTCCGTCCAATATTCCTTGCAAAGTTCCGGCGTCAGGTGGAATCGGGTGGCGGCGGACGTCGGCACGTCCACGACTTTGCCGCCGAACGCGCGTACCAGCTCGCGGTTGCACGGGTAGGACGGGTCTGCGATGAGCACTTCGTCGTCATCGTTGACCGTCAGCGCGGCGGACAGCAGCAGTGCCGTCGAACCGCCCGCGGTAATCGCGATGCGTTTCGGGTCGACGTCGACGTGGTGACGTTCCTTATAGAAATCGGAAATCGCCTGGCGCAGTTCCGGCAGGCCCATCGCCGCGGTGTACGGCAGCGGACGGCCGTCATACTGTTCGCGCATGGCGTCACGGACGGCCGGAGGAGCGCCGAAGTCCGGCTCACCGAGGCTCAGCTTGACCACATCGGTGCCGTTGGCGATCATCTCATCGGCCATGGCTCCGAACACCATGGCACGGAACGGATTGGCAATCTGCGCGCGCTTCGACAACTGCGGCTGCGCGCCATTCTCAACATTTCCCATATTCCTGTTTTTACCACGTTTCGTACAACGCCGCCTGCCGACTGTCATTTCCCGGAATCGTCCGCCTTTCCGGAATCGTCCACGATTTCGCGGTAAAGACGTTCCAACCGTTCGTCGCGCACTTTCTTGCCGAGCTCGCATTCCCAGACCACGATGACTTTCCAGCCGTCCGCTTCGAGTTCGGCGCGCTGCCTCGCGTCTCGTTCGTGATTGCGCAGCAGTTTCGCGGTCCAGAATTCGACGTTCGATTTGGGCACGCGTGTGGCTTTCGGACAGCCTTCGTGCATGTGCCAGAAGCAGCCGTTGACGAATATGATCGTACGGTATTTCGGTAGTACCACGTCCGGGTGGCCTGGGTATCGCTTGTCGTTTTTGCGGAATCGCAAGCCTTTGGCAAACAGAAAGCTACGTACCATCCGTTCGATGGATGTGTCTTTGCCGCGGATGTGGGACATGGTGTAGCTGCGCGTGCCCCGCTCGTATTTTTCGGGTTTGCCGGTTTTTCTAGGTTTGCCGGTTTTCTTGGGTTTGCCGGTTTTCTTGGGTTTGCCGGTTTTTCCGGGTTTGGCTGTCTGCCTGCGATGCTCTGCCGTCACGGCTTCCCATTATGGCAAAAGGGCCGATCAATCGTTTTCGCATAACGCGTGCCGCCGTCGCATGTGGCGTACGCTGGTCATTGCAACGTAGCAAACAGGCAGTTCAAAACAAGGAGATTTCATGGCACAGATCAATGTGGCGATTCTCGGCGCGGGCCGTATCGCGCAGAGCATGGCCGAAACGTTGGTGAAAATGGCGGCGGATGACCGGTACCGTGATCTGGTCGCACCGTACGCGGTGGCGGCCCGCGACGGCGAGCGCGCAGCGGCGTTCGCGGCGAAATACGGTTTTCCGGTGTCGTACGGATCGTATGATGAGCTTGTCGCCGATCCGAACGTGAATCTTGTGTATATCGCCACTCCGCATAACTTCCATGCCGAGCAGGCGATTTTGTGCATGCGCGCCGGCAAGGGCGTGCTGGTGGAGAAGGCGTTCGGCGCGAACACGCAGCAGGCGCGTGAGATATTGGACGTTTCGGATGAGACCGGCATGCTGTGCACGGAGGCGATTTGGACACGGTACATGCCGTCTCGCGCGATGATCGACGATATCATCGCGTCCGGCGTGATCGGCGAGGTGCAGGCGATCGACGCGAATCTGTGCTATCCGACCACGGCGAAGGCGCGCATCACCGATCCTGCGCTGGCTGGCGGCGCGCTGCTGGACGTCGGCGTGTATCCAATCAATTTCATCGACATGATCATGCATAATGCGCCGATCGCACGTGTTGAATCGTCGATGCAACCGTATGAAACCGGCGTGGACGCGCACAATTCGATGACGTTCTATTACCAGAATGGTGTGATGGCCACCGCGCAAAGCTCGATTCTGTGCCATTCGGACCGTATGGGCGCGGTGTGGGGCACGGAGGGGTATCTCACGTGCCAGAACATCAACAATGTCGAGGCGATTGACGTGTTCGACGGCTCGCATGCCGTCACCGCGCATTATGACGTTCCCGAACAGTTGACCGGCTACGAGTATGAGGTGGCATCGGCCGCGCAGGCCATGCTGGACGGGCGTACCGAATGCGATGAGATGCCGCATTCCGACACGTTGCGCATCATGGAATGCATGGATTCGCTGCGTGCGGATTGGGGTCTTAAGTACCCGTTCGAAGCGTAGCGATGCGATCGATGACGTGGGCGTGACGCGCTCCGCCCACGTTATAATTGCCCCTTGCGGCGGTTTGGAAACGCATGGAAGGAGCGTCATGGGATTGCTGAGGATGCTGAAGTACGTGCTGGGCACGGAAGATGAGACGCAGCAGCCCCGGCAAACGCAATCCTCTGCCAAGAATGCCAACAACGCCAAGCCTGCGCGGACCGGACAGACCAAGCAGACGGGACAGGTTGCGCGACGAGTCACGCAACCGCAACTGCAACCGCATGCCACGCCGCAACGTCAATCGCAACGCCGTCAATCGCAGCAACACCAATCGCAACGGCCTGCAAAGCTCACCCCGCAACCGCTGTTGCCAGCCGACCGCATCGACAAAGCGCGTGACATCATCGGCAATATCGAAAAGCACGAATTGAGCGACGAGCAGATCAGCGCGATCGCCGGCTCGGGCCATAACACCCTCGTGCTCGCGGGCGCGGGAACCGGCAAAACCACCACCATCGTCGGTTATATCGCATGGCTGCTCGCCACAAAACGCGCCACTTCCGAAGAAATCCTCGTGCTGTCGTTCACTAAAAAATCCGCGGACGACATGTCACACCGCATCATGACGAGTACCGGCAAAGCAATCCGCGCATGCACGTTCCACAGTCTCGGCCTGGAAATCTGCCGTGCATCGACCATCGCCAATCGTCCCATCATCGCCGGGCATGCGTCGAACGGCGTAATGCGCGCCACGTTCGAACGACTGCTCGAACAGAATATCCCCTACCGCCTGCTGGCGTTCAAGCTCATGTCGAAGGAACTGTTCGGCAAATACGGTGCCTCCGCGAAACGTGAAGATTTCCAACTGCCGACGGACGACTACAGTTTCAACCAGTACAAGCAGAGTCTCATTGAAAGCGCGCAGACCATCATCCAGCACATGCGGCAGAACAACATCGACATCAGCGGCATGCGCGAGCTCAACGAAAGGCGCGGTGGCAAGCATATCGGCCATAATCGTGAAATGCTGCAGCTCATCGAACCGCTCTATAACGCGTATATCGGCAATTTCCGCACGACGCAGGGCATCGATTTTCCCGGTATGATCGTCGACGCCGTTCGCTGTGTGCAGCGCAACGAATACCGGCACCCGTACAAATACGTGCTTATCGACGAATATCAGGACATGTCGCGGCCGCGTTACGAGCTGATTCGTGCACTGCGCGAGCAAAACGATTTCACGCTGTTCTGCGTGGGCGACGACTGGCAGTCGATTTACCGTTTCGCCGGCAGCGACATTCATCTCATTCTTGATTTTGCGGAGATTTGGCGCGATTGGGGCCCGACACGCATGTTTCAGATCACCACCACGCGCCGCTTCCGGCAGAGTCTCATCGATGCGAGCGGTAAATTCGTCATGCAGGATAAAAACCTGTATGTCAAACGTTTGCATAATCCGTCCGATAAGAAGGACCATTCGCTGAAAGCGTTGGGCGGCTCCACGCAGGAGGAGCGGTTCGATGCGATCGTCGAGCAGTTGCGCAAACTGCCGAAAGCCGCGTCGGTGCTGATGCTGGGACGCTACCGAAGCGACCTGAACCTGCTGTCGCGCAACGACCGCGACGGGCTGTTCCAAATCGACGAGCATACCGGCGGCATCGTTTTTCCGGAAAAACCGGACATGGACATCAAATTCATGACCGCGCACGCTTCCAAGGGTCTGCAACGCGATTTCGTTTTTCTGCTGTGCTGTTCCGGCGGTTTGAAGGGTTTTCCGAGCGCGATTCCGGAAGAGCCGCTGCTCGGCCTGCTACTGCCGGAAGTGGAACGTATGCCGCATGCGGAGGAACGCCGGCTGTTTTACGTGGCGATGACGCGTTGCAAAAAGAAACTGTTTTTCGTGGTCGACCAGTCGCGCCCGTCGCGGTTCATGTACGAATTGCATGACAAGATTTGTCCGAACATCTTCCGTGGCGTGAAGTTGCCGCCGCAGTGCCCAAGTTGCGGAGAAGCATTGCGATTGCGACATGCCGGATCCGATCCGTCACGCGCGTTTTACGGGTGCACCGGTTTTCCGAATTGCCGATATTCCCAGCCTTGCAAGTGATTGCATGGCTTTTCAGCTCGGCGACGCCAGTGTCCACACTCCGAAAAAAGTCTTCTTTTTTCGAAATACGTCATGTTTTTAGACCCCAGACCACCTGCCAATCACTCGATCAAAGGCCAAAAATCCCTGTTTTCGCACCACAAATACCCCCGAACATCAATTGCTAGGACACTAATTGCAAAGTGTCCTAGTTTCGCCGGATTTTGTCCTATTTTTTATCTCCACAGAAACATCCACTACTCCTGACACCATCTATCGCGCAGTTCATCACACCGCTTATTCTTCCTCCGGCTCAACAAACAACACAGTCACAGATTCGGGCACATGACTTGCCATGAATCGAGAAATCTCACCGAAGCTGGAGAAACCATCCACTGTTCGTTCCTCAGTACCATCGCCTTTGACCATTTGACAGTAATCAACATGCCATTCCAGCAAAGTACCCTTGCCCATGTTGAATACCATCAACGCATCTATCAGCATTTTCGTCCCTTTCACATTAGATTTCATCTGATAACGCAACCTTGAGCAATGATTATGATCCATCCGCAACGGTCTCTTCTTTGCTTCCCGTCACGATCCACAGCAGATCCACGATCCTTCATCAATCCTTATAAGGCTTTTTGGGCCTGGCACATTTTCCCCCGTTGTATCCTGGACCTGGCCGACCCACAATCCATACAATCAACCCGCATAATCAACCCAAGCAGTGAGCGCACAGCATGGCATCCGACGAATCGCAACAGCACGCAAAGCAAAAGCCGCACAAAATCATCAACGTCGTCGGTGCCGCCATCGTGAAAGACGGCAAGGTGCTGTGCGCGCAACGCGGAGAAGGCCGATCACTGGCTGGTTTCTGGGAGTTTCCGGGCGGCAAGATCGAACCGCATGAAACGGCGCGTCAGGCATTGCATCGCGAAATCGAAGAAGAGCTGCTGTGCGAGATCGAAGTTGCCAACGAAGTGTGCACATCTTCCTACGATTACGATTTCGGTACCGTTGTGCTCACGTCGTTTGTGTGCCATTTGATAAGCGGCGCACCCCATCTGACCGAGCATCATGAGATTCGTTGGGTAGCGCCCGCCGAAATGCCCACTTTGGACTGGGCGCCCGCCGACCGAGAAGCGGTGCGATTGATTTCCGTCATGGATTTTGCCCACGAATCCGGCAAATCCGCGAAGAATAGCAGCACAGAACGATAAACAGGGCAATGAATATGGACGAGAAATATGACTCATCGCTGGTGGAGGCGCTACTTTCCGGTTTCGTAGAAAAACGAGATAATGCCAACCCGGAATATGTGCCAATGCTGATCGCCAATCATGACGGTCGGACCATGGAATACGCCATCAAGGATGAATTGCAGCGCAGTCAGGATTTCGACATGTCCGTCGCGTTCGTCAGCCAGGGCGCGTTGCAGGTGCTTAAGCAGTATTTCCTTGATTTCGCTGACAACAATGACCATCAGGCCGGTCGAATCATCACGTCGACGTTCAATTATTTCAACTCTCCCAAAGCATTCAGGGAACTGCTGAAACTTCAGCGGGAAACCGGTATTCAAGTGCAAGTTTGGCAGCCGGAGCGGTCCAGTCGAAACGATGACGATGCCACAGCTGCCTACCCTTATCATCCCAAAGGCTATGTTTTCCATCATGCGCAAGGCGACGAGCCGTTGTATTCCACGTATGTTGGCAGTTCGAATCTCACCATCAACGCGTTGAATGCCAATCGCGAGTGGAATCTTAAGGTAGCCACCACTGATAACAGCGGTTTGGCACAACAGCTTACGGAAGAAATCGAATCGCAAATCAGCGAATCGAAGCCGCTCACCGACGCTTGGCTGAAACTGTACGAGGAAGACTTCAAAAAGTACGCGCCGCAACGGCCGAATCGCAAGCGAATCAAGGAAACGGAACAATCGCAAGACATACAGCCGAACGCCATGCAGGTGGAAGCGCTGATGAATCTCGCACAGCTACGCAAGCAGGGCGAAAGCCGTGCGATCATCGTTTCCGCTACCGGCACCGGCAAAACGTATCTGTCAGCGTTCGACGTGCGGCAGGTCAAACCGAATCGCATGCTGTACATCGCGCAACAGGAGCAGATCCTCAAGAAAGCTGAAGAATCGTTCCAAAAAGTGCTTGGATGCCCGAAAAGCGAACTCGGCCTGTTTTCGGGTGGCAGCAAGGAATCGGATCGCAAATACGTGTTCGCCACCGTGCAGACGATGTCGCGTCCAGACGTGCTCGCACAGTTCAGCAAGCATGAATTCGACTACATTCTCGTAGACGAGGTTCATCACGCGGCTGCCGATTCGTACAAACGCGTCATCGATCATTTCGAACCGGATTTCATGCTCGGTATGACCGCAACGCCTGAACGTACCGACGGTGCAAACATCTTCGAATTATTCGGCAACAATGTGGCATACGAGATTCGTCTGCAGAAGGCGCTTGAAGAGGATATGCTTTGCCCGTTCCACTATTACGGGGTGCACGAATACATTCAGGACGCGCCCGACGAGAAGATCGCCGGCAAAGACGTCAAGGTCGAGTCAATGACCGACCAGGAACGTAACGAGCTAAGCCGCTGGCTTGAGGAGCTTGCTGATCCGAATCGCGTGCGTTATATCATCGACAAGATACAGATCTACAGCGAGGCCGGAACCCCCGTGCAAGGTCTGGTGTTCTGTAGTCGGCGTGAGGAGGCGAAACGTCTTTCCGATCTGTTCAACCAGCAGATGAACCAGCAGGCGGAACGGCCATACCGCACGAAAGCCATCACCGGCGAAAATTCGCAGATGGAACGCGACACTGCCGTGGAACAGCTGGAAAACGGCGAACTGGACTATATTTTCACCGTCAATCTGTTCAATGAAGGCGTGGATATTCCACACGTCAATCAGATCGTGATGTTGCGTCAAACGAAGTCGAGCATCATTTTCACGCAGCAGCTCGGCCGTGGTTTGCGCAAGGCAAGCGGCAAGGATTGCGTGGTCGTCATTGATTTCATCGGCAATTACGCGAATAATTATCTGATTCCGATCGCACTGTACGGCAATACCGGCGACCGCGACGTAGCCCGTAAGAATCTGCAACGCGAAACCATCGGCGTCTCGTCCATCAGCTTCGACAAAATCGCCCGCGAGCGCGTGCTTGCCTCGCTTGACACCGCCGATTTGTCGAATATGAAATTGCTGAGCCAGCAGTACCAGCAGATGCGGTACGAATTGGGACGCATCCCGATGCTGATGGATTTCGCGCGCCGCGATGTTTCGCTTGTGTTCACTATGGCTTCGAAGAATGACGATTATCTGTCGTTTGTACGTTCCCGCGAGAAGAGTTTGTCGCGCGGCAAGAATGCGGCCGCTTCGTATCTTGAGCAGCTTGAGCCAACTTCGGATGCGCACAATGGTGTGCTGAAAATGTTGACGGCCACGCAACTGCGTGGTTTGCGCCCACATGAATTACTGGTTTTGGCTGCGTTGTGCGATGTGGATTGGCAGTGGATCGATCCGGATTGTTCCGAGGATGCGCTGACTGCGCTTCGTGAGGTCGCTTCACAGCATGCGATCACGATCGTCGATTTGCAGACGTTGTTGACTGCGCTGTTCCCCGATGCGGACAGTAACGAGTTGCAATGCCGTTCCGCGTTCGCCACGTTGGATTATTCCTATTTCATTGCCGCGAATAGTAAGCGTTTCGGGCAAAAGCCCTTGGTACATCTGTGCGATGACAAGGCATACCGACTGACTGCCGAATTCAATTCGATGCTTGAACAGGCCACATTCCGCACATTTATTACAGATACCATCGAGGCGGGGCTGTTCAATGCCCTTGCTCTAGCGGAATCGTCGCGTAAGCATCATATCCGGCAGAACCACGGGTTTCTGTATGGCGAAAAGTATAGTGTTTTCGATGTGATGCGACTGTGCGGATGGCCAGCGGAGCAGGTGCCGCAGAATGTCGGTGGATACAAATTGGACACCGAAAGCGGCTCACTCCCGATTTTCATTAAATATGAGGCGAGCCAGTATGGCGACCGGTTCCTTAATCCCGGCGAGATCGAATGGTTCAGCAAGAACAATCGCTCGCTCAAATCGAACGAATTCCGGTGGCTGCTGGACGGAACGGAACGTACTCCGGAATGGCGGAATCGCCATTTTGTGCCGATTTTCATCCGTCGCAAAGCCGAAGAACAGGAGAAATCCTATTACTTCGTCGGCAGCGCGGTCGCATTGGACGATGTGCACGCATCGGTGAACCCCGGCGAGGATGGCAGCGAGTCAAAGGTGGTCATTTCCACACTCAAGCTCGACAAACCGGTCGATCCGGAACTCTACCGCCACCTCACCGGCAAGTCCGCCCTGTAATTCGCGACCTTCTGACACCTATCTCGCTTATAGATGGCGGATTTGGATCACTGACACATGCCATCTCGCTTATGGATGGCGGTTCCAACAGCAAAAACGAAGTTTGGGGGTATGAATCATACCCCCAAACAAGCGATTTACTTCAGTACACCGCCATCCATAAGCGAGATACCAGCAGACGCATATGAAAATCCGCCATCCATAAGCGAGATAGCCCCGCAATCACTCCAGCCACACATCGAAACATATAAAAGCGGCTTGTGTATATACGTTGTATGTACAGCATATATACGCAAGCCGTCCAAGCTGAAAGTAGCCGAAACTACGGAAGGTCACTCACCGACCGTCGGCGTAGCCACCCATGTCGGGCCCATCGAAACCGCCGTCGAAGCCAGGGCCGTCAGGACCCGGGCCGAATCCCGGACCAGCAGGACCACCCGGACCGCCCAGGAATTCACGCGCCGACATGCCATTCTCCCTGCGGGAGGCATCCACTGCTTCCTGCAGCACCTTGCGAACTTCGAATCCGTTCAGCACGTTCTTCAATGCCACTACGCCATTGCCGGACGACTGGTCACGCGTATCCAGCACAAGCGTGCTCATGCCGAAGATGCGCTGCAGGAAGGTACGTTCCACGCTGATATCCACGATGCGGAACAGTTTGATCAAGTTGAAACTCTCGTTCAGAATGCCGGTTTTGACGCTCAGCTCACGGTCGGTAAGTGTGTACACGGTGAACGTGAACGGCGTACGGCACCAATTGCGCTTGCGCTGCTGCCACAGGACATTGCCACTTGCAACCTTCATATGGCTCCCCCTTTTCATCAGAGGCCTAATTGGACTGGCCGCCCTATGCGGCACAGCACACCACTCTACCGTCACGCTCGCACGAACACCGTTTTATCTATCGCACAGCGTAGACGTTTCACACACTGTTTCACACGTCGTTCCGTGTAGGGAAAAGAGACACTTCACAGCACGCGCAGCAGCTTACGCAGCAACTCGCGCCGCATCCGTCACGTCGCGCACGATAACGCAAACACAGGCGAGCGCCGCTTCCGCGGCATTGGCACCAATCAGCACCACACCGTCAAATCAGTTGTAGCCCTTCACTTCGCGGAAGATGCCGCTCAAATTGCCGTTGCGTCCGTCGAACACCTTGCCGTTGGACAGCGTGGCCAAATCGTCGAGCTGTTGCGAATCCGCGTCGCCGAACATGATGGAGAAAATCGGAACGCCCTTGCCGTCGGCTTCGTACTGTCGTTTGAATTCGTCAAGCTTCGCCGTGTCCGACTGCCCGTCGGTCAGCAGCGCGATCGCCACCGTGCAATCATTGCGATTGGACGGCAGATTCTTCAACGCGACTTCCAGCGCATTGTAGATGTCCGCGCCGCCGCTGGCAGGCTGGTTTTCGCCGATCGCCAGCAGGGCCGCGGTCTGCTTGCCATGCGCGACCTGCGCTACTTTCGCGCTGCTGTTGAAGGGGATGAGCACGTTGACGTCGTCATCGCCCGGCTCGATATGCGAGGCGCGCGCCTGGTCGGTGTCAAGGGCCGCCTGCAGGCCGGCCACGGCACCGCTTTTGCCCTTGCCGGACATCGATCCGGAATAGTCCACCACCCACAGGGTGTAGGAGGGCTTGCGCAGAGCGGTCTGATACTGGTTGAGCGCCTGCTCGATGACGTCGGAGGAAGGCATGGCGATGGTCTTGAGCACCGAGGAATCCGTATTGACTCCCCACTCCTTACGGAACGAATCCTTCACCTTCGCATCTTTGGCATACGCCAGCGTGCCGCCCGAACCGGTCCTACGGCCCGCCTGTTCGAATAGCTTCTTGGAATCCTTCGACGTGATCGCCTTGCTGAATCGTTTGAACGCATCCTCTTTATTCTGCCTGCGGTCCACGTAGGCGAGCGGCGAATCGGAAATTGCGATGCCGTCGGACGGATAGACGGCAAGCAGCGGCTCCTTGTTTTTCGCCGTCAAGGCCTTATCAGCTTGGATGACGAGCGATTCGTAGTTCACCATGGAATCGTTCGCGTCCGGATCGCCGACGACCATGTCCTTGAGCCAGTCGGACGAGCCGGCTGAACGATTGACGCCCGACAGAACGGTTTTCACGGACTTACGTAATGAAGCATCGTTCAAATCGTCTTTGGTAAGCGCCTTGCCGCCGCCGTTCAGCGCCGTCAGAAACGCCATGTACGCCGACGCTCCGGAATTCGACTGCGTGGCGGACGTCATGGCGAATGACAGCTTCTTGGCCTTCACCGCGTCCATGATGTCCTTCGTGGACACCGGCTTCGTTGTACCGTCCGTATTCGCCCAGCCAAGCTCCTCAGCCTTGCTTTGCTTCACGCCGAACACCACCGGCGTGGTGGACGTGGAGACCTGGTCCTTGACGACGTGCTTGATATCCCCCATGGTGATCCACATGCTGCTGGCCGGCCAGACCGCATCGTAATCCCTGCCCGCGTGATGGCCTTTGTTGCGCAGCGCGTCCATAATGTCCAGCGAACCCATGTAGTCGACGGTCACCGACACTTTCGACTGCTTGGCCGCCTGCTTGATGGCTCCGCCAACTTCCTTGTTTTCGGATCCGGAGGCGATGCGGATGGAGTCCTTCGCACCGTCCGCGGAATACGTCACGGTTTTGCCGCCGTTCGAATTGCCGTCTGCCGACGCGTCGGAAGCGCCGTCCGTCGAACCGCATCCCGTGAACAGACCTACGATCAAAGCGATGGCTCCAGCTGCCGCACCGAGTTTACGTGCGTTCATCTTGTGTTGGCCCTCCATTCATTTTGCGCCAAAAAACAGTCAGCGCACCCGGAAAACATTTCCGAATGCGCTGAAAACATGTTCTGTTATGTGCAATTGATTATAGTCCGATTTTACCGAACGGCCATTTTGCCGTCTCATTTTCGTCATTATTTTCGTTTCCCCCTCATTCCGCCCTTTCCGCTCTCTTCCACAGACGTAGCCGACGCCGCCTATACTTGGTGCGGCTACTTGTTGCGGCACAATCGCAACTATGCAATCACAGGCATCGCAACGGAAAGGTGGGCGCATGGGCAGCTTCAATCGCAGGCAGGAAGCCGACGATCTCACCGACTACGTCAATAACGGATGGCTCAGTTCCGCCGAATTCGACGGGCCGACTTTCCTGTGGAATCATCTCATCCGCGAAGCAAGCCAGGAGGATGCCGCGCAACGCAACGATGTGCCGGTCGCCAATCTTTCCGACGCGGACGTGGTCATCAACATGCCCATGCAATGGTATTTCGACGCCCTCGCCTCCATGGTGCCCACCGCGGAACGTACCGATACGGGCGTGGAGATTCCACGCATCGATATGCCGACGTTTTCGATCGATTCGCAGGCGCTGTCCGGCGTGGACGCGGTGGTCGGCAACGCGGTGATCAGCACGCGATGGCTTGACGCGGTCGGCAATCTCGCCAAAGCTGTGGAGATGACCGCAAGGTTCGTCGGCAATGTGGCCGACCGTGACAACGAGGGTTTCGACTACCTGAAAGATCTGATTCAGACCGTACGCGTGTACATGGATGCCGTGGCCTGCAACGCCGATCCGATGACGGGCGAGCAGGCGCTGCGCATGATCACGCAGGTGGCGTGCAATGAGGATTTCCGGCTCAACGCCATGCAGATGGTGGAGCTGCTGTCTTGCGGACTGTCGTTCGCGCAATGGGATGATACGCGCATGTTCGCCTATGACGCGTTGAACAAGGGCATTGCCGCGATGCGTGATTTCGCAGCGAAGTCCGGTAATGGCGATGCAAGCAGCACGACTGGCGACACTATGAACAGCGTCGGCAGTATCGACAGTGATGTTACGGGCGATACGGGTGCACGCGACGCCACCGCAACGCAATCGCATGACCTCCGTGATACGTCCTCTGACGCGGACAGTGCGCATAGCACGAATAGTACAGACGCTGCGGACGGCGCGGATACCGCGAACTCGATCACGCATTCCACGGGCGCTGCCGGCGATTCCACTACCGGCGGTTCGCCCACCCTCTCCCCCGAGGAACTGAACGATCTCGCCATGCTTGACCCATCATTCCTGTCCAAACAGCAGCTTGCGCAGACCGCGCAAAACCAGTTCGACCATGCCGTGCAGTTCCTGCGGCACGATCTGATGCGGATCAGTGGCGATGCCGAGGAGGCCGATCGTTTCCTGCGCGACAACCATACGTCCGAGCCGCTTGCCGACGCGTACGCGGCGCGGCTGATCGCTGCCGAACGGTGGCAGGATCTGCTGAATTTCGTCGATCTGGTGGAGCGTGACGCACCGAACCAGTGCACGGTCATGTTCCCCGAGGAAGTGGTGCCGTACGAATGGGAGTCGATTCGTGAGGCCGCTTTGGAGGCGTTGGGCCGCGGCGGAGAACTGGTCGCGATGTATCAGGAGCGGTTGGATGACACGTACGATCCCAACACCGAGCTCAATCGTATGAAGCTTCAGGCGTGGACTCAAGCCAAGGAATAGGCGGCGCACGGCTCAGCGCATCCGCCGCCAGTTCCTCATCTATCGCAGGCTTCCACTCTCATTCCCATCAGTATTTCCACCATCGCTTCCACAACTGACGCGCAACGTGGCCAATTGGAACGGATGCAGGCTCAGCATCGCTCCTTGCGCCGTTCTTGCCACGGACGGATCACCGTCGGCAAAAGCCGCGGGCAATTCGGCATCCAGCCGCGCATCCTCCATAATGGAACACTCGCGTACCGTGGCCTTCCCCAAAGCGGCGTTGACGGCAAGTCTCGCATGGGCTTCGCCGCCGACCGCCTCATAAACGCGCAGTATCAGATCTCCGGAACCGTCATCGGCAAGCTTGACCCAGTCAAGCACCATGACGCCATCCACCGGGTTGAGCTGCGCCAGCGGATCGAACGCCGGCACGGCAGGCAGCACGGCCGCGTTGAGACGGTTCGCCTCGTCAAGCACAGCCGGCATACTGGCATCCGCCACAACGTTCCACGCGAACTCATGCACGCCCTTGTCAGTGTTCGGATCGGGGTATAGCGGGGACGACAGCAACGAAAGTCGAATCATCGTGCCACGCACCGGCCCGGAAGCCGTGTTCCGGTGAATCGGCGAAACGTCGGAACCGTAGGTGCTGGCGTTGACGACCGCAGCCGCATAGCCGGCATCGGCGACGCGTACGAACCGGTGCGTGCAGCTTTCGTATTTCGCCTCGTCGGAACGTGTGTTCTTCTGAATGGGCCGTTCCACCATGCCGTACTGGCATTCGTACTGCGCCCGGTCGGCCTGGATAGCCATGGGAATGTCGACTTTGAGGAATCGTTCGGATGCCCGCCAATCCACTTTGGTCCGGAATTCAAGGCTTTTCGACTTTGCCCGCAATGTAATGCAGGCATCGATGGACACCCCGTCGGTGGTGCTGGACACGTGCACGGTGGCTCCGCCGCGTTTTGTCTCCGTCACTCGTTCCACATGCGAGTCATCGATGCCTTCGGCGCTGAGGAAGGCATCGCGCTGGATGTCCCATGCGTCCCACTCGTATGGCTCGTCGCGGAGAAGCTCGTAATGCCCGATTCCACTGCCGTCGGGCACCAGTTCGTGTCCATTATCAAGGTCGATCAGTGAACGGACCGTACCGTCTGGTGCGATGATGGCACGTAGCAAACCGTTGTCAAGTATGATTCGACCGTCGTCGCATGTCGTTGCGATGGTGGATTCATCGGCGACCGCGTCGGTGCCGTTCGCGTCATCATCCTGCGTTCCCACTGCCGCGGTGCAAGCAATCCACGAATCGCCATTCTTTGCCGTATATGGGACGATGGCCGCGTTCGATCGCATGTCGGCATCATCCCGCGCCGATGCGATGGAAGCACCCGCTTCAGCGGCGATATCACGCAGTCTTGCGATGTCGCGCACATAGTCCGCACGCGCCTGCCGATGCACCCATGCGATCGCCGATCCGGGAAGAATGTCGTGGAATTGGTTCAGCCCCATTCGAAGGAATGGTGGGGGAATTTCGTGGTGTCGTTCCATGAGATCTTCTGTGTGAGGAACCATTCGAAACCGGCACGACGTGCGATTTGCGGCCATGCCCCGCAATAACCGAAACTGTCGGGAAGCCACAGTCCTTTTGGTTCCACGCCAAGATGCTCACGGAAGTAACGCATGACGAACGTGATCTGGCGGATCAGCGACTCACCTGTGGGCAGCATGTTATCGGATTCGACCCACATTCCGCCGACGGGAATGAATCGTCCTTCCTTGATGCGCTGCAGCATGCGCGCGAACAGGTCTGGATGTTCCTGTTCCAGCCACGCATACTGTTGGGCGGAACTCATCGCGTACGTGAAATCCGGATCCTCGTCCATCAGGGCAAGCACGTTGGACACCGTGCGGGCCACTTTACGGTGGGTTTCGCGCACGGGCCACGGCCATGCGGAATCGATATGCGCATGGCCGACCGCGACATGATGGATGACGCTGGAATATGCGGGTTCGGATAATACCCCGGCAAGCTTTTCCTTGGCTGGCTCCAGAGTTCCGGCGATATCACGCTCGTCATATGTGTTGAGTGATCGTTGCAGCGCTTTGGCCAGCTGCCAATATCGAGGATCATCATCCTTGAGTTCCCTCATCAGCGAGGTGACGGTTTCCAAGTCCATCAGATAGTCGAACACGTTTTGGTTGAAAGCGCACACGTCCATTGTGGTGAGCACATAGTCGGATGGACGACCGTCGGCACGCTCCCCCAGATTCATCGGCGCGAATGGCAGGTCAGCTTCGACCAGTGGATTCGATGCGGCCTCGACATATACCGTGAAACGACCGGCATCGTCAAGCTCCACATTCGCCACGCCATTGGCATCGATAAGCGGAATCCAGCAATTGTCTGGATTCACCGCTTTGATGACGCTGCCGTCAGGGCGATAGCATAATCCTTCCGCTTGGAAGCCCGGGCCACGATGTCGTTTCCATCCCAGATCTACAACCAGTTCGACGGCTCTGCCTTTGACCGACTCACGGTCGATACGTCCACGAACCTCGAACCATGTGGTACCCCATATCGTGCCCCAGGCACCAGGAACCATGAAGTCGAGAAAATCCACTTTGTTTTCCCTGACACGGGCAAGAAAGTCGGCGCTCTGTTCGGGTTCGCCTTCATTGGCGAAAAGCGCGTAACTGACAATGCGATAATGTTTCGTGCACATATGGCACAAGTCGTTGCCGCATCACTCGATCGGCACGTCTGAGTTGCTGATCTGGAAGAAGAAACATAGCTATCCCCTTGGCACATGATTCCTATGGTGTATCCATGGTGCCACAGCACAATCTCAAATCAAAAAACATCAAAGTGAAAAGTGGTTCTCAAAGCGGACATCCGGTGGAGACTCCGGATAAGGACCTTCGACGAGCCCGAAAGGCGTTGCCGGGAGGTCCGGGAGGTGATGAAAAAACGGGGGTTCCTGGAGCGACGCCCGCCGGGAAGCCCGGAAAAAGAGCATGAAAAAAGG
>ERZ1026874.61-NODE-61-length-69996-cov-18.367424_pt1 | contig 69996 bp, 62 predicted proteins | sample MGYA00380167_ERZ1026874 | MGnify/ENA primary metagenome ERZ1026874 (study PRJEB33269, sample SAMEA4719803) | human gut metagenome | biome: human-associated habitat; feature: organic feature; material: feces | place: Cameroon | collected 2013-10 ...
CTGCAGATGATCAGCTTCACCATCACCGAGAAGGGCTACGCCCTGTATCGTCCGGACGGCAGCCTGATGCCCGTTGTCCAGGCCGACATCGACGAGGGTCCCGCCCACGCACGCCATGCCATGAGCATGGTCACCGCCCTGCTGCTGGAGCGTTTCCAGAACGGTGCCGCGCCTCTGGCCGTCGTCAGCATGGACAACTGCTCTCACAACGGTGAGAAGCTGCAGTCCAGCGTGATGACCATCGCCAAGGCTTGGCTGGAGAAGGGCTATGTTGGCCAGGACTTCATCGATTACCTGACCGATGAGAGCAAGATCGCATTCCCCTGGTCCATGATCGACAAGATTACTCCGCGCCCCCACAAGATCGTGGAAGAGCAGCTGGTCAAGGACGGCATCGAGGGTATGGAGCCCATCGTTACCAGCAAGAACACCTTCATTGCTGCTTTCGTCAACGCCGAGCGCCCGCAGTACCTGGTCATCGAGGACAAGTTCCCCAACGGCCGTCCTGCCCTGGAGAAGGCTGGCGTGTACCTGACCGACCGCGACACCGTCAACAAGACCGAGCGCATGAAGGTCACCACCTGCCTGAACCCGCTGCACACCGCCATGAGCGTGTATGGCTGCATGCTGGGCTACACCCTGATCTGCGACGAGATGAAGGACGCCGACATCGTTGCCCTGATCAAGCGCCTGGGCTATGTTGAGGGTCTGCCCGTTGTGGTCAACCCCGGCATCCTGGAGCCCAAAGCTTTCATCGACGAAGTCGTTGAGCAGCGCCTGCCCAACCCCTTCATGCCCGACGCCCCGCAGCGTATCGCTACCGATACTTCCCAGAAAGTCGGCATCCGCTTCGGCGAGACCATCAAGAGCTACATCGCCGAGGGCCGCGACCTGAACACCCTGGTCAGCATCCCTCTGGCCCTGGCTGGCTGGCTGCGTTACCTGCTGGCTGTGGACGACAACGGCAATGCCTTTGAAGTTTCTGCTGATCCCCTGAAGGACGACCTGCAGGCCAAGCTGGCCGGTATCGAGGTCGGTAAGCCCGAAACCTTCACCAGCCAGCTGGACGACATCCTGTCCAATGCTTCCATCTTCGGCACCGATCTGACCAAGACTGTGCTGGCCGACAAGATCAAGGCTTACTTCAAGGCCGAGCTGGCAGGCCCCGGCGCTGTCCGCAAGACCCTGCATGATACTGTGAACGCTTAATTTACACGTACTTACACAATAAAAATAAAGGAGTCTACCTATGTCTATGAAAATGGGTTGGCGCTGGTATGGTGAGGGCAACGACCCCATCACGCTGGCTGACATCAAGCAGATCCCCGGTGTAGAGGAGATCGTCTGGGCCCTGCACAGCAAGATGCCCGGTGAGATCTGGGAAGAGGACGAGATCAAAGCCGTCGTCGATCAGATCCATTCTTACGGCTTCGACGCTACCATCGTTGAGTCTGTCAACGTTCACGATGACATCAAGATCGGTCTGCCCACCCGCGACCAGTACATCGAGAACTACAAGCAGTGCATCCGCAACCTGTCCAAGTTCGGTGTCAAGACCATCTGCTACAACTTCATGCCGGTCTTTGACTGGACCCGTACCGACCTGTTCCATCCCGTCGGCGACGGTTCCACCGCCCTGTTCTATCAGAAGGATCTGATCAAGGACGACTACAAGGCCATGGCTGATTACATCATGAGCTTCACCGAGAAGTATCACATGACCTTCCCCGGCTGGGAGCCGGAGCGTATGGCTAAGCTGGACGAGCTGTTCAAGGCTTACGCCCCTGTCACCAAGGAGAAACTGTGGGATAACCTGAAGTACTTCCTGGAAGCCATCATGCCTACCTGCCGCGAGTGCGACATCAAGATGGCCATCCATCAGGACGATCCCCCGTGGGACATCTTCGGTCTGCCCCGCCTGCTGGTTGATGCCGAGAGCATCGACCGCTTCCTGAGCATGGTGGATGATCCGTACAACTGCCTGACCCTGTGCAGCGGCAGCATGAACGCCAACCCCAACAACAACGTGGCTGAGATCGTGCGCAAGCATTGCGATCGTATCCCGTTCGCCCATATCCGCAACATCCATCACTTCGAGAATGGCGATTTCAGCGAGGCCGCACACCGCGATTGCTGCGGCGAGACCGGCATCATTGAGATCCTGCGTGCCTACCATGACTGCGGCTTTGATGGCTGCATCCGTCCTGACCACGGCCGTCAGCTGTGGGAGGAAGGTCCCGGTAACTGCCGCCCCGGTTACGGTAAGTATGACCGTGCCTTGGGTATCCAGTACATGCTGGGTGTCTGGGATCTGCTCGACCGCCTGGACGAGGAGAAGAAGGGCTGATTTCGTTCCTTCTTTGCAAAGAAGGAACCGAAGAAACTCCAAACAAAAAAGCAAGGCATGTGCCGTAGGCACATGCCTTGCTTTTTTTATTGAAAGTTCTTTTGATTCCTTTTCTTTCAAGAAAAGGGACAAAACCGGCCCTTATACTGCCCCGTATATACCGTGGACGCTGACTTCGCCCGTGAAGACGTGGGTGTCGCCGGATTCATCGTGAACGATGAGGCGGCCCTCCTCGTCAATGTCCTTGGCAATACCTGCGCCGCCATCATAGGTAACGCGGCAGCCCAGGTTGACGCACTGGGCCTTGTACTGTTCACGGTAGGGGGCAAACCCCTGCTCCTCATAGGTGTAGAGGGCGCGGTCAAAACCGAAATCCGTCATATACTGGGCCAGCCATTCGGGGTCGGTGTCCAGGTCCACCTTGACGCCCTGCAAAAGCAGGCTGGTGCCGTGGGGCAGGCCGGCCATATCGAAATATTCCTGCGGCTGGGCCAGGTTGATGCCGATGCCCACCACCAGGCTGTGCCCGTCGGGCGCGACTTCGCAAAGGATGCCCACGATCTTTTTTCCGTTCAGCAGCAGATCGTTGGGCCATTTGATCTGGCAGTCAATGCCATAACGCTGCTTTAATGCGTCGCAGACAGCCAAGGACGCGAACAACGGCAACGTGGACGGCTGTGCCAGGTCCGTTTTGATGACGGCGGTGTAGTACAGCCCTTTGCCGGGCGCGTCGACCCAGCCGCGGCCCAGACGTCCCCGGCCGGCGGTCTGGTCGGTGGTATACACGGCCCCCACCGGGCCGAACTGGGCGATGTTCTCCTTCGCCCAGGCATTGGTGCTGCCGACCTGCGGCAGATAAATTACGCTCTCGTTCAAAACTGCGGCACCCGCTTCCATGAAAATTCACATTGCCCGTCCGTCACCGTGATGACGCCGTAACTGCCGCCATCCCGCAGACTGCCCGGGTTAAACACCGTGGCCGCCGTGCCCACACCGCGCACCAGCTCCCGCCGATGGGTGTGGCCAAACAGCGCCACATCGGCACCGCGTTCTCCGGCAGATTCCGCCAGCCGCTCGCTGCCCATTTTTACGCCGTAATGATGGCCGTGGGTGTAGAAAAACAGCACGCCCGCAAAGGGGGCCATACCCTCGGTGGGTTCCTGATACCCCACATCGCAGTTGCCTGCCACGCGGTAGATCGGGTACGGCACGGGGGTCTTGTTCAGCTCCAGCGCACCGTTCAGGTCATACAGGCCGTCGCCCAGGTAAAACATGGCATCGGCGGTCTCGTTCTGCAGCACCCAGCGCAGGTCACGCATGCGGCCGTGCACATCGGAAATAACTAAGATTTTTGTGGTCTCGGACATGAAGGTTCCTCACTTGATCAGCTCTTTGTAGATCTGCCCTTTGCTGAACGGCGTCCCCGCCGCCGCCTGTTTGGCTGCAGCCGAGGGCGGCATACCGCCCGCCTGCAAAGTGCGGGCGGCAGCCACCGCTTCTTCCAGTGTGGGGGCGGTTTCCTCGGCCAGCTGGGCCGGGTCAGCACCCGCCAGCACCAGCACATATTCGCCGCGGGGATCGTTTTCCCGGTAAAAGGCGACGGCCTCGCCGAGGGTGGTCTTCTTGATCTCCTCGTGCAGCTTGGTCAGCTCGCGGCACAGGCTTACCGAACGGTCCGTGCCAAAGGTCACCGCCAAATCATCCAGTGTGCCCCGCAGTTTGTGGGGGGCTTCGTAGAAGATCATCGTGCGGGTCTCCTTCTGCAAAAAGTCCAGCCGTTCCCGGCGCTCCCGCTTCGGGACAGGCAGAAAACCCTCGAACACGAACCGTGCCGTGGGCTGACCGCTGGCAGCGAGGGCTGTCACGCAGGCCGAAGCCGCCGGCACCGGTACTACCTTGATGCCCCGGACATGGGCCTCTTTGACGATCTGCTCACCGGGGTCGCTGATGCAGGGCATACCGGCATCGCTGCACAGGGCGCAGTTTTCGCCCGCTTCGATGCGCTGCAAGATGGCCTCGCCATGGTGGAGCGCATGCTCATAATAACTGACCATCGGCTTTTTTAAGCCAAGATGGTTCAGCAGCCGCAGAGTCACGCGGGTATCCTCGGCCGCGATGAAATCGGCTGCACCAAAGGTAGCCGCCACACGCGGCGGCATATCATCCAGGTTGCCGATGGGTGTTGCCACCAAATATAATGTTCCGGGCAAAATGCTGCCCCCTTTTCTATACTATAATAGGTTATTATACCACGTTACGGGTATTCGGTAAACCCCGCGTCCATGCAAAAAGCCTCCCCAAAATGGGGAGGCTTTGCATTATCCTCTGGTGCTAAAGCTATACTCGTGCTCTTCCGGCGGCAGGGTCTCGGTGGTCATGCCCTCGATACGCGCCCAGCGATTGCTGCGCTCGATCATCGGCACCAGTTCATCCAGCGCGGCACGTTCGCCCTGGGCTTCCAGGGTGACGCTGCCGTCCCAGTTGTTGGCGACCCATCCGGTCAGGTCCAGCTTTTGGGCGGCGCACTGGGCAAAGTAGCGGAACCCCACACCCTGCACATTTCCCGTGAAATGCCAGCGGCGGCGGATCACACTCATGCGTCGATGCCCGTTACGGTGTAGTCCTTGGCTTCGACGGCGGCCTTCAGGTCGGCATCAGCCACGTCAGCGGTCAGGGCGACGATGGCGGTGCCCTTCTCGTGGCTGACCTCGGCGCTCTGCACACCGTCCAGGGCCTCCAGCGCTTTCTTCACGGTGGCCTCGCAATGGCCGCACATCATGCCTTCGATATGGATGGTCTTTTTCATAGTAACTTCCTCCGTTTTTATTTCGTTCTGCACAGGGCAGGACCTGGTTTCGCACGCGGTCTCTGCGGGCAGCTCCCGTGCAGGGGCTTTGTGTTTGGGCGGTGCGTCATGGGCGGCGCTGCGGGGATTAAAGGTATTCAGCCGCAGGGCATTGGTCACAACGCAAACGCTGGAAAGGCTCATGGCAGCCGAGGCGATCATCGGGTTCAGCGTGATGCCAATGCCGGTGAAGACGCCCGCGGCCAGCGGGATGCAGACAGCGTTGTAGAAGAACGCCCAGAACAGGTTCTGGTGGATGTTGCGCACCACCGCGCGGGACAGACGCACCGCGGCGGGCACATCGGCCAGGTCGCTGCGCACCAGCACCACGTCGGCGGCGTCCAGTGCCACATCGGCCCCAGCGCCGATGGCAATGCCGGTCTCGGCACGGGTCAGGGCGGGGGCATCGTTGATGCCGTCGCCCACCATGGCCACACGGCCCGCAGCCTGCAGGCGGCGGACTTCGGCCTCCTTACCGGCGGGCAGGACGCCTGCGATGACATGGTCCTCATCCAGTCCGACCATGGCACCAATGTGCTTGGCGGTGGCGGCGTTATCGCCGGTCAGCAGCACGACCTGCAGGCCCAGGGCCTTCATCTGGCTGATGGCCTCGGCCGAGGTCTGCTTAACCACATCAGACACGCCGATGACGCCCGCCGGTTTACCGGCCAGCGAGAAGTACAGCGGGGTCACGCCGTCGCGGCTCATCTCTTCGCCCGCCTGCTCCAGGTCGGGGGTCAGCTCGCAGGTCTCGCGGATAAAGTCGGCGTTGCCGCCCGCGATGACCTTACCGGCCACCTTGCCCTGCAGACCCTTGCCGGGCACAGCCTCAAAATCGGCAACGGTGGCGTAGGAGAGCTTGTCCTTTTCGGCCTCTTTCAAAATGGCGCGGGCCAACGGGTGCTCACTGCGCAGTTCCAGGCCAGCGGCCATGCTGAGCAGGAACTTGGCAGGCACGTTGCGGGTGCCCACGATCTTGACCACGCTGGGTTCTCCGGTGGTGATGGTGCCGGTCTTGTCCAACAGCACAGCGTCGGTGTAGCCGGTTGTTTCCAGGCTGGCGGCGGTCTTGAACAGGATGCCATTTTTGGCGCCCACACCGCTGCCTACCATGATGGCAACAGGCGTTGCCAAGCCCAGCGCGCAGGGGCAGCTGATGACCAGCACACTGATGCCGCGGGCCAACGCGTAAGTGAAAGTCTGGCCCAGCAGCAGCCAGATAACGAACGTCAGCAAGGCGATGCAGGTAACAGCGGGCACGAAGATGCCGGAGACTTTATCCGCCGTTTTGGCCAGCGGGGCCTTGGTAGCGGCGGCGTCCCGCACCAGGCGGATGACCTGGGACAGGGTGGTGTCCTGGCCAACACGCTCGGCCCGGCAGGTCAGGGCGCCGTTCTGGTTGATGGTGGCGGCGCTGACAGGCGAACCGGGAAATTTATCCACCGGCATGCTCTCGCCGGTCAGGGCGGCCTCGTTCACGCTGGAAATACCCTCGGTGACGGTGCCGTCCACGGGGATGGACTCGCCCGGACGGACGAGGAACAGGTCGCCGACCTGTACCTCACTGACCGGCAGCATGACCTGTTCGCCGTCCCGCAGCACGCAGGCAGTCTGGGGGGCCAGCTTTATCAGGCTCTTCAGCGCATCGGTGGTCTTGCCCTTGCTGTAAGCTTCCAGCGTTTTTCCGACGGTGATCAGCGTAAGAATCGTGGCGGCAGACTCAAAATAGAGGTCATGCCGATACTGCATAATCAACTCCATATCGTCGTTTTTCAGGCCAATGCCGATCATCACAATAGCATACAGGCCGTACAGAAGCGCGGCACCCGCGCCCATCGAGACCAAGGCGTCCATGCCCGGTGCGCGGGACTTGATGCCCTTCCAACCGCTGATGAAGAATGCGCGGTTGATCCAGCAGACGGGCAGCGTCAGCGCCAGCTGCACCAACGCAAACACCATGGCACCACTGCCATGGCCCTCCATGAACGATGGCAGCGGCAGGCCGATCATATGCCCCATTGAGACATACATCAGCGGCACCAAAAAACACAGGCTGGCGATCAGGCGCTTTTTCAGTTTGGGGGTCTCGGTGTCCTCCAGCTCGGCGTTTTCGCTGTCGGCGGTAGCCAGGCTGGCGCCGTAACCGGCGGCCTCCACGGCATTGCAGATGCGCCTGGCCGTCGCGTCCGGGTCAGCATCGGGGGTGTAGTCTACCTGGATCGAGTTGGTCAGCAGGCTTACGGCCACACCGGCCACCCCCGGCACAGCCGAGACCGCTTTTTCCACATGGCTGGCACAAGCCGCACAGCTCATGCCGGTGATCTCATAGCGTTGCATGGTTCCTCTATTGCTCCTTTGCTAAAAATGCTAAAACAGTAACCTAATTAAAACATACTTTCCGGCAAAACAATGTCATTTTTCGGAACTTTGGCCCAGTCGAAATCCGCCGCCAGCTCTTGCGGCGTCACAGGGCGGGGCGTGGCCTGCAAACCGCAGGCAAATGCCAGCTTGCCGATGATTTCCTCGGCGCTGTACCTGGCCCGCAGGTTTTCCAGGCTTTGGTCGCCGTCCCTTTTGGAAAGGCGGCGGCCATCCGGGGCCAGCAGCAGCGGCAGGTGGTAAAACGTTGGCGGCGTCAGCCCCAGCTCCCGATACAGCCACAGCTGGCGCGGCGTGCTGGACAGCAGGTCGCTGCCCCGCACCACCTCGGTAACGCCCATCAGGGCATCATCCACCACCACGGCCAACTGGTAGGCAAACACACCGTCTGCCCGGCGCAGGTAAAAGTCGCCGCAATCGCGGGCAAGGTTTTCCTCATACATACCCATATGGCCGTCCGTAAAGGAGATGGTCTCATCCGGCACCTGCACGCGCCAGGCGGGGGCGCGGGTCCTGCGGCGCTCGGCTACCTCGGCGGGGGTCAGCCCCCGGCAGGTCCCCGCGTAGACGACCTGACCGTCGCTGCGGTGGGGCGCACTGGCCGCGTGCAGCTGGCTGCGGCTGCAAAAGCAGGGATACACCAGCCCTCGGCGGTCCAGAATATCGTAGTAACGCTGGTAAATTTCTGCCCGCTCACTTTGGTAGACCGGCAGCTGCGGACCGTCGGCGGCAAGGCCCAGCCAGGCCAGATCGTCGATGATGGCATCGGCAAACACACGGGGGCAGCGCTGGGTGTCCAGGTCCTCGATGCGCAATAGCACCTGCCCGCCCTTGCTTTTGGCGGAAAGCCAGGCCAGCAGGCAGCACATCAGGTTGCCCAGGTGCATCCGCCCGCTGGGGCTGGGTGCGTAACGGCCGGTGATCATTCCAGCGTGTAGGTGCCGTCGCCCAGGGCACGCAGATGCACACGGTAAAACTCCGCCACCGCGTTGATCATGTGGTCAGCATCGGCCACGGCCGCAGTCTCCACCGCGCTGTGCATGGCCAGCTGGGCCAGGCCGATGTCCGCCATCGGGATGGGAAGCGTGTGGCTTTGCAGGTTGCCCAGGGTGCTGCCGCCCGGCTCATCGGCGCGGTTGGTGAACACCTGCACCGGCACGCCGGCCTTGCGGCAGATTTCCTTGAAAATCGCACCGCTGACGGCGTTGGTGGTGTACTTCTGGCTGGCGTTGTACTTCAGCACAACGCCCTCGCCCATATGCACAGGGGCGCAGGGGTCGGCCTTCTGGGGGAAGTTCGGGTGGGTCGCATGGGCGTTGTCGGCGCTGAGCATGTAGCTGTTGGCCATGGCCTGCTGCTTTGCCTGGGCGCTGTGGGGGATCGAATCGATGATGCGGTCCAGCACATCCCGCAGGTAGCTGCTCTCGGCGCCCATCCGGCTGGAGGAACCCACTTCCTCGTTGTCGAACATGGCCCACACCGGGGCGCAGGCGCTGTCGCAATCGGGGGCAACGTCCAGGAAGGCCAGCAGCGTGGTGGCGGCACATTCCAAATCATCGATGCGCGGGGCGAGGAAATACTCACCGTCCGGGCCAATGCGGGTAGGCTGCTGACGGGTGACCAGCTGCAGGTCTCGGTCGAGGATGTCCTCGGGCCGGACGTTCAACTCCTCGCACAGCACATCGGTCAGCGTGCGGCATCCGGCGGGGCCCCACAACGGCTGCATGTCGATCTGGGGGTTGAACTCCTTGCCCTTATTGACGTTGCGCTGCATGTGGATGGCCAGCGACGGGATGACCAGCAGGTCCTCATCGATGTTGACAAGGCGGCTCTCGATGCCGTCCTCGGTCTTGACCATGACGCGGCCAGCCACCGTCAGCGGGCGGTCCAGCCAGGTGGACATGATCATGCCGCCGTAACCTTCGACGCTCAGGCGGGAGCAGCCGTCGTTTTCGACCTTCTCGTTTTTAATTTTCCAGCACGGGGAATCGCTGTGGCTGGCGGCAATGCGCCAACCGCCGATGGCATGCTCCGGCACGCGCCAGGCGATGACCGAGGAACCGTTGCGGGTAATGTAGTACCCTTTGCCGGCTTCCAGGTTCCAGTAATCGGCTTCTTCCAGGCGGGTATAACCGGCTGCATCCAGCCAGGCCGCGGCTATGGCAGCCGCGTGGTAGGGGGTCACTGCCCTCTGCAAAAATTCAAATAAATCATCGAGCATAGGTACTTTTCTTCCTTACTGTTGTTATTTTTCCGGGCTTTTGGGGCCCGGGTGAGCCATACGGTAATATTGTACCGCAAACTTACAGTGGGAACAAGTTGCAAAACAGGAAAATTTGTTCTATACTCAGTATAGTCATACTGCCCGTTTTGACAAGTACGCACTTTTTGGAAAGTACCCCTCAGGAGGTTATCTATGCACCCGAACGCGAACTGCAACTGCCGCTATGCCGATGTTGGCTGCGATAAAATGGAAGAAGTCATGGATCAGATCAGCGGCAAATGGAAGATGCGCATCCTGTTTATGGTGGGCGCCCACGGCACCCTGCGCTATGGCGAGCTGCGCCGCCTGCTGGACGGCGTGACCCACAAGATGCTCTCGAACCAGTTAAAGGAACTGGCCGCCGATGGGCTGGTGGAGCGCATCGATTATGGCGAGGTCCCGCCCCGGGTGGACTACCGCCTGACCCCGAACGGCGAGGCATTGATGCCGATTTTTGACGATATACAGGCGTATATCCGCAAAAATGCCTGCAGCAATTGCTGCGGCGATAAGCCCGCCGCCCCCTCCGGCGCAAGGCATGGCTGTTGTGAATAATATATTTGTAAAGTAACCTGTTAGGAGGACCTTTTATGCGTAAATCCATTGCCTTTTTGCTGGGTCTGTCACTGGCCACGCTGACAGCCTGCGGGCAGGCGCCGGGCAATTCAGGCGCTGCATCGTCGGATGCCGCAAGTGCCATTATTTCGGAAGCTGCGTCCGATGCTGCCCCGGCCACGGCAGAAACACCTGCGGCCTCCTCCCGCGATACCACCACCGAGCAGCGCGATGTGCTGGATGGCTTTGTGGATTTTGCCGCCGACACGGCAGGAGGCAGCCTGAAATCCGCCCGCGCGGCGGCAGTGCTGGTGGAATACCTGAGCTGCGCCGACATCGACGCCTCCACCGCTGCCGATTGGATGGCCGACCTGACCCAGGACCAGCGCGACCTGTTGGACATCAACTGGGCGGGCATTTTGGCCAATGCCCAAAACATTGCCGCCGACCCCGCCAGCCAGACCGACCTTTTATCCTCCGCCGGTGTCACCACGGATTTTACCGGCATGGTTTTGACCGGGGTGTCGGATAAGCTGGTGATTTTGAATACCGTTTTTACCGGAAAAGCCGGGTAAATAACACAACAGAAAAGCGGTGCCGTTCCCACGCGGCACCGCTCTTCTACTGACCTTTATACCTTATTATAATAGTGTAACGCTTATTCTACGTCCTGCAGGGCGGCATAATCCTGCTCACCCGTGCGGACCTTGACCACCTTGGCCACGTTATACACAAAGATCTTGCCATCGCCAATGTGGCCGGTGTACAGTACCTTGGTGGCGGTGTCGATGATCTTCTCCACCGGGATCTTGCTCACGACAACTTCCACCTTGACCTTGGGCAGCAGGGTGGCGTCCACTTCAGCGCCGCGGTACTTCTCGCCGCTGCCCTTCTGGATGCCGCAGCCCATGACCTGGGTCACGGTCATGCCGGTGACGCCGATTTTGTTCAGCGCCTGCTTCAGGCTCTCAAACTTGGCCAGCTGCACGATGATGGACACTTTGTGCATGCCGGAATCCAGCTCGGCCGGCAGCGGAGCTTCCTGGGTGACCTTGACGGCGGCCGCCACCTTCTCGGGGCTGGCCTTGGCGATGTCATCTTCACCCAGGTCGGTGTTCTCGTTCACGTCCAGCTCAGCGTAGGTGGCATCGTTGATGGCAAAACCGGCGTAGGCGCTGGCCAAGCCATGCTCATGGATGTCCAGGCCGTCCAGTTCCTCTTTTTCAGAAACGCGCAGGCCGATCGTCTTTTTGATGATGGTAAAGATGATGGTCATCGTGACCAGAACCCAGGCCGCCACGCTGACAACACCCAGCAGCTGGATGCCCAGCTTAGCAAAACCGCCGCCGTAGAACAGGCCGCCATCGGTGGCAAACAGACCGACCGCCAGTGTGCCCCACAGGCCGTTCATGCAGTGGACCGACACCGCACCGACAGGGTCATCGATCTTGGCAATGTTATCAAAGAATTCCACCGAGAAGATGCAGAGCACGCCAGCCACGATGCCGATTACGGCCGCGCCGAAGGGGTCGACCACATCACAGCCGGCGGTGATGGCCACCAGACCGGCCAGCGCACCGTTGAAGGTAAGGGAGACATCGGGCTTGCCGTAGCGCACCCAGCTGACGATCAACGCGGCCACCGTAGCCAGAGCCGCCGCCAGGTTGGTGTTGAAGCAGATGAGGCCCGCGGAAACCATCGTGTCATCGCCGGTCATGCTGACGGTAGAGCCGCCGTTGAAGCCGAACCAGCAGAACCACAGGATGAAAACGCCCAAGGCCATGGCGGTCAGGTTGTGGCCGGGGATAGCCCGTGCCTTGCCGTCCTTGCCATATTTGCCGATGCGGGGACCGAGCATCCAGGCACCCAGGCAGGCGGTAACACCGCCCACAAAGTGGACCGCCGTGGAACCGGCGAAATCATGGAAGCCCAGCTGAGCCAGCCAGCCGCCGCCCCAGATCCAGTGGCCGGAAATGGGATAGACGATCAGGCTGATGGCGGCGGAGTAGCAGCAGTAGGCGCTGAACTTGGTGCGCTCAGCCATCGAGCCGGAAACGATGGTGGCCGCCGTAGCACAGAACACGGTCTGGAACACCGCATAGACCCAGACCGGCAGGGTACCGAAATCGTAGCTGCCCTGGATGAACGGGTCAAACCCGCCGATCAGTGCGCTGGAGCCGGCAAACATGATGCCGAAACCCACCAGCCAGTAGCAGGGCGTGCCGATACAGAAGTCCATCATATTCTTCATCAGAATATTGCCAGTGTTCTTGGCACGAGTAAGGCCTGCCTCGCACAAAGCAAAGCCTGCCTGCATAAAGAACACCAGAAACGCCGCAACCAGTGTCCAGGTAACGTCCGCAGAGTTGTACATAACAGATTCCCCTCTCTCACTTTGCACAGCGCCGCCTCACACAATGCGGCACTGCATTTTGCAACCAACAACAAAAGGCGCCGGGCGGGAGCTTGCTATCCCGTCCGGCGCCTTTGCCGTTTGTTGTGTTGCCGCTATGATAGCACTGTCTGCGCCCGCGGTCAAGGGGGAATCGCCACAGTTTGCTGCATTTTGTCAGTTTTGGCTTGCAGCTGCAAAAAATTTCGTTGATTTTTATGCATGTTTTACAGGCATGTGTTTTTCGTGCGTGGTCAACGCTTGCCAACAAATTGAACTTTGCGGTCGAACTTGGGCAAATTTACGGGTATGTTAAATTTTTTGCAAAAAAATCTACCAAAATAATTCACATTGTGCTATAATATAGATAAATGCCCTTTTGTTAAAAAGAGTTTTATGCTTTATCCAAAAAGGAGGAAATCCCATGCCCAACCTCGCTCTGCTTGCCTTGGAAGCCAGCGACGGCACCGTGGTGCTGACCAGTATTACCCTGGTTTTCGCCATGCTGGTCGCCCTGTGCCTCATCATTACCCTGGAGGGCAAGCTCTTCGACCTGAAAAACAAAAAACCTGCTGATCCTAAGCCGCAGGCCCCTGCCGCACCGGCTGCCAAAGCTGCCCCGGCACCTGCTGCCAAGCCCGCTGCCCCCGCTGCTAAGGCTGACAATGGCGGCATCCCCGGCGAGGTCATTGCTGCGATTTCTGCCGCTGTTGCTACTGTGATGGGTTCCGGCGCTGTGATCCACGGCATCCGCCGCGTTTCCAAGCCCGCCGCAGGCTCCCGCCGTGGTTCCTGGGGCGACGCCGGTGTGCGTGAGCATACCACGCCCTTTATGTAAGGAGGTCTGGAAATGGGTGCTATTTTAACCAACATCTCGGAGATTTTTGCCAAGTCCGGCTGGGCACAGATCTTCTTCACCGAGGGCGGCTGGAAGTACGCCGTCATGCTCGCCGTGGCCTGCGTGCTGCTGTATCTGGCCATCGTCAAGCAGTTCGAGCCTCTGCTGCTGCTGCCCATCGGTTTTGGTATGCTGATGACCAACCTGCCCCTGGACGGCATCTTCCACATGGACATCTTCATCAATGAGACAAACCACATTGACTGGGCGCTGCTGGGTTCTTCCGGCGGCATGGTCGACTACATTTACTTAGGCGTCAAGCTGGGTATTTATCCCCCGCTGATCTTCCTGGGCATCGGTACCATGACCGACTTCGAGCCGCTGATCGCACGTCCCTCCAGCCTGCTGCTGGGCGCTGCTGCTCAGCTGGGCATCTTCTTCACCTTCGTTGGCGCTAAGATCCTGGGCTTCACCAACCAGGAAGCCGGTGCTATCGGCATCATCGGTGGTGCTGACGGCCCCACCGCTATCTATGTTACCACCAAGCTGGCCCCGCACCTGCTGGGTTCCATCGCGGTTGCGGCGTACTGCTACATGGCGCTGGTGCCTGTTATCCAGCCGCCTATCATGAAGGCCCTGACCACGGAAAAAGAGCGTCAGATCGTCATGACCGCACCCCGCCGCGTTTCCAAGACCGAGAAGATCCTTTTCCCCATCATCGTTACCATCATCGTTGCCCTGACCCTGCCGGATGCTGCTATCCTGGTCGGCTGCTTGATGATGGGCAACCTGATGAAGGAGTCCGGCGTTGTTGAGCGTATCACCAAGACCGCCGGCAACGAACTGATGAACATCATCACCATCTTCCTGGGCTTCTCCGTTGGCTGCACTACCAACGCTTCTACCTTCCTGAACATCCAGACCGTCGAGATCATCGTCCTGGGCATCGTTGCTTTCGGTGTCGGCACCGCTGGCGGCGTCATCCTGGGCAAGATCATGTGCGTCATCACCCACGGCAAGATCAACCCGCTGATTGGTTCCGCCGGTGTTTCCGCCGTTCCTATGGCTGCCCGTGTTTCCCAGAAAGTCGGCCAGGAGTACAACCCCCGCAACTACCTGCTCATGCACGCCATGGGTCCCAACGTTGCCGGTGTTATCGGCTCCGCCGTTGCTGCTGGTATCCTGATCAACATGTTCGGCTAATCGCAGCTTAAACTACAAGCAAAAAATCACCTCCGGCTTTCGGGCCGGAGGTTTTTGTTTGCTTTATGCAATTTACAAAATGTTCATACCAGTATCATAGTTTTTTAGCAGATGTCCTGTATTGTATAAGCACAGGGTTACGGAGCCGCAACCGTAATTCTGGAACATGATTCCTCCTCACACCAATCGATACCCCTTATGCCCCCGTTCGGAGCCGCAACCGAACGGGGGCGATTTTTTGTGCTTATTGGTATTTATTGCAGATGTGACGTCAAAAAGTCTACCGTAACCTGGCGCAGGTCGGCGTCCAGCTGTGTGTTGGTGGCGGGGTCCTCGCTGGTATAATTGTGGTCACCGTTCACGAAGGGGTCCAGCACCACCTGGCCGTCCGGCAGGCTTTCGACGGCCGCCTTGGTTTCGGTTTGAGTGGTGTCGCTCAAGATGCGCTCGTTGCCGCTGTAGGTCAGCAGCACCGGCAGGCCGCTTTCCTGCAGGGCCGCGTTGGGGTCGCTGTCCCGCATACCGTCGATGTAGGCGGCGCTCAGTTCCACGCCCCAGGCCGCTACGCTGCCCTCGGCATCGGCGCGGGCAGCCAGTTCTTCCACGGCGGCAAAGTTATCAATGCTTAAAAACTCCAAGCCCTGCAGGCCCGTGCCGTTGGCGGGGCTCCAGAGGGCCAGTGCCGTGACGGGGTACTGCCCCAGCTGCGGGTAGAGGCTGGCCAACCGCCCGCCCATGCTGTGGCCCACCAGCGCCGTTTTGCCGGTGCCGTAGGTGGCCTGCATGTAGCCGATCACGCTGTCCACATCCGCCGCCATATTGGCCAGCGTGTAGTTGGCATAAGGTTCGGTGCTGTCGCCGCAGCCGGCGAAATCAAGCCGCACAGTGGCAATACCATGGACGGCCAGGTCCTCAGCCAGGGACGCGAAGTGGCCGTCTCCCTGCCGGTTGCCGGTAAAGCCATGGCAGAGCACCACCAGCGGCAGTTCCTCGCCCCGGGCAGATTTGGCAGGCAGCTGGATGGTAGCCGGGATATTGCCCCGCGTACCGGGGATCTCGATGTTCTTGGGGTTGGTGTTGGGCTGTAATAGTGTAACAGCTGCCACTATGCACAGTGCAATGGCCGCCAGACAGACGAGCAGAATCCACGGTGCACGGGTTTGTTTGGCATGTTTCATATGGGTTCCCCCTTTCTGGTTTTTTCAGGTTTATTGTACTATCATTAAAACGTATTCAGGGTAGTTTGTCAATTGTGTCCTGTTCGAGTCCTCTCATGACCAACATAAGCGCGAAGCCCCTGCCAGGAGCCCCCTTGAGCTGGGTTTACTACGGACACGGGCAAGGAACTCTCCCGCGGGCTAACCAACAGTCCACTGGACTGTTGGTTCCGGCACATCTCCGGCCTAAGAGCCGCCGCTGCGCGTCGGTTGGCCTACGAAACGCGCCTGCGGGCGCAGTGCGGTGCCGTCGCCCTGTTCGAGTCCTCTCATGGCCAGCATAAGCAAAAGGTCCCCAGCCGGGGCACGGCGGGGGACCTTTTGCTTATGGGCCATGAGGGACTCGAACCCCCGACCAAGCGGTTATGAGCCGCCAGCTCTAACCAACTGAGCTAATGGCCCGCACAGTTGTATTTTATATTATAGCAGAATTTTCTCCCCTTGCCAAGAGGTATGTCCTCTTTTCTTTGCATACAATGGCGGTGAAAGGGGGCGTTGATCCATGCGGCGCAGGGGGTTCTTTTGGGCATTTTTCCTGCTTATCATTTACTTTACAGCACCGTTCTGGGGGTGGCGATATAGCGGTTTCGCCCCCATCACAGTCCCCGATACCACGCCTGCGCCCTCGCCCACCGCAGAGCCTGCTGCCAGCCAGCCCTACCATGCCGTATGGGTCAGCTATCTGGAGTGGCTGCAGGTAGACTTTTCCTCCGCGCAGGCCTTTTCAGCAGATATTGCCGCCATGTTCGACAATATCGCTGATCTGGGGGCCACCGTGGTGCTGGCCCAGGTGCGTCCCTTTGGTGATGCCCTCTATCCCAGCGACTATTACCCTTTCAGCCACCTTTGCACTGGCACCCAGGGGCAGGACCCCGGCTTTGACCCGCTGGCCCTGCTGGTGCAGGCGGCCCACGCCCGCGGCCTGCAGCTGGAAGCCTGGATCAACCCCTACCGGCTGCAAAGCGGCAGCATGCCTCTACTGTGTGCCCAAAGTCCCGCCCTGCTCCACCCGGAGTGGACCAAAACCACCTCCACCGGCCTATACCTAAACCCCGCCAGTGCCGAGGTCCGCGCTTTCATCTCCGATGCCGTCGCCGAGCTGTGCCATAACTATGACTTAGACGGCATCCACTTTGACGACTACTTTTACCCCACCACCGATCCTGCCTTTGACGCTGACGACTACGCTGCCGCAGGCACAGCTCTTTCGCTGGACGATTGGCGGCGGCAAAACGTCAACGCCCTGATGGCCCTGTGCTACCGAACCGCCCACCAGTACGGTGTACGGTTCGGCGCCGCACCCGTCGGTGACCCGGACCGCAGCTATGCCGACCAATACAGTGATGCCGCCCTATGGCTGGCACAGGGCGGCTATGTGGACTATCTGATGCCCCAGCTGTATTGGGGGCAAAACTACACCAAAAACGGCAACACAGCCCAAAGCCTGAGCCAGCTAGCCGCGCGGTGGGCAGCCCTGCCCCGGGCCGAGGGCGTTACCCTGGCTGTCGGGCTGGGGGCCTACCGCATCGGCGATGGCGACGGCAGTGACACCCCCGGTGAGTGGTCGACCGGCCACAGCCTGGCCGACCAATTAGCCGCACTGAACACACTTGGCATCGATTACATTGGGCTGTACCGTTACGATTCTCTATTTAACAACACCTCCTATCCCACCCTGGCCGCGGCCGAGCAGGACAGCGTGGCGCAAATCTGGCGCGGCGGCTAAACTCAACAGCCAGGGTGGGTGTTCAGCCGGTAGCCGACCTTAAACACGGTCTGTATCTCCTTATCCAGGCCCAGCTTGGTGCGCAGACGGTTGATATGTACATCCACCGTGCGGCTGGCGCCCACATACTCGTAGCCCCAGGCCGTGGTCAGCAGTTCGCCGCGGGTCAGCGCCAGGTCGCGCTTGCGGATCAGCATCTCCAGCAGGGCATATTCCCGCGGGGTCAGCCGCACAGGCATGCCGTTTTTCCACACGCGGCGGGCGGTCAAATCTACCCGCAGGTCATTGAGGGCAAACACCTCATTGCGCCGGGCCGCTGCCTCCTGAGCCGCTTTTACGATCATATCTTTCGTCATGGCTGTTTCCTTTCGTTGTTATTTACTATATATAATAACGACAGATGTTTCGGATTTGTTACAATTCCGGCCATTTTTTTATTTTCCCCAGCCATTTGTTGATTATTGGGGCCTTTTCCCCCGGGTTTCCTACACTTTTCAACATAGTTTTCCCCAACCGTGTTGAAAACTTGTGTTTTACGTTATATCGTACAATAGCTAAAATTACACCTTTTTCCTGTAGAAATCACTACCAGGTTTTCCACAAAGGGGATGGACTTTTCCCCTGCTGATTCCGAGCGCTGCGGCGAGTTTTGCAAAGTTTTCCACGGAATAAAAGGTTCGCTGTACCAGCAGTTTTTTGTTGTTTCCACGGGATTTAACCGTGTTTTCAACATTTTCAACACAGTTTTCCACATTTCCACGGTGTAAAAGAATGGATTCTTGTTGAAAACCCGGTCGAAACTGTTTAAAACTCATAGTTGTAAATGAATTGTAACAGATTTTCACCACCTGTCTAATGGCTCATTTTCCGCAAAACAAAGGGATTTTTTGCACTTTTTGCTAATATTTCAAAGTCCATTAATACGCCGTTCAAAATTTTAGTCCATGCTATAGAATGTACAAGAAAAGGAGGAATCTCTATGAAAGAGACCACACCGCCAAAGGACCCTAAAAAGAAACTTTGGATTGGTTATGCCGTTATTATTGCGATTTTGTTTGCCTGCAACCTGTTCCTGTTCCCAGCCATGATGCAGGCCAAAGTCAAAAGCGTGAACTACAGCACCTTCCTGCAGATGCTGGAGAACAAGCAGCTTTCCACCGTCCAGATCGAAGATCAGCAGATCTACTTTGTGGATAACGAGAATAACTCCTACAAGACCAACGCCATCGCCCAGGATAACAACCTGGTCACCCGGCTGGAGGATGCAGGGGTCGAGTTCGGCACCGTCTATCAAAGCCCCACCATCTGGGACAGCCTGCTGAACCTGGCCATCTCGCTACTGCCGATGATCCTGCTGTTCTGGTGGCTGAACCGCTACATCGGCAAAAAAATGCAGAGCATGGGCGGCGCTAATTCGATGCTGTTCGGCGGCGGCAAGTCCGGCGCCAAACAGTACGTGGTGGACGACAAGACCGGCATCAAGTTCAACGACGTGGCCGGTGAGGATGAAGCCAAGGAGAGCCTGCAGGAAATCGTCGACTTTTTAAACAACCCCCAAAAGTACGAGGACATCGGCGCCAAAATGCCCAAGGGCGTGCTGCTGGTAGGCCCTCCGGGTACCGGCAAAACGCTGCTGGCCCGCGCTGTGGCTGGCGAGGCCGGCGTGCCCTTCTTCTCCATCGCCGGCAGCGAGTTTGTGGAGATGTTCGTGGGCATGGGCGCCTCCAAGGTGCGTGACCTGTTCAAACAGGCGGGCGAAAAAGCGCCCTGCATCGTGTTTATCGATGAGATCGATACCATCGGCAAAAAGCGTGATGGTGCCAGCGGCCTGAGCGGCAACGACGAGCGCGAGCAGACCCTGAACCAGCTGCTGACCGAGATGGACGGCTTCGACGCCACCAAGGGCGTTGTGATTCTGGCCGCCACAAACCGACCGGAATCCCTGGACCCGGCACTGACCCGCCCCGGCCGTTTTGACCGCCGCGTACCCGTGGAGCTGCCTGACCTGAAAGGCCGCGAGAGCATCCTGCGCCTGCACGCCAAAAAGGTCAAGATTGGTCCCGACTGCGACTTCCCCGTTGTGGCCCGCATGACCCCCGGTGCTTCCGGCGCTGAGCTGGCCAACATCATCAACGAAGCCGCGCTGTGCGCTGTACGCCACCACCGTAAGGCCGTGACCCAGTACGACCTGCAGGAGGCCGTGGACACCATCCTGGCCGGTGCGCAGAAGAAGAACAAGATCCTGAACGACAAGGAAAAGTGCATCGTGGCGTACCACGAGGTCGGCCACGCGCTGGTGGCGGCGCTGCAATCCCACAGTGCGCCGGTGCAGAAGATCACCATCGTGCCCCGCACATCGGGTGCGCTGGGCTTCACCATGCAGGTGGAGGACGGCGACCACACCCTGATGACCAAGGAAGAGATATTGGATAAGATTGCCACCTTCACCGGCGGCCGCGCGGCCGAGGAGCTGATCTTCCACTCCATCACCACCGGTGCCTCCAACGATATTGAGCAGGCCACCAAGATGGCCCGTGCCCTGGTCACCCGCTACGGCATGACCGAGGACTTTGACATGGTGGCCCTGGAGACCGTGAACAACGCCTATCTGGGCGGCGACGCCAGCCTGGCCTGCAGCGAGCAGACCGCCAGCCGTGTTGACGCCAAGGTGGTCGAGATCGTGCAGGAGCAACACAAGAAAGCCTACAAGCTGCTGGCCGACAACCGCCGTAAGCTGGACGAGATTGCCCAGTACCTGTACGAAAAAGAGACCATCTCCGGCGAGGAGTTTATGCGGATTTTGAACGCACAGCCGCAATTGCCCGCCGCCGCACCGGCAGATTCTACAAACAACAGTCTGTAAATTTGGATGGTTTTTGTTCAATTTTTGCTTGACGAACGCCGTCCTGCCCTGTATCATTAAAGAAAACCTGCCAGTGAGAGGGGGCAATACAAGAGTGACTTTTGAAGACTTGCAGGAACTGCTGGCAGAGCAGTTCAGCTGCGACACGTCCGAGCTGGAACGCGGTGTAACGCTGGCCGATCTGGGCGCCGACCATGAGGATATGGTCGAACTGGCCTGGGGGCTGGGCGAAGCCGTGGGCACCGAAATCGATGAAAGTGATTTGAGCGTTGATTTCACGATTGGCGAGCTTTGGCGCTTTGTTCATGACGCAGAAGAAAATGCTGACCTTTGACCTTTACACTTCCCGCAGCAAATGATAAGAGCCTGTCCTTATTGAAAAGGACAGGCTCTTTTGTTTATGTTTGCGTAAGGGTTTAGCCGCGGGTGCCCACAACGCTGGAATCAGTGCTCCAGCCCTGCAGGTCGGTGGGGGTCAGGCTGGATTGCCAGCTTTCGTGCTGCTCCTCCCACTGGTCCCAGGCCGCCTGGCTGCGGATGGTGGTGCCGGTCTCAAAGGCATCATCCCAGGGGTTGGCCGGGTCAGGGTCGGTGGGGTCCCAGCCACGCTTCTCGGTATCGGCGGGGTCGGTGTAGATGGTGCCGGGCTTGCCCATGGGGCCGGGATTCTCGGCGTCGGCGTAGATCAGCACCGGCGTGCCCAGTGGGCAATTATCGTAGATCCACTTGACATCCACCACTTCCAGCCGGATGCAGCCCAGGCTGGCCGAGGTACCCAGCAGGTTGTACTCATCGTACTCGATGTCGTCCTTGTGCTGGCTATAGTAGGGCACGCTGTGGAACAGGTAGGAGTCAAAAATACGTGTGGCGTACTGCCCGTAGCTGGGGCCCATCAGCAGCCGCCAATCGTAATCCACCGGCGTGGCATAGTAGCCCAGCGGGGTGTCCACGCCGCCGCTGCACACCATGGCCATAAAGGGCACCGTGTAGCGGCCGTCCTCGTCGGCGGTGTAGACCGTCACCACGTTGGCATCGCGGTTCACGGCCAGGAAGTACGGTGTGCCCTCTTTTGCCTGCAGGGTCATGCCGTAGGGGGCATACTGCTTTTCCAGCGCCTCCATGATGGTTTTGCCGGCGTCGTTCCAGGTGGAAGGGTCGGTGATCTGCGGAGCATCCTTGGTGGCGTTGCTGGCCGTCGATGCCATAGTCTTGGCCTCCTCGGGCGTCTGGGTGGGTTCCGGCGTGGGTTCTACTTCCTCCAGCACGGTCTCCACTTCCTGCTTAACTTCCTGCTCGATTTCCGGGAGTACATCCTTAGTTTCTCCGCAGGCAGAAAGCAGCACAGCCGCCAGCAGTACCGGCAAAATATGGCGCACAATCGTCATAGTTTCTCCTTAATATTGTTTTGTCACACCGTACTCGGTGCTTACGAATTTTTCAAAGGCCACAAAGCTGCGGCGGACCTTTTCGGTCTCGATGCAGTAGGCCATGCGGAAGTAGCCCGGGCAGCCGAAGCTGTCGCCCGGTACCAACGCCAGGTCATACTTCATGGCTTTCTGGCAGAAGACTTTGGCGTCCTTCTCCAGCGCTTTCGGGAAGATGTAGAAGGTGCCGTCCGGTTTGCAAACCGTAAAGCCCAGGGCTTTCAGCTCATCGTAGATCAGCTCCATGTTCTTCTCGTAGACAGACAAGTCGCTGGTCTCCTCCAGACATTCGGCCACGGCGCGCTGGAACAGGCCCGACGGGCAGTTATGGCCGGTGCCGCGGGAGATCTGGCCGCACATCGGCACGATGTAGGCGGCATCCTCGCAACGGGGGTTGGCCGCCACATAGCCGATACGCTCGCCCGGTACACTCAAGCTCTTGGAGAAGGAGTAGCAGGTCAGCGTATCATCGTAGAATTTAGCGGGATACGGGATAGTCTTGCCACCAAAGGCGATTTCGCGGTAGGGCTCATCTGAGATCAAGAAGATATGGTGCCCATACTCGGCGCTCTTTTTCTTCAGGTAATCGGCCTGCTTAGTCAGCGTCTCGGCGCTGTAGGCCGTGCCGCTGGGGTTATTGGGCGAGTTGATGAGCATGGCGGCGGTATTCTCGTCCACCAGGCTATCCAGCACGTCAAAGTTGACTTGGAAATCCTCGCAGCGGGGCGGGGCCACGCGCAAGGTCAGGCCTGCACCCTCCACATAGGGCTTATACTCCGGGAAGAACGGCGCAAAAGTGACGATGTTCTGCCCCGGCACAGCAATGCAGCGCACCGCATGGGCCAACGCGCCGGCGGCGCCGGTGGTCATAAAGATATGGTCGCCGGTGTAGTCCATGCCAAAGCGGCGGTTCAGGCTTTCGGCCACCTTGGCGCGCACATCGGGCAGGGTCAGCGTGGGCGTGTAGCCGTGCAGCGTGACCGGGTCCACATGCTCCAGCAGATCCAGGCAGACATCGGTAAATTTCTGCGGTGCAGGCACCGAAGGGTTGCCAAGCGAATAATCGAACACATTTTCGTATCCGATCTCGGCGCCACGGGCGGTGCTCCACTCCGAGATCTGGCGGATGACCGATTTTGCCCCCAGCATGTCTTTATAATGCTGTGCGATCATAATAACAACACTCCTTTGCGAAAATCCGTTCTTCCTGCGAATCCCGTTTTTTTGATTTTTACTGCAAAATCACCTTTTCCAGGTCTTGCATGGTCGCGGCCAGGTACTCAGCCCCGGCCTGCTGCAATTCCTCTTGCGTGCGGAAGCCCCATAGCACGCCGCAGCAGGGCAGCCCGGCGTTATGGGCCGTTGCCACATCCACGTTGCTGTCGCCGACGTAGAGCACTTCCCCGTTCTCGGCCGTCACGCCCAGTTTTTGCATCAGGGCGCGAGTGCCCTGGGGTGCGGGTTTGGTGGGCACATCGGGCAGTGCGCCGCGCACGATTTCAAACAGGCTGCTGTCGAAGTACCGTGCCACCACGGCGCGGGCGAATTCATCGGCTTTATTAGAGAAAACTGCCATCTTTACGCCATTTTTTTGCAATTTTGCCAACAATTCCGGCATACCGGGGTACGGGGCGGTTTTGTCGTGCATGTGGGCGCCATATACTGTATCAAATTCGGCCAGCGTTTTTTGCAGCGTTTCTGGGCCGCGCTGATCCTCGGGGCTGAACCGCTCCACCAGTTTGGGGATGCCGTTACCGACGAAGTATTTATATTGTGCGGTGTCATGTTCCGGCCAGCCGTGGGCTTTGCACACGCGGTTGGCGGAATCAGCCAGGTCGTCGATGGTATTCAGCAAGGTACCGTCCAGGTCAAACAGTACGGTTTTAAACATTCCGCTCACCTCAAAATTCTTATGTTCTTTCTTATTATAGTTGCATTTGCCAAAAACAGCAAGGCGAATTTGTCCAATTTACCCTCAAACCCGGAAATTCCTTGTAAAATTCTCGAAAACCTGTGTCACTTTCGACATTTTATGGTATGATATACTTATTATAAAGGAGGCTTTACCCCAATGGAATTTTTCTTAAATTTTCTGCGCTCGGTGGCGTATGGCATCATCGAGGGCATTACCGAATGGCTGCCGATCTCCAGCACCGGCCACATGATCCTGGCGGAGCAGGTTCTTAAATTCAGTTTCAGCGCCGAGTTTATGGAAATGTTCCGCGTGGTCATCCAGCTGGGCGCGATTCTGGCGGTCGTCGTTCTCTATTTCAAAAAGCTGTGGCCGTTCTGCGCCGACAATGGCCGGGATTCCGGTTTTTCCCGGCATTTCCGCTGGCCAGTAGTGCGTCTGTGGTGCAAGATCATTGTAGCCTGCGTCCCGGCTGCGGTTCTGGGTCTGCTGCTGGATGATTGGCTGGATGCTCATCTGTACAACAGCATTACCGTGGCCCTGATGCTCATCATCTACGGTATCGCGTTTATCCTCATTGAGCGCCGCCCCCGCGTGCCCACCACTACCAAGCTGAGCCGCATCACCTACAAGCAGGCCCTCATCGTGGGTGCCTGGCAGGTCCTGGCTCTGATTCCCGGCACTTCCCGCAGCGGTTCCACCATCATTGGCGGTCTGCTTTGCGGTATGAGCCGCCCGGCTGCTTCCCAGTTCACCTTCTTCTTAGCTATTCCCGTTATGGCAGGTGCTTCGGGCCTCAAGCTGGTCAAGTTCCTGGCCAAGGGCGGCGTGTTCACCCTGGCTGAGATCTCAGCCCTGCTGGTAGGCTGCATTGTGGCTTTCGTGGTCTCCATGCTGGCCATCCGCTTCCTGATGAACTACGTCAAGAAGCACACCTTCACCGCCTTCGGCTGGTACCGCATCGCCCTGGGTATCGTCGTCCTGGGAATCTGGGCACTGCAGACCTTTGTGTTGGCGTGATGAGATGAAGGGTCTCTGTTCTTTCTTTGCAAAGAAAGAACCAAAGAAATTCTAAACAAAAATGGGTGGTATGGCCTGCGGCCATACCACCCATTTTTAATTAAAAATTCTTTTGGTCCTTTTCTTATAAGAAAAGGACAGAAATCCTCACACCCCATCACAACAAAAAGTTCCCACCTGCTCAGCGCAGGTGGGAACTTTTTTATGCTGTTAAGCGGTGCCTATGCAAGATTACTTGTACAGGTCGACCAGCTTGGTCAGGTGGGTGTAACGAGCATCGGCAACTTCCTGGTTCTTCTCGAACAGCTCCTTAGCACGATCCGGGAAGGCGCGTGCCAGACGGCTGTAACGAGTCTCGTTAGCCAGGAACTCCTGATACTTGGACATATCGCCAGCCTTGGAGGTCAGGGTGAACGGGTTCTTGCCCTCTGCCTTAGCAGCAGGGTTGAAGGAGAACAGGTTCCAGTAACCAGCAGCAACTGCCTTCTTCATCTCGTTCTGGCAGTTGGTCATGCCGCCCTTAACACCGTGCAGCTCGCAGGGAGCGTAGCCGATGATCAGAGACGGGCCGGGATAAGCCTCGGCCTCAGCGATGACCTTGACAGCCTGAGCCATGTTGGCGCCCAGAGCGATCTGAGCAACATAGATGTAGCCGTAGGTCATGCAGATCTCAGCCAGAGACTTCTTGCTGATTTCCTTACCGGCAGCAGCGAACTGGCAGACCTCACCGATGTTGGAGGCCTTGGAAGCCTGTCCGCCGGTGTTGGAGTACATCTCGGTGTCGAAGACCATAACATTGACATCGTGGCCGGAAGCCAGGACGTGATCCAGACCGCCGTAACCAATGTCGTATGCCCAGCCGTCGCCGCCGAAGATCCAGAAGCTCTTCTTAGCCAGGTACTGCTTATCCTTCAGGATCTCAGCAGCCTCGGCGCTGCCGTCAGCCTCGAGAGCTGCGACCAGAGCCTTTGCAGGAGCGTCGTTGGCCTTGGTGTTGTTCTTGGTGGCCAGGAAGTTGTCAATGGCAGCATCCAGGTCAGCATTCTTGCCCTTCAGGGCCTCAACCTTGGTGATCAGGTTGGCGCGGACGGTCTCATAACCGATCTGCATGCCCAGGCCGTGCTCAGCGTTGTCCTCGAACAGAGAGTTGATCCAGGCGGGGCCGTGGCCAGACTCTTTGTTGGTGGTGTACGGGCTGATAGAAGCGGTACCACCCCAGATAGAGGAGCAGCCGGTGGCGTTGGAGATGAACATCTTCTCGCCGAACAGCTGGGTGATCAGGCGGGCATAAGAGGTCTCGGCGCAGCCTGCGCAGGAGCCAGAGAACTCAAGCAGCGGCTGGTTGAACTGAGAACCCTTGACGGAAACCTCGGAAACAACACCGGGGACGTTGTCCTTCTTGCGGATGTTCTCGACGCAGTAGTCGAAAGCAGCCTGCTGAGCGGACTGGCTCTCCTGCGGCTTCATCTCGATGGCCTTGGTGGGGCAGACGGTGACGCACTCGCCGCAGCCCATGCAGTCCAGAGGAGAAACAGCCATGGTGAACTTGTACTCGCTTGCCTTGGGCTTGGTGTCGGCCAGCTTGGTGCTCTCGGGAGCGTTGGCGGCCTCATCAGCGGTCAGGCAGAACGGACGGATGGTAGCATGAGAGCAAACGAATGCACACTGGTTGCACTGGATGCACTTCTCAGCATCCCACTCGGGAACCATAACAGCGGTGCCGCGCTTCTCGTAAGCAGAAGCACCCTGCTCCCACTCGCCGTTGACGTTGCCCTCGAAGGCAGAAACAGGCAGGCTGTCGCCGTCCATACGGGCGATGGGCTCCATGATGTCGCGGATCTGCTTGACCAGGGCGTCGGGTCCCTTCAGGGCCTTCGGAGCCGGATCAGCAACGGGGTTGGACCAGGAGGCGGGGACCTCGACCTTATGGACAGCGTCCAGGCCGGCGTCGATAGCCTTCCAGTTCATCTGGACGACAGCGTCGCCCTTCTTGCCGTAGCTCTTCTTGGCAGCGGCCTTCATGTACTCGACAGCATCATCGATGGGCATGACGTCAGCCAGCTTGAAGAAGGCAGACTGCAGGATGGTATTGGTGCGCTTGCCCATACCGATCTCGATAGCCTTATCAATGGCGTTGATGGTGTACAGCTGAATGTTGTTGTCAGCAATGTACTTCTTATCAGCAGCGTTCAGATGCTCGTCCAGCTCCTCATCGGTCCACTGGCAGTTGATCATGAAGACGCCGCCCGGCTTGACATCCTGGACCATCTTCATGCCCATGTGGATGTAAGCGGGGTTGTGGCAGGCCACGAAGTCAGCCTGGTTGATGTAGTAGGGGCTGCGGATGGGCTTGTCGCCGAAACGCAGGTGGCTGATGGTAACACCGCCGGTCTTCTTGGAGTCATACTGGAAGTAAGCCTGAATGTACTTGTCAGTATGGTCGCCGATGATCTTGGTGGAGTTCTTGTTAGCACCGACAGTACCGTCGCCGCCGAGACCCCAGAACTTGCACTCCTTGGTGCCGGGGGCGGAGGTGATGGGAGCGGGCTTGACCTCAGGCAGGCTGAGGTTGGTCACATCGTCGGTAATACCGATGGTGAAGCGGGGCTTCGGAGCGTCCTTCTCCAGCTCGGTGTAGATAGCGAAGACAGAGGACGGCGGGGTATCCTTGGAGCCCAGGCCGTAACGGCCGCCGGTCAGAACGACATCGTTCATGCCAGCCTCACGCAGGGTGGTGGCAACATCCAGGTACAGGGGCTCGCCCAGGGAGCCGGGCTCCTTGGTGCGGTCCAGAACAGCGATCTTCTTGACCGTCTTGGGCAGGACCTTCAGCAGAGCGGAAGAAACCCAGGGACGATACAGGCGGACCAGAACCAGGCCGACCTTCTCGCCCTTAGCGGTCAGGTAGTCAACAACTTCCTCTGCAACGTCGCAGATGGAGCCCATGGCGATGATGACGCGGTCAGCATCCTCGGCGCCGTAGTAGTTGAACAGGTCGTAGTTGGTGCCCAGCTTCTCGTTGATCTTGGCCATGTACTTCTCAACAACAGCAGGCAGAGCCTCGTAAGCGGGGTTGCAGGCCTCACGATGCTGGAAGAAGACGTCGCCGTTCTCGTGAGAACCGCGCATCTTGGGGTGTTCGGGGTTCAGGGCCTTAGCACGGAACTCCTCGACAGCCTCCATGTTGCACATTTCCTTCAGATCGGCGTAGTCCCACTTCTCGATCTTCTGGATCTCGTGAGAAGTACGGAAACCGTCGAAGAAGTTCACGAAGGGAACGTGACCCTCGATGGCAGACAGATGAGCCACGGGAGACAGGTCCATAACTTCCTGCGGGTTGCTCTCAGCCAGCATAGCGAAGCCGGTCTGACGAACAGCCATAACGTCGCTGTGGTCACCGAAGATGTTCAGGGACTGGGTAGCAACGGTACGGGCAGACACGTCGAAGACGCAGGGCAGCTGCTCGGCTGCGATCTTGTACATGTTGGGGATCATCAGCAGCAGGCCCTGAGAGGCGGTGAAGGTGGTGGTGATAGCACCAGTACCGAGAGAACCGTGCACGGCACCGGCAGCACCGGCCTCGGACTCCATCTCAACAACCTTGACCTGGTTGCCGAAGATGTTCTTCAGACCGGCAGCGCTCCACTGGTCAACCGTGTCGGCCATGGGGCTGGAGGGGGTGATGGGGTAGATGGCAGCCACATCGGTGAATGCATAAGCTACATGCGCCGCAGCGGTATTGCCGTCCATAGACTGTTTTGCTCTGGGCATTTTTCTTCCTCCGTTTTCATTAGAGTGTATTGCATTTCCGCGCGGGTGTCATGCCGCACGGGCCCACGTTTATCTGTCTGGCGGCCTGTAGTTTGCTCCGGGCGCACTGATAGATAAACGCTTTTGCATAGCTTTATTGTACCAAAAAACGCCCCCATTCGTAAAGGGGTTTTATTTAGAATATTGCACAGATTTTTTTGTCCGATGTGTACATTTTGACCATTTTCACCAAATGGCAGTTTTTTTACCCTTTTTGCAGGGACATTTTCAGGACTGTTATATTTTTATCAATCGTAAGTATGCTTATTTTTGAATGTCAACGACAGTTAACATAGACTCACCGACCTGAAACTGCACCCGGTAACCGCCAAAATCCATGGCATATACACGGTCCGGGTCATGCTGGTAGGCCGGGCGTGGATCGTTTTTCAGCACACCTAACAAAGCGGCCCGCTTATTTTCCGGCAGTTTGTCCAAAAGCGGCTGCGGGCACTGTACTTCCAGCGCGTAAGCAGCCGTCTGCTCGGTAAAGCCGCCGCGGGCTTCGGGGTGGGCATCCACGTAAGGCAGGTAGGGCTTGATGTCAAAGATCGGCGTGCCGTCCAAAAGGTCGGCCCCTTTTACCAGAATGTCGCCGTTCTCGATGCCCGCCAGCTCCACGCAGGAAAGACCCAGCGCATTGGGCCGGTAAGGGCTGCGGGTGGCAAACACACCGCGCCGGGCGTTTCCACCCAGCCGGGGCGGGCGCACGGTGGGCCGCCAGCTTTTGCCTGCGGCATACTCGGCCGCCACCGTCGAGAACTGCCAGATCAGCCACAGATGGCTGTAGCCTTCCAACCCCACCAGCGCGTTGGGGTCACGATATTCCGGTTCAAACACGATGCGGGCGGTCAGCTCCGGCACCAGGCCGCTTTGCCGCGGGATGCCAAATTTATCGGTAAAGTCACTTTTTATATAAGCAATGGGACGGATGATAGTCTCCACGGTAACACTCTCCCCTCTTTTTCCTATTATATAAGAAACGGGTCCATATTTCAAATTTTTACATCTCGCTATCTTCCTATTTTTTACGTTTTATGGTAAAATAGACACATCTTACGAAAAGGGGGCGAATCTTTGGCACCCATCATACGAACCGAAAAACTGCGCAAAGTCTACGCCGTTGGAAAAGAGCGCGTTGTAGCGCTGAATGACGTGGACCTTGCGATCGAAAAAGGCGAATTCTGCTGTATCGTCGGCCAATCCGGCAGCGGTAAGTCTACCCTGCTGAACCAGCTGGCCGGGTTGGAAAAGCCCACCCGCGGCAAAGTTTTCATAGGCAAACACGAGATCAGCGCCATGAACGAAACCGAATTGGCGCAGTTCCGGCAGCAGCATCTGGGGTTCATCTTCCAGAGCTACAACCTGCTGCCCACGATGACCGCCGCAGAAAATGTCGCATTACCGTTAATGTTTAAGGGTATCGACAAAAAGACCCGCCTAAAGCTGGCCCGCAAGGAACTGAAAAGCATGGGCCTGCTTGGCCGCGCCAACCACCTGCCCACTGAGATGAGCGGCGGCCAGCAGCAGCGTGTGGGCATCGCCCGTGCCTTTGTCAGCAATCCCAAAGTCATTTTTGCTGATGAACCTACCGGCAACCTGGACTCCAAAACCAGTAAGCAGGTATTGTACCGCATGCTGGAGCTGACCAAGAACCAGCAGGTCACTTTCGTCATGGTCACCCACGAACCGGAACTGGCCGAATGTGCGGACCGGGTCGTGACCATTTTGGACGGTAAGGTCTGCTCCAACGTGGTGCAGGATGAGGCCACCAAAACCCGCAACCGCGAAGGACTGTTTGCCGACCTGCAGGGCGATATGTCCATCGGCGGCGATGCGGCAAAAGAAAAAAGTAACTGATATATGGAGGTTTTACCTTGAAACGCTTATTTTCCCTGTTGATGGTACTTACGCTGGCGGCGGCGCTCTGCCTGCCTGTCTGGGCGGACGACAGTACCCCTGATTCCGGCATCAACAACGGCGGCAATACGTCGACCGTGACCACAGACAACCAGGGCGTTTATGTCACCGGCTACACCGTGACCACCCCCGCAGGCGGCGAGATCACCACGCTAAACGTGGGCGATCAGGTCAACATCGTGCTGCAGGTGGTGGACCATTCCTCGGCCCGGTATGCCGTAAAGGCCGAGGACATTGTGGCCCGCATCAATTCTTCCATCTTTACTTACACCGGCACCGGCGAGATTGGTCAACTGTTTGAAAGCAACGACGATCCGGACCAGACCCGCAAGGACCCCCAGTACAATTATTACAGTTATGTGCTGTTGTTCCGCGATGTCATCTACAACGGCGGCGGCAATACCCTGCCCATCAACCTCAGCTATCTGGATACCAGCAAGCCGCTGCAGCAGTTCAGCGTAACGCTGGGCCAGTGCGTGGACAAAGACCAGGCCACCACACCGAACCTAATCGTCCGCACCTCCAATTATGGTGACGCCGTAACGGCGGGCACCGCCTTTACCCTCTCGCTGGGCCTGTACGCCACCGACGGCAACGAGGCACTGAACGACGTCATCGTCTCGCTTACCCTGCCGGAGAATATCTCGCTGGGCGGCGGCAGCCTGTCCAACTATGTGGGCAGCATGGCGGCCAAGTCGATGCAGAATATCACCTTCTCGGTGCTTCCTGCCGCCGGTTTTACCGGCACGGTGGCCGACATTACCGTAAACATGACCGGCACCGGCGCTATCTCCGGCAAGGCAGTCAGCTCCACCACCGCTATCTCGGTGCCTATCAGCCAGCCCGACCGCTTTGAGGTAGGCCAGCTGCAGTTAAGTTCCGAATCCATCATGGTGGGCGATACCGGCAGCGTGACCCTGAGCTACGTCAACAAAGGCAAAAATGCCATCGGCAACCTGGAAGCCCGCCTGACCGGCACCAACCTGGGCGGCGAAAACTACCAGTACCTGGGCAACCTGAATGCCGGTACCGAGGGCAGCGTCGACTTTGACATTACCCCCGACGCCGCCGGCAACATCTCCGGCGTTATTACCCTGAACTACGAGGATGCCAGTGGCAACCCGCGCACCATCAGCAAAAATTTTACCGCTACAGCGGAAGAAATGAACCCCGATGATTACATGCCGGATCCTGATTCCAATATGGACGAACCCCAGCAGACCGGCATGCCGGTTTGGGGCTGGGTGCTGATCGTAGTCTGCGTGGGCGTTGTGGTAGCTGTTATCGTGATCGTGGTGCTGCGCAAACGCAAGAAGGCCAAGGCCCTGGCTGCTTTGGATGAGGACAGCGATGAAGATATCTGATGAGATCAGTCTTTCGGCGCGAAATCTTTTACGCCGCAAAGGCCGTACCGCGCTGACGCTGGTGGGTGTCGTGATTGGCACCTGCATGGTCGTGCTGATGATTTCCCTGGGAATTGCCCAGAACCAGGCCAACGACGAGATGATCCAGAGTTGGGGCGACCTGACCCAGATTGAAATTTACGGTGGCGGCATTTCTGTCGGCAGTGACGGCAAGCCAATCAAGCTGGACGATGCCGCGCTGACCCAGATCCGTGAGCTGAACAACGTGCTGGCGGCCACCCCGTTTACCAACCCTTACAATTTGCAGGGCACGATCTCAGCCGGGCGCAATGGCCGGTATGTATCGGACATTGGCAATATTACGGCGCTGGATCCTGTGGCTCTGGAGCCGATGGGCTTTGCGCTGGAATCCGGCCGGTGGCTGGACACGACCGTCATCAATGCGCAATCAAAAAAAATCCCGGTCCTGGTCTGTGAGTACACCGGCTACAATTTTTACGACAGCCGCCGCAGCGATAACAGCCCCAAGCGTTACCGCTGGCAGGGCCAGACCGATGCCAACGGCAATGAGCTGCCGCCATTTGTGGACGTCGACAAGGACAAAATGACCCTGACCATCACCAACGGCGACAACACCAACCCCAAGACCCAGACCTGGGAATTGGAAGTGGTGGGCAAGCTGCAGCAGGATGCCTCCAAGGGTTGGTGGACCCAAAGCGGCATTATCATGAGCATGCAGAACCTGAAAGTGATCGAGGCTGCCTACAACAAGATGGCCAAGATCAAGGACACAGATTCTTCCTACGACCAGGTTTACGTCAAGGTCGACGACCTGAAAAATGTGGGCGACGTGGAAGAAGCCATCCATGACCTGGGCTTTCAGAACACCTGGTCCTCGAACCAGCAGCGGGAAGACATGCAGAAGCAAGTCTTCCGCAGCCAGATGATTTTTGGCGGTGTAGCGGCTGTTTCCCTGCTGGTGGCGGCCATCAACATCATCAATACCATGACGATGGCGATTTACGAGCGCACCCGGGAAATCGGCGTGATGAAGGTCCTGGGCTGTGAGATCAACAACATCCGCACAATGTTCCTGATGGAAAGTTCCTGCATTGGGTTTATTGGCGGCGTGCTGGGCGTGCTTATCAGCCTGCTGGTCAGTTTCATTTTGAACAACCTGACCACGATCATGGCGTCCTTTGGCCAGTACGTAGACCTTTCTGGCATCATGGGCGGGTATGGGGCATCCAGTTCGACCATCTCCATCATCCCACCCTGGCTGATGCTGGGTGCCCTGGTGTTTGCGACCTTGATTGGCCTTGTTTCCGGCATCCTTCCTGCCAACAAAGCCGTAAAAATCAGTGCCCTGGAGGCCATCCGCCACGACTAACTTTCTTTGGAAAAGAAAGTTAGCAAAGAAACTTTAATATTGCCACCACAACAGGTTTGTTGCTAGGGTAACATAAAAAGAGGACGATACAGTCTATAAAGCTGTATCGTCCTCTTTTATTATATTGAAAGTTTCTTTGGTTACTTTCTTTTCAAAGAAAGTAACATAACCCTCGTTTATTCCTCGTCGCTCGGTGCGCTCTCCTCGGCGGCTTCCTGGGCGAGTTCTTCGGCTTCGATGGCGGCCAGTTCCTCGGGGGTCGGATCGGTTTCGCCCTCGTTGTCGATCTGGGCGGTCTCGGCCTCGTTGTCGCGGTCCACGCGGGCCACAACGGCCACCTTGTCGCCCTCAGCCAGGCGCATGACACGCACACCGCTGCCGTAACGGCTCTGAGTGTTGATGTCAGCTGCATGGATGCGGATGAGGATTCCGTTCTGGCTGATCAAAATCAGGTCGTCTGTATCGTCCACGATCTTAATGCCGGCCACGCCGCCGTTGTTGTAGTTGCGGATACCCAAACCACCGCGGTTGGTGATGCGGTAATCATCAATGCGGCTGCGGCGTCCCTTGCCTTCCTCGGTAATGGTCAGCACGCTGGCACCCGGGCGGCATACACCGGCTCCAATGACATAGTCGCCCTCGCGCAGCTTGATGACGCGCACACCGTGGCCGGTACGGCCCATAGCGCGGGCGCCGCTCTCGGTAAAGTGGATGGCGGCACCATCGTGGGTGGCAACGATGATCTCATCGTTGCCCTTGGTCAGGTGGCTCCAGACCAGGCTGTCGCCCTCGTTCAGGGCAATGGCGATCAGACCCGCTTTGCGGATGTTACGGAACTGGGACAGCGGCGTGCGCTTAATGAGGCCCATCTTAGTGACCATCGTGGCGTAGGTGTTGTCCTCGTCCACATCGGCGGCCTGCTGCAGCATCAGGGTGACTTTTTCGCCCTCCTGCAATTGCAGCAAGTTGACGATGTGGGTGCCCTTGGCAGTGCGGCTACCCTCCGGTACCTGGTAACCCTTCAGGCGGTAGACGCGGCCCTGGTCTGTCATGAACAGCATATAATCATGCGTAGAACCGACAAAAAGTTCCTCAGTAAAGTCGTCGTCCTTTTGGGTCATGCCCTGCACGCCGCGGCCGCCGCGGTTCTGTGCCTGGTAGGTGTCCAGCGTGGTGCGCTTGATATAACCCTCGTGGGTCAGCGTGAAGACGCAGGTCTCCTCGGGGATCAGGTCCTCGATGTCGACCTCGCCGGAGACAGCCTCGATGGAAGTGCGGCGCTCGTCGCCGTACTTGTCGGCCAGGGTGGTCAGGTCGGTTTTGACGATGTTCTTCACGTGCTCGTCGTTGGCGAGGATGTCCTCATAATCGGCGATGGCAGCGCGCAGTTCACCCAATTCCTGCTCGATCTTGAGGATCTCCAGGCCAGCCAGACGGCCCAACTGCAGCTTGACGATGGCATCCGCCTGCAGTTCGTCAAAGCCAAAGTTATCCATCACAGCCTGGCGCGCCTCGGCAAAGCCGCCCTTGCAGGCGCGGATGGTAGCGATGATCTCATCGACGATGTCGACGGCCTTATGCAGACCTTCCAGGATATGCTCGCGCTCCTTGGCCTTCTTCAAATCAAAAGCGGTGCGGCGGCGGATGACCTGCATTTGGAACTCAATATAGCGTTCCATCATGGTTTTCAGGCTCATGATCTTGGGCACGCCGTCATCCAACGCCAGCATAATGACACCCACGGTGTCCTGCAGCTGGGTGTAACGGTACAGCTGGTTCAGCACGACCTGGGGGTTGGCATCCTTCTTGATCTCGATGACGATCTTCATGCCGGTACGGCTGGAAGATTCATCGTTCAGGTCGCTGATGCCCTCGATGCGCTTATCCTTCACGAGGTCCGCAATAGACTCGATCAGGCGGGTCTTGTTGACCATGTACGGGATCTCGTTGATGAGGATCTCGTAGCGGCCGTTTTTCTTTTCGATGATCTCGGCACGGCCGCGCAGCGTGATTTTTCCGCGGCCGGTGGCGTAAGCAGCACGGATGCCGGAGCGGCCCATGATGATGCCGCCGGTGGGGAAATCGGGGCCTTTGACGTACTCCATCAGGCCCGCCAGGTCGATCTCCGGGTCATCGATGAGGGCGACCATACCGTTGACGATCTCGCGCAGGTTATGGGGCGGAATATTGGTAGCCATGCCGACCGCGATGCCCTGGCTGCCGTTGACCAACAGGTTCGGAAAGCGGCTGGGCAGGACATGGGGTTCCTTTTTTGTCTCATCAAAGTTGGGGTCCCAATCGATGGTATCCTTGTCAATATCCGTCAGCATCTCGCAGGCCATTTTGGACATGCGGGCCTCAGTATAACGGTAAGCAGCCGGGGGGTCACCGTCCACAGAACCGAAGTTACCCTGACCATCGACCAGCGGGTAACGCAGGCTGAAATCCTGGGCCAGACGGACCATAGCGTCGTAGACGGAGGCGTCGCCGTGGGGATGGTAGGAACCCAGCACAGCACCAACGGTATCGGCGGATTTGCGGTATGGATGCTGCGGGTCATTGCCGCGCTCGTGCATCGTGTACAGGATACGGCGATGCACGGGTTTCAGGCCATCGCGCACATCAGGCAATGCGCGCGCAACGATAACAGACATCGAGTAGTCCAAAAAGGCCGTCTCGATTTCCTGTTTTACATCGCGCACAATGACCTTGGTGCCGGACCCCGGCACCATGATGATATTTTCTTCCATTCTATCACCTTAAATATCTAATCTATCTCTCTAGAACCACTTTACGGCGGGAAAATTAAAGTTTCTTTGCCTACTTTCTTTTCAAAGAAAGTAGGTTACACATCAAGATTCGCGTACTTGGCGTTTTTCTCGATGAACTGGCGGCGAGGTTCGACCTGCTCGCCCATCAGGATGCTGAAAGCTTCGTCGGCACGCTCGGCATCCTCGATCTTGATCTGCACGATGACGCGGTTATCCGGGTTCATGGTGGTCTCCCACAGCTGGTCAGGGTTCATCTCACCCAAGCCTTTGTAGCGGTTGACCTTGGCGCCGGGCATTTCGGCGCTCAAAATCTTCATTTCATCGTCATTATAGGCATACTTGACGGTCTGGCCTTTCTGCAGCTTGAACAGCGGCGGCTGGGCCACGTAGACGTAACCGTTGTCGATCAGCGGCCGCATATAGCGGAAGAAGAAGGTCAGCATCAAGGTGCAGATATGGGAGCCGTCAACATCGGCATCGGCCATAATAAAGATCTTATGGTAACGCACCTTGGAAATATCAAATTCATCACCGATACCGGTGCCCAGAGCCGTGACCACGGGCATCAACTTATCGTTGCCGTAAATACGGTCGGCGCGGGCTTTTTCGACGTTCAGCATCTTGCCCCAAAGCGGCAGGATGGCCTGAATGTTGGAGTCTCGGCCCATCTTGGCCGAGCCGCCTGCAGAATCGCCCTCCACGATGAAGAGTTCGGTCTTGCTGGGATCTTTTTCATGGCAGTCGGCCAGCTTGCCGGGCATGCGGTTGGATTCCAGCGCGCTCTTGCGGCGGACCAGTTCACGGGCCTTTTTGGCGGCGGCACGGGCACGGGCTGCCTGGGTGGCCTTTTCCAGAATTGCCTTGGCAACGGCGGGGTTTTCCTCAAAGTACTCGGTCAGGGCCTTGTAGACCACATTGCTGACCAGGCCCTTGATGAAGGTATTGCCCAGCTTGGCCTTGGTCTGGCCCTCGAACTGAGCCTCCTGCAGCTTGACACTGATGATGGCAATGATACCCTCGCGGGCATCGGGGCCGGAAAGATTCTCGTCCTTATCTTTCAGGATGCCTTTAGCGCGGCCGTACTCGTTCAGCACGCGGGTCAGGGCCAGCTTAAAGCCTTCCTCGTGGGTGCCGCCCTCAGGCGTATGCACGTTATTGGCAAAACTGAGCAGCAGTTCATTATAGCTGTTATCGTAATACTGCAAAGCCACCTCGGCCACGGCGCCCTGGCCCTCGCCCTTCATATACATGACCTGCGGGGTCAGCGGGGTGAGGTCGCGGCGCTCGCACAGGTAGCTGACGAAGGAACGGATGCCGCCCTCGTAGCACATGGTCTCGGTGCGGACCTCGTTTCCTTCGCTCTTTTCCTCCTGTGGGCGGTCACTCTCGGGACGCTCATCTGTCAGGGTGATGCGGACACCGGCGTTCAGGAAGGCTTCTTCCCGCAGGCGCTTGAGCAGCGTTTCGTAACGATACAGCGTTGTTTCCTGGAACATTTCCGGGTCCGGCTTGAAGGTGACCGTAGTACCAGTGGAGGCTGCCGCGCCGATCTTTTTCAGATCACCATCGGGTTTGCCGCGCTTGAAGCTCTGCTCATACTCGGCACCATCGCGGCGGACGCGGACGGTCAGCCACTCAGACAGTGCATTAACGACCGACGCACCGACGCCGTGCAGACCGCCAGCCACCTTGTAGCCGGAATCCTCGCCGCCGAACTTACCGCCGGCGTGCAGCACGGTATATACGACTGTGACGGCCGGTATGCCCAGCTTGGGCTGGATGTCCACGGGGATGCCGCGGCCGTTATCGGAAACTTCGATGATATTGCCGGGTTTGATCGTTACTTCGATATGGGTGCAGTACCCAGCCAGGGCTTCGTCGATGGCGTTATCGACGATCTCATAGACCAGGTGATGCAGGCCGGAAGGGCCGGTAGAACCGATATACATGCCGGGGCGCTTGCGCACAGCCTCCAGGCCCTCCAGGACCTGGATCTGCGCACCGCCGTAGGCATGGTCTGTGGCCGTTTCGCGGTTGGTTTCGGTGATGATTTCTTCTGCCATGAAATGATAGCCTCCTGTTGTGGTGGGTATCTGCTGTTGCTTCCCTCTATGGAAGCAGTTTTACTTTAATTCGGCCTTTTCTGCCCGCTTTTTTAAGGCTGCGGGCGAAAGCTGGCTGATGTAGATGGTCTCATCGGGGAAATCGGTGACGAGGAAGCTTTTTGGCAGGCTGCCGGGGGCGCACAGGTCCACCACGGCACCGTTATCCTCGGCACTTTTAAAATATTCTTCTGTCCGGCGGGAGGCCCCGGCTGTGTCCAGATCGAACACACCGATGACATCCCGGGTATTCAAAACAAAGTCCTGCCCTGCATGGAAATACATGCCCTGCTCCCCTTTTATTCGGTCACGGTGCCTGCTTTCACCATCACGATTTTACCATTGGTACGTGCAAATGCGGCAGTATCGCAGGTGGTCACGATGGTCTGGTGCTCGCCCATACGGGTCAGCAGGTAGGTCTGGCGTTCATCGTCCAGCTCGCTGAGCACATCGTCCAGCAGCAGCACCGGGTGTTCGCCAAAAAGGCTTCCGACCACGCTGGCCTCGGCCAGTTTCATGGCCAATACGCAGCTGCGCTGCTGGCCCTGGCTGCCAAACACGCGTGCAGGCTGGTCATCCAGTTTGATTTCCAGATCTTCGCGGTGCGGCCCTGCCAAACAGAACCCGGCGTGCAGCTCGGCATTTTTGACTGATTCCAATTTTTCCGCCAGCGCGTCTGCGGTGGTGTTATTGGCACACAACTGGTAATTCAGCTGCAGCACTTCGGCATCGTGGGAGATCTCGCTGTAATTCTTGGCGGCAATGGGGGCCAACTCCGCAATAAATTTGCGGCGGTGCTCCATGATCTGCCCACCGTACTGGGCAAGCTGCTCATTATAAGCATCCAGCAGCAGCGCGGCATTGGGCGTTATTTCGTAGCTTTTCAGCAGCGCGTTTTTCTGCGCCACAAGCCTTGTGTAGCGCCGCAGCGCCACCAGATAGGGCCGGTACACCTGGCACAGCGCCGAATCCAGGAACCGCCGCCGGCCTTCCGGTCCGCCTTTGACCAAACTGAGCAGGTCCGGCTCAAACACAACGGCCTGGAAGTTCCCGGCCAAGGCAGCCGCGCGGCCCTGGTCCACACCGTTCAGTTTCGCGGTGCGGCCCGGCCGTTGGCTGCCTTTACTGCCCACCGTTAAACGGATAGTTTTGGCGCAATCCTCGGTCTCGAACGCACCATCGATCACCGAAAAGTCGCATCCGCGGCGGATGAGCTCGGCATCTTTGGACCCGCGGAAGCTTTTGCCGCCGGTCAGCAGCCAGACGGCCTCCAGCAAGTTGGTCTTGCCCTGGCCGTTGGGGCCGCACAAAACCGTAAGGTGAGGGTCGGGCGTCAGCTCGGCGTATTTGATATTGCGGTGGTCGGTCAGGGTCAGGTGGTTCAGGCGCATTACGCGCCCTCCGCGACCTGCACGGTCTGGCCTTCCAGCTCCACCGTGTCACCGGCGCGGCACTTTTTGCCGCGCATCGTGCAGACCTCGCCATTGACCTTGACCGCGCCGCCCTGGATCAACTCCTTGGCTTCGCCGCCGGTCTCACACAGGCCTGCAAATTTCAGCAGAGCATCCAGCTTGATAAACTCCGTGTTGATACGAATTTTTTCCATACGTTAGCCTTCATTCTTAAAGCGGACCGGCAGGACCAGGTAGATGAAGTCCTTGCCGTTTTCCGGCAAAATCTTGACGGGGCTCAAGGGTCCGTTGATCTCCAGTACCATCTTCTCGCACTTGGAGTAGCGCAGGGCGTCCAGCAGGTAGCGGTTATTGAAACCGATCTCCACGGGGTCGCCGGTCATCTCCACGGGGGCAAACTCGTCCACGACCTTGCCCAGCGTGGTCTGACAGCGCACGGTGATCTTATTCTCGGTAAAACTGATGCGCAGCGGGTTCTTCAGCCGCTCGGTGATGATCAGCGAAGCGCGCTCAATCGTATCGATAAAGGTCTTGCAATCAACGGTGATACGTGTTTTCTTATCCTTCGGGATAACACTCTCGTAGTTCAGGAAGTCGCCCTCGATCAAGCGGCTCATGATGGTGTAGCCGTTGGTGGTGAACACGACATAACGGCGGTTGGCATCGATCTTCACGTCCTCGTCGGCGCCGCCCATGATCTTGAGCAGTTCCTGCAGCGTTTTGCTGGGGATGATGATGCGGATGTCGCGGGTGCACTCGACGTCGCGCTGGATAATGGCGAGGCGGTAGCCGTCCAGAGCCACGACCGTCAGGCTGCCCGGTTCAATGACGAAAAGTTCGCCGGTGTGGGCTGGCTTTTTGTCGTCCTGGCTGACGGCATAAATGGTCTTTTCGATCATTTCGCGGATGACGCCGCATTTCATTGTCATGGTATTATCGGCGCCGGTCACGGGCAGGCTGGGGTAGTCGCTGGCGTTCAGGGCAGGAATTTCAAATTCTGCCACACCACCGCTGATTTTTGCCTGACCTTCGTCGTTCAGCTCAATGCAGACATTGCCGGCGGGCATGCGGCTGACCATTGAGCCTAGCAGCTTGGCATCCAGTACGGTCTCGCCGGGAACCAGCACGTTGCACTCAATGGTGGTGGTGATGCCCATCTCCATATCGTAACCAGTCAAAGTTAAATTAAATCCTTCGGCTTTCATATAGATGCCTTCCAGCACGGGGATGGCGGCGCGGTTGGTGATGGCGCGGCTGACACCCTCAATGGCGGAGGCGAGCAGGGATTTTTCGCATTCAAATTTCATAATTGATTCCTTTCTCCTTACTTTCTTTGAAAAGAAAGTAAGCAAAGAAACTTTCCATGAACCTTATTTGGAAGGGGAGGTTTTATTCAGCTTTACTTTTCCACAAAAAGGGTGGCAGATTGTTTGTAATTTTGCCGTGTAGTTTGAGAAAGTAGAGCATAAACTAGAAATTTTTATCGTAGTAGTAGTAGGGGGTGTGAAAACTGTGGAAAAATGGCTCGTTTATTATCACCACGCGGAAAATAAGCGGTGGATTTTCCTGATTTCGCCGTGGAATCTTTTGTGGAAAACTGGGAAAACTCAACTTTTCCACACGACTCTTGGAAAACCCGTTGTTAATAACTAAAAACTTTGTGGAAAGATTTGTCGTTCTTTCTTTGCAAAGAAAGAACCAAAGAAACTCTAATATTGATCCGAACTGAAGAGGTGGTAGAGTATAAGTTTCAGCCCACGTGAACTGAGGATAATGTGAGCAGCTTATAAACTATAACCCGTTATTAGTGGATATTATATTAAAAGTTCTTTGGTTACTTTCTTTCAAGAAAGTAACAGAAACTCCCGTAAAATCAGGTACGCACGTTTTTCATGATGTCGCTGCACATTTCTTTCAGGTGCTGGTCGCGGGAGATATTTTCCTCCATCGTTTTAATAGAATACACAACGGTGGAATGATCGCGCTGGAATTCCTGACCGATGGCCTCCATGCTCATTCCGGTAACTTCGCGGATGATATACATGGTCATCTGCCGTGCGGCGCTCACATTTGCGTTGCGCTTTTTCCCGCGGATATCCGCAGGTAGCACATTGTAGGTGCGGGCGACCTCATTCAGGATCTTTTCGATCGTGACAGGGATCGGCTGGCTGTCGTTCAGGGTATCCTTGATGGCTGTGGTCGTCACACCGATACAGGGAGCAATGCCTTCCAGCATGTAATAGGCATTCAGTTTTTTCACGGCGCCTTCCAGCTGGCGGATGTTCTGCTTCAAATGGTTGGCGATGTACTCCGCAACATCGTTGGGCAGGTCCAGGTTGAGAAGTTCCGCCTTGCGCTTGACGATGGCAACGCGGGTCTCAAAATCCGGCGGCTGGATGTCGGCTGTCAAGCCCCACTCGAACCGGGTGCGCAGACGCTCCTCCAGGCTCTTGATCTCCTTTGCCGGGCGATCGGACGCGATAACGATCTGACGGCCGTCGTTGTGCAGTGTGTTGAAAGTGTGGAAAAACTCTTCCTGCGTACTTTCCTTGCCGGCCAGGAACTGGATGTCGTCGATCAGCAGTACGTCTGCCTTGCGGTACTTGTCCCGGAACTGCTCCGTGGTGGCCGTCTTGACGGCGGTGATGATCTCATTGGTGAACATTTCACAGTCCACATACACAATGTTGAAATCCGGGTGGTTCTTTTTGATCTCCACCTGGATCGCGTTCAGCAAGTGGGTCTTGCCCAGGCCGGACGGCCCGTAGATGAACAGCGGGTTGTACGCGCCGGACGGGTTGGCCGCAACCGCCTGCGCCGCCGCATAGGCAAACTGGTTCGATGGACCCTTGATGAAGTTTTCAAAGGTGAAATCATACCGGCCGCTGGGCAGGGATTTTTCGTCCAGCTTGGGTTTCTTCTCTTTTCCTTCCTCGTCGCCGCCCTCTTTCGGGGTGACGAATTTCAGGTCAACATCAAAGCCAAGTACCGATTTGAAGGCATCCTTCAACGTAGTTGCATAGCGGTCCGACACAATGCTTAAAATAAACGCATTGCGGATCTCCAGCGTGATAGTGTTGGAATTTTCAAAGCTGACCGCCTTGATGTCACTGATATAATATTGATAGGTCGCCTCGGAAGTATGTTCACGGCAATACTGCTTGGCCGCGTTCAATACGTCGTTGATGGAATCCATGGATCTCGATACTCCCCACTTCCTGTTAAAAATCGCGCCCTTTCAACAGGGCGCAAAAATACCACATACAGTATACCACAAAACAGCACCCAAAACAACAGTCCCTTTATATAAAGGTAGAAATTTTTTAAAAAGTCCAAGTTCTGAACCGAGTTTTCAACAGATGGTTGAAAAACCATGGTGGAAAACTGCACGGCCGCCCTTAAAATAAAAATCACGCACAGACGAGAGAGGAAGGACCGGCGTGTGACTATGTGGGCGAAAACCGGCTGTACACTACATCTTGTAGACCAACAAAAAATCCGCAATAACTTAGCGTTTCTGCGAAAAAATATCCCGAAAAGTATTGACAAAACCTATATACATCGCGTATAATCTAAGTCTGCAAGGCTGCCCCAGTGTAGGGCAATAGCCTGGACTAGCCCCATACTGGGAATTTCAACAGGAGGAATGAAAAATGAAGCGTACTTTCCAGCCCAAGAAGCGTCAGCGCAGCCGCGTCCACGGTTTCCTGAACCGCATGGCTACCAAGAACGGCCGCAAGGTCATTGCTCGCCGCCGTGCTAAGGGTCGCAAGAGCCTGACTGTCTGATCTTTGGTATAACAATGAAGTAAAGGGTTGCTGATGGAATATCAGCAGCCCTTTTTTCAAAAAAGGATTTTTACCATGCGTTATCGCACTTTAAATAAAAACTGGCATTTCAATCGGGTATACAGCCGCGGCAAAAGCTACGTGCACCCCCATGTGGTGCTGTACGTGGCAAAAAACCGACTGGGCTATACCCGCATCGGCCTGACGGCTACCAAGAAAGTAGGCCACGCTGTACAGCGCAACCGCGCCCGCCGCGTAATGCGGGCAGCACTTTGCGAACACCTCTCGCAAAATATCGGCGGATATGATATAATACTGGTAGCGCGCGGCCAGACGCCGAAGCTCAAGAGTACCCAGCTGAGCAGAACACTGGGGAAACTTTTTGCAAAAGCCGGTCTGCCGGACCTGGCTGCTCCCCAGACGCCCCCGCAATGACCCGGCTGCTGATCGCCCTGCTGAAGGGGTACAAAAAGTACATCAGCCCGCATCTGGGGCATCATTGCCGCTTTGTGCCCACCTGCAGCGAGTATGCCATGCAGGCGCTGGCCGTGCATGGCTTTTTTAAGGGGACACTTTTAACGGTCTGGCGGTTATTGCGGTGCCAGCCGTTGGCAAAATTCGGGTACGACCCGGTGCCGGAAAAAGGAAAATGGGTGAACCCCAACCGGAACCTGACCCGCTCCCAATAGCCTCTCATGTCTTTGCTCTGCGTGGCAGAGACCTACATAAAAAATAAAAAGGTCCCGGACGCAGACGGGGCAGAATGGATAGAGTATGAACTTTATGTACTTCCTGGCCATCCTGATTGGCCCGCTGATGAAGGTGCTGTACAGCTTCATCGGCAACTACGCAGTGACGATCATCGTCGCCACCATCATCATGAAGCTGCTGCTTTTCCCGCTGGCGATCCACCAGCAGAAATCCACGGCTAAGATGTCGGTGTTCCAGCCCCTGATCACCGAGATCCAGCAAAAATACAAAAACGACCCCCAGAAACAGCAGGAGGAACTGATGAAGCTCCAGCAGGAGCATGGCTATAACCCCATGGGCGGCTGCCTGCCCATGCTGCTGACTTTCCTGGTTCTGTTCGGCTTCCTGGGCGTTGTGTATTACCCTGTCCATTACATCTTCGGCGTGGATAATACTTCTATCAAGGCTGCCTGCGAGGCAATTGGCCTTGTAACCACTAACACCTCCACCATGCAGACGGCCCTGATCCAGGCCATCCACAACGGTGCCTCCATTGATGCGTCCATCATTCCGGCTGCCACGGTTGCCGAGATTGCCAACTTCAACACCACCTTCTTCGGCCTGGATATCTGCGACATCGCCGGCTTTGCCCTGACCCCGCTGGCCATCTTCCCGGCCATCGCTACCGTCACTATGTTCCTGAGCTACTTCATCACCCAGAAGCTCTCCGGCATGGACGCCCAGATGCAGGGCAGCATGAAGATCATGATGCTGGTCTGCAACCTGATGTTCGTTACCTTCTGCTTTAACGCTCCCATCGGCTTCTCCTTCTACTACAGTGTTTCCAACATCTGGCAGATCGGCCAGAGCTTTGTGACCTATAAGATCTACAGTCCCGAAAAGTTCAAGAAACAGTATGAGGAAGAACTGGCCGCCAAGCGTGCCGAGAAAAAGAAGAAGCGCAGTGTGACCGTGGAAGAAAACGGCCAGACCGTTACCAAAGAAGTCAGCCTGGCAGACGCCAACAAGCTGCGCCTGGAGCTGGCACGCAAGCGCGAAGCTGAACTGCACAAGGATGAACGGACCACCCCGTTGAATAAAGAACAATAATAAGAGGAGGCAACAAAGATGCGCAGCATTGAAATGAGCGCCAAGACCGTAGAAGCCGCGGTACAGGCTGCCTGCGAGGCCCTGGGCGTAGACCGCGATGACATCAACGTAAGCTACGAAGTGCTGGAATTCCCTGCCCGTAAACTGTTCAAGACCATCCCCGCAAAAGTTCTGGTAAAGGTCGAGGAGCCGGAAGTAGAGGAAGTGAAGCCCGTGGAGGCTGCCCCCGCTCCCGTTGAAGCTCCCGCCGCCCCCGCAGAGGAAGCTGCCCCGGCTGCTGAGCCTGCCGCTGAAGAGTCTGCCGAGGCCCCGGCTGAGGAAGACGCTTCTGCCGATGAGGAAGTTCCCCTGGATATTGCTGCTGACCCGCGCCTGCAGGCCGCTGTCGATTACCTGACCCCCATCTTTAAGCTGATGGGCGTGGAGGAATTCAGCTTTACCGCCGTCAAGAAGGGCGAAGCCACGATCCTGCGCGTGACCGGCGAGCACATGGGTGCCCTGATCGGCCGCCGCGGCGAGACTATGGAGAGCCTGTCCTACCTGGCCAGCCTGGTCATCAACCGCATGGAAGGCCCCTACGTAAAGCTGGGCCTGGATGTGGGCGGTTACCGCAACAAGCGCGAGGATGATCTTTCTGCCCTGGCCAAGCGCATTGCCGACCGCGTGATCCGCACCGGCTGCTACTACGAGATGGAGCCCATGAACCCCTACGAGCGCCACATCATCCATACCGCCGTCGCGGACATCGAGGGTGTGCGCAGCGAGAGCAAGGGCGAAGGCCCCACCCGCCACATCGTGATCTACTCCACCGATCCCAACGCATCCAACCTGCCGGATCGTGACAACGCCCGCAATACCCGTGGTCCTCGCCGCGATGGCGGCCGTGGCCCGCGTCGTGATGGTCGTGGTCCTCGCCGTGATGGCGGCCGCGGTCCCCGCAGCGGCGGCCCGCATCGCGATGGTCGTGGTCCCCGTCGTGATGGCGGCCGCCCCTACGGCGGCCCCCGTTCCAGCGTGCCGGGCCGTGAGTTTGAGGATCGTCCCCGCGACCCCAACGCCCAGCCCATGGCCCCCAAGACCACGGAGCGCATCCACGACGGCGACGATTTCGCCTTCGGCAAGATCGAGTTTTAACCTACTTTTCTTGAAAGAAAAGTAGGCAAAAGAACTTTCAATAAACCTAAACAAAAGAGGGAGGCACCGGCAACGGCGTCTCCCTTTTGTGTATATGTAGAAACTTACGATTTGATTGTAGGGGCCGATGCTCGTCATCGGCCCGCAGGGACATATTCAAGTGTGTCCCACAAACCGCAAGACAACCAATTTCCCGTTACCGTAGGGGCGGATTCTATATATACCCGTAATTTCCGTTACGAACCAATCATCAAAAAAGTTTTAAACAAGGCTGTGGAAAACATGAAACTATACGAACTCCAAAACCGAACGCCCCTGCTGGACGCCCTGGTTTCCGTCTGGGAAGATTCCGTCCGTGCAACCCATCATTTCCTCTCGGATGAAGAAATTTTAAAAATCAAAACCTACGTCCCCCAGGCTCTATCGGCTGTTGAAAATCTGGTCATCGCCGAAAACACCGCCGGTCAGCCCATCGCTTTTATGGGTGTGGAAAACCACCGGCTGGAGATGCTCTTTCTCGCTTCCTCCGTCCGGGGCCACGGCCTGGGCCGCCAGCTGATGCAGTACGGCGATGAACATTACGGCATCACCGAGCTGACCGTCAACGAGCAGAACCCCCAGGCCGTCGCCTTTTACGAGCACCTGGGTTTTACCATCTGCAAGCGCACTGACCACGACGAGGAAGGTAACCCCTACCCACTGTTGTACATGAAGCGCGGGTAAAAAGGGGCATTAAACTTTCAGGTAGGAAATCAGCCCCAGCGTATGATTGCCGCCGGAGGAGCCGCCCAAAAACGCGATGTTCTCGGCCTTGTAAGTTTTCAACAGCGTTGTGTAAAGTTCGTACAGCATCGCGTATACATCGGTAAGATTGTGCTGCGGCACCAGTGGGTAGTACGGCAGCACCATATCCCGTCCGGTCAGCTTGGCCAGCGTGAGCTGCTCCTTTGCCTGGCTAGGCTTGGGATATTTCAGCATACCGCCGCCCACCACATAAACGCATACTTTCTGCGCGGGCTTTTTGTGCCTAACAAACAATACAGGCTGGCCGCAGAGCGTCTGCGTTGTAACGGTAAGTTCCGGGTCCTGCATTGCCGGGATCTTGGGCACCGCAGCGGCCGTTTTAAAGGTTTGCTGCAATTTGCTGTAGGGCTGCGCCATGATCTTTTGGAAATTGAGCAGCCGTGCCGCCTTTTTTAGAAAAGCATATTTTATAGACATCGGGATCCCTCCTGATAAACAACAAAAGTTAGAATTAACTAACCTATAGCTTTTAAAATGCACCTGCCCGGCAGTTCCCTGCCCGCAGGTGCATTTTCAGTATAGCAAAGAGATGGTCAGTTTTCAACAACTTGTTGAAAATTACTAGGCAGTCGCCGCAGCAGTCTCACCCTCGGCACGGCGGGCTGCCTGCACCTTGCGCTGGAAAGCAGCCGGGTCCTCATTGTACTCGCGGGCAATTTCCGGGGTGTAGCCGTAGGCGGCGTCGGGGTACAGGCGGTTCAGCTTGCCCAGCAGTTCCTGGGCGGCGGCCTCGTTACGCACCGGAATCACATGCTCGCGGTCGCGGCGGTCCTCGCTGACCGAGCAGATGTGGACCGAGTAGCTCTTGCTGACGGTGATGATGCCGTACATCTTCTGGCGGGTCAGGTTCTGGTAAGCCCAGGCAATATCGCGGCCGGCCAGCAGGAACGGCTGGGTGTTGTCGTCATACAGCAGCCAGCTGCGGTCCATCCGCAGGTGCTTGTCCTCCACGGGGGTATCCTCGTAGAAGAGATCCAGCGCATGCTCGGTACCCTCGGGGTCCATGCTCTTGGAGATATAGGCCTTGATCTGTTTCTGGTAGCCGCCGGTCAGGGCACGAACCAGGATATAGACAAAGCAGATGAGTACGACCACAAGAGCAATGCCCAGCGGCACTATGGCGGAAGCATACAGGCCGCCGATGTTCTTATCTTTCAGCACCAGCGGCAGGAAGCGGGCCTCGTCCTCTGCATCCAGTTCCAGATAATCCAGGTAATCCTGGTACAGGCCCTTGGTCTCGCTGTCCATCTCACAGAAGGTACCGCGGACGCTCAGCAGCGAGCCGTCCCACTCATAGCTGCCATCCTCATCGTCCAGCATACGGATGGTGTCGTCGAGAACTGCCTCGGCGTCATCGATCTTGTCGGCCTTGACTTCAACGCCGACATAGTAGACCTCGTCCTCAGTGTAGATGGGCAGGATGTATTCGCGGGCGACGGTCTTATCCTTGTGATACTCCTGGGATTCCACGGTCTCGGCGTAGTAATCCACCAGGGTGTCCAGGTCAGCCTCGACGTACATCCCCTTCAGGTTGGTCACGTCGTCGACCTCGTAGGGGTCGAACGCCTTGGGGCCGGTGATCAGCCCAAGCAGGAAGGGGGCAACCACTACGATCAGGGCGATGGTTGCCACGCCGAGGATCAATAAAATCGGGATGCGGCTTTTCAGGGATTTCTGCTTCAGGGATTGCAGCATGATTCATACCTCCATCTTTCTTTTGCGCAAACGTTTTCCATAAGAACGAGTCTATTGTACCATACTTGTAGTTTTTTTAACAATCCCCTTTTATGATTTCTTTACATTCTCCGGCAAAATTTCCAATCTACCTTTTTTCAAAAAAGCACCGAAAAAAGGTAGGAAAAAGAAAAAATTCGTGGTATGATAAAGTGTTAGAAACTTTACTTCTCGGAGGTATCGCAGTGGATCGCTTACAGCAGACAATCTGTGCACTGGCAACGCCCCCCGGCACCGGCGGCATTGCCGTGGTGCGGGTATCGGGGCCGGACACCTACCCCATTGTAGAAAAGATCTTTGCCCCGCTCCACTTGGGGCGCAAGGTGGCCGAAGCCAAGGGCTACACCGCCATGATGGGGCATTATCTGCTGCACGGGCAGGAGATGGACGAGACCATCGCCCTCTTCTTCCGCGCGCCCCACTCCTATACCGGCGAGGATGTTATCGAGCTTTCGGTCCACGGTGGCACCGCCATGGCGGACGGACTGCTGGAAGCCCTTATCACCGCGGGTGCAGCCCCGGCAGGGCCGGGTGAGTTCACCCGCCGCGCGCTGGAGCATGGCCGCATGTCGTTGACCCAGGCCGAGGCCGTGATGGAAGTCATCGCCGCTAACGGCCGCCAAGGGGCCGCGCTGGCCAAGTCGGCCCTGGATGGGCGGCTGGCAAAACGCATCGGCGCCATCCAGACCGTGCTGCAAAGCCTGAACGCCCACCTGACTGCCTGGATCGACTACCCCGAGGAGGACGTGCCGGAACTTTCCGATGAGCACCTGTTGAAAACGCTGTGCGGCCAGAAAGCGGAGCTGGACAGCCTGATCCGTGGTTATGGTGCCGGTGCGGTGCTGCGCCGGGGCGTGGATTGTGTGCTGCTGGGTCGTCCCAACGTGGGCAAAAGCACGCTGCTGAACCTGATGGCAGGTTTCGACCGGGCCATCGTAACGCCGGTGGCAGGTACTACCCGCGATATTGTGGAGCAGGCTGTCCAGCTGGGCGAGATCCGGCTGAACCTGTTTGATACCGCCGGTGTGCGGGACGTGGGCGCCGACGGCGATGCCATCGAAGCCGAGGGCATCCGCCGCAGCTGGAAAAAGCTGGACGAAGCCGGGCTGGTGCTGGCCGTGTTCGATGCTGCCCAGCCGCTGACCGACGCCGATTTAGAAATTGCCCACCGCTGCCAGAATCGCCCTGCGTTGGCAATTTTGAACAAAGAGGATCTGGCCGATTCCACGGAGAACGCGGCCCAGACCTTGCAGCCCTATTTTAAAAAGGTCATCACCCTCTGCGCCAAAGAGGCTGACAGTTTGCAGCCCTTGACCGATGCCGTGGCTGAACTGCTGGGCACAGCCCAGTTGGACCCCGGAGCAGCGCAGTTGTGCAGTGCCCGCCAGCTGGCGGCCGCCACCCGTGCGCGGGATGCCATCGCCGAAGCGATGAAGGCCCGGCAGGCAGGTTTTGGGCTGGACGCTACCGGTATCTGCCTGACCGATGCGTTGCAGGCCCTGTGCGATCTGACCGGCGAGGATGCCAGCGACGCGACCATAGAGGAAGTATTTGAGACGTTTTGTGTGGGTAAATGATAGAGGAAAAAACGTATGGATAAACTGGGAAGTTATGATGTGGTCGTGATCGGTGCCGGGCATGCGGGCATCGAGGCTGCCCACGCGGCAGCGACACTGGGGGCCAGGACCGCAGCGTTCACCCTGTCGCTGGATTTTATCGGCAACATGCCCTGCAACCCGTCCATCGGCGGTACCGCCAAGGGGCATCTAGTGCGGGAAGTGGACGCCCTGGGCGGTCTGATGGGCATTGCTGCCGACGCCACCTTTTTGCAGAGCCGCATGCTGAACCGGGGCAAGGGCCCTGCCGTCCACAGCCTGCGTGTGCAGACCGACCGCAAGCGTTACCACATGTGGATGAAACACGCGCTGGAGAAAACGCCGAACCTGGACATCCATCAGGCTGAGATCGTGGCCGTGGATATTCAGGAAGGCAAAGTCTGCGGCGTCATCACCAATTTAAACGGCTACTATAGCTGCAAGGCGCTGGTCATCGCCACCGGCACCACGCTAGGCGGGCGCATCTTTGTGGGCGAGGCTCACTACGACAGCGGTCCCGACGGCACCCATGCCGCCACGGCACTGACAAAATGCCTGGTGGAGCAGGGCTTTACGCTGCGCCGGTTTAAGACCGGCACTCCGGCCCGCGTTCACCGCCGCAGCATCGACTTTACCCAGCTGGAGCGTCAGCCCGGCGACCCGGATGAGGAATTGCAGCCTTTCAGCTTTTTAACGCGAGAGCCGATGCACAACAAGGTGGATTGCTACATCGCTTACACCAACCCCGAGACCCACAAGGTCATTCTGGATAACCTGCACCGTTCGCCGCTCTACGGCGGAGACATCCAGGGCGTCGGCCCGCGCTACTGCCCCTCCATTGAGGATAAAGTGGTGCGTTTTAAGGATAAGGAGCGCCACCCCATTTTTGTAGAGCCCTGCGGCGAGGACACCGAGGAAATGTACCTGCAGGGCCTTTCTTCCAGCCTGCCTGAGGTGGTGCAGAATGCCATGTACCGTACCATCAAGGGGTTTGAGCATCTGGAAATCATGCGCCCGGCCTACGCCATCGAGTATGATTGCGTCGACCCCACCACCTTAAAGCCTACGCTGGAAAGCAAGGTGGTCGCGGGCATTTATGGCGCGGGGCAGTTCAACGGCACCTCTGGCTACGAGGAAGCTGCCGCCCAGGGCTTGCTTGCCGGCCTGAACGCCGCCCGCCACGCGCTGGAAAAGGATGAGCTGGTGCTGGCCCGCCACACCAGTTACCTGGGAACTTTGGTGGATGACCTGGTGACCAAGGGTGTCATGGACCCCTACCGCATGATGACCAGCCGCAGTGAATACCGCCTGAGCCTGCGGCAGGATAACGCCGACGAACGTCTGACCCCCATCGGCCGGGAGTACGGTCTGGTACAGGATGACCGGTGGACAGTATTCTGCAAGGATCGCGAGATCAAGCAGAACGAGATGGACCGCCTGGCCAAAACCACGGTGCGGCTGGCCGACCTGAAAGCCGCCGCGCCCGAAGGCACCGAACTGGGGGAAATCGGCGGCACGGCGCTGGAACTGATGCGCCGTCCCTACATCAGCTATGAGCTGATCGCCAAAGTCATCGGTCGCGGCGAGGGTGTGACCCCCGCCATGGCCCAGCGCATCGAAACCGAGATCCGCTACGCCGGCTATATCGCCCGTGAGGAACGGTTGATCCGGGACATTCAGCGCCACGAGAATGTGAAAATCCCCGAGGACTTCGATTACAGCCCCATTGAGATGATCACGCTGGAAGCCCGTGAAAAATTACAGAAGATCCGCCCCCGCACGCTGGCCCAGGCCGGGCGCATTCCAGGTGTTTCCCCCAGCGACCTGGCCCAGCTGAGCATTGTGCTGCTGAAACAGAAATGAGTGTTAAACTATGATCGATAAAAACCGCCTGGCTGAAAAATGTTCCACGTGGAACATCAGCCTCTCCCCTGCACAGCTGGACCAGCTGGATCACTACGCTGAAATTTTGGTGAGCTATAATGAGAAGGTCAACCTGACGGCCATCACCAGCCCCGAGGGCATCGAGGACCGCCACTTTGCTGACAGCCTGCTGTTTGCCGCCCAGCCCGAAGTGCAGGGCAAGATGGTGGACGTGGGTACCGGCGCAGGTTTCCCCGGTATTGTGGCTAAAATTTATAAACCGGACCTGGAGCTGACCTTGATGGAACCCACCGGCAAGCGTGTAGAGTTTTTAAAGTATGCCTGCGCCGAGCTGGGCCTGACCGGCGTGGAGTTCGCCAAGGAACGCGCCGAGGAAGCCGCCCGCAAAATCTGGCGTGAGCAGTTCGATATTGCCAGCGCTCGCGCCGTGGCAGCCCTGCCGGTGTTGAGTGAATACTGCCTGCCACTGGTCAAAGTCGGTGGTGTGTTCATCGCCATGAAAGGCCCCGAAGCCGACGCCGAAGCCAAGGCAGCAGCTAACGCCTTAAAGAAGCTGGGCGGTAAATACCGCGAGACCCGGCAGTTCACCCTGCCCGATGGCAGTGCCCGCGGGCTGGTGGTGTGCGAAAAAATATCGCAGACTCCGACCGTTTACCCCAGAAACGGCGGCAAAATTGCCAAGAAGCCGCTGTAAAACCGCGAAAAGGGCCAAAATCCAGCGAACGATTTTTCTTCCACTTTTTTCCAGTTCATGCTATGCTTTTCCCAGGGAAAAGCATAGCATTTTTTATGTGATAATCACCCGCAGGGAGGAATCAAAAGTGGCTAAGAATGAACTACAAAAACAAGGGCGCATTGTCATGCTGCCCGTTGATTGCATCGAACCGTCCCCCTACCAGGCCCGCACGGCTTTTGACGAGCCGGAGATTGCGGCGCTGGCCGTCAGTATTCTGCAAAATGGTCTGCTGCAGCCCATCAGCGTGCGGCGGGTGGGGCTGCGGAAATACCAGCTCATCGCGGGTGAGCGCCGCCTGCGCGCCTGCCGCCTTGCCAAGCTGGAAAAAGTGCCTGCCATTTTGGCGGACTACGATGACAGCGAATCCGCTGCACTGGGTCTGTTGGAAAACTTGCAGCGCAGCCAGCTGGACCCCTTTGATACTGCCCGCGGCATTAAAGAGGTCATCCGCCTGTGGGGCTGTACCCAGGCCGAGGCTGCAAGGCGGCTGGGGTTAAGCCAGCCTGCCCTGGCCAACAAACTGCGCTTACTTACCCTTACACCGGAACAGCAGCAGCTTTGCACCGCCAACCACCTGACCGAGCGCCACGCCCGCGCGGCCCTGCGCCTGCCGGAGAGCCGCCGTACCCCGGCACTGGAAAAGATGGCGCGGGATAAGCTCAGCGTGCGGCAGGCGGACAAACTGGTGGACCAGATGTTGGCCGCCCCCAACAGCCCCAGCCCCTGCCGCCGCACCATCCCCATGGTGCGGGATGTCCGCTTTTTTGTAAATACCCTGCAGCATGCCGTTGACCTGATGACCCAGAAGGGCATCCAGGCAACTACTCACTGTGATAAGCATGACGGGTGCCTAGAGTACATTGTGCGCATCCCCGTAGGCAGTGATGGCCGCCCTGTGCAGCAGCCAACGACTCCGCCGCAGGAGCCGGCCAAAGAGTACGCGACAGAGGTATAAAGTACTGAAAATAGAGAAAACCCTGTAAAATGTTCCACGTGGAACATTTTACAGGGCATTTTTTGCGTTTGACCCCTTTTTTATAGTGTTTCCTTGTGCTATAATAGAATCCAGGCGGACAAAACCGTCTTAAAATGCAAAAAGACGGAGGGAAAAGCGTGGCAAAGGTCATCGCAGTAGCAAACCAGAAAGGCGGCGTGGGCAAAACCACCAGCGCCGTAAACCTCAGCGCCTGCGTGGCAGCACTGGGCAAAAAGGTCTTTGTCGTCGACCTAGACCCCCAGGGCAACGCTTCCAGCGGTTACGGCATTGCCAAAAACAAGCTGGAATCCGACATTTATACTTGCCTGATCGAGGACGACGATGTGCGCAACGCCATCGTCAAGACCGAGTATAATGCCGACCTGCTTCCCTCCAACACCCAATTAGCCGGCGCTGCTGTGGCGCTGGTCAACCTGCCCCGGCGCGAGATGCGCCTGCGCAGCGTGCTGGCTCCCATTGTGCCGCTGTACGATTATATTTTCATCGATTGCCCGCCCTCGCTGGATCTGCTGACCATCAACGGCCTGTGCGCCGCCGATACCGTGCTGATCCCCTTGCAGTGCGAATACTACGCGCTGGAAGGCCTGACGGAGCTGATGAACACCTTAAAAATGGTGCGAAAAAAGTATAACCGTTATCTGGACATTGAGGGCGTGCTGTTTACCATGTACTCCGGCCGGCTGAACCTGACGATGCAGGTAGTGGCCCAGGTCAAAAAGTACTACGGGGACAAGGTGTTCAAGGCGGTCATCCCCCGCTCGGTGCGCCTGTCTGAGGCGCCAAGCTTCGGCATGCCCATCAATTTCTATGAGCCGAACGGCAAAGGCTGCGAGGCTTACATGGAACTGGCACGGGAATTTTTAAGCAAGAACGAGAGGTGAGCCGATGGCAAAAAAGAAAATGGGCGGCTTAGGCAAGGGCCTTGACCTGCTGTTTGCCGACCTGCCCGAGACCTCATCGGATGATGCGGCTGCCTCTACCCTGCCGCTGCGGGAGATCGAACCCGACCCCGCGCAGCCCCGCAAGCAGTTCGACGACGATGCGCTGAACCAGCTGGCCGACAGCATTACCGAAAACGGCCTGCTGCAGCCCATTGCTGTACGCCCCAAAAAACTGGGCACCGGCTACATCATCATTGCGGGCGAGCGCCGCTGGCGTGCCGCCCGGCTGGCCGGGCTGGATGAGGTGCCGGTCATCATCAAGGATGTATCGGACGAACAAGCTGCAGCCCTGGCGCTGATCGAAAACCTGCAGCGCGAGGATCTGAATCCCATCGAGGTAGCCGAGGGCTGCCACCAGCTGATTGAAAAATACGGCCTGACGCAGGAAACGGCCGCCAAAAAGCTGGGTAAAAGCCGCAGCTCCGTCACCAACAGCCTGCGCCTGCTGGCGTTGCCGCAGGAGGTCCGCCATAAAGTCAGTGAGGGCATTTTAAGTGCCGGGCACGCCAAAGTGCTGCTGGGCCTGCCCACACAGGAGTTGATGCAGCAGGCGGCCGAGGAAATCGAGGCCAACGGGCTGAATGTCCGCCAAACCGAAGCCCTTTGCAAAAAGCTGGCCAAGCCTGCCAAACCGCCCAAACCAAAGCCAGACCCCTTCAACCGCCCCAAGCGCGCGGTGGAGATCGAAGCGGCCTTGAAAGAAGTGACCGGCAGTGAGGTCCACGTGGAATACAAAGATGGCAAAGGCTCGCTGAAGATCGACTTTTACAGCGATGAAATGCTGCAAAAGTTCGCCGATCTGCTGGGCCATTACGACCCAGAGGCCGAATAATCAACCTGGTTTTCTATAAAAGTATAGAAAAATATAGAGGAGAATCATCATGTTAGACATTCGTTTTGTCCGTGAAAATCCGGAGGCAGTCAAGGAAAACATCCGCAAAAAGTTCCAGGATGCCAAGCTGCCCCTGGTCGACGAGGTCATCAAGCTGGATGCCGAGTACCGCGCTGCCATCGGCGAAGCCAGCGACCTGCGCGCCAACCGCAACAAGCTGTCCAAGCAGATCGGTGCTCTGATGGGCCAGGCCAAGAAGGACCCCAGCAAGGCAGCCGAGGCCGAGGAAATCAAGAAGCAGGTCACCGCTCAGGCTGACCGCCTGAAAGAGCTGGAGGCCAAGGAGACCGAGCTGCAGGCCAAGATCCAGGAGATCATGTACACGATCCCCCAGATGATCGACCCCAGCGTGCCCATCGGCCCCGATGACAGCTGCAACGTCGAGGTCCAGCGCTTCGGCGAGCCTGTTGTGCCCGATTACCCCATCCCCTACCATGTGGACATCATGGAGAGCTTTGAAGGTATCGATCTGGATGCCGCCGGCCGCGTTTCCGGCAACGGCTTCTACTACCTGCTGGGTGACATCGCCCGCCTGCACGAAGCTGTGCTGGCCTACGCCCGCGACTTCATGATCAACAAGGGCTTCACCTACGTCATTCCCCCGTTCATGATGCACGGCGATGTGGTCAAGGGCGTTATGTCCTTCCCCGAGATGGATGCCATGATGTACAAGATCGAGGGCGAGGATCTGTACCTGATCGGTACCTCTGAGCATACCATGATCGGCCGTTTCATCGACCAGACCATCGATGGCGAAAAGCTGCCCCTGACCCTGACCAGCTACAGCCCCTGCTTCCGTAAGGAAAAGGGCGCCCACGGCATCGAGGAGCGCGGCATCTACCGTATCCACCAGTTTGAGAAGCAGGAGATGATCGTCGTCTGCAAACCCGAGGACAGCATGACCTGGTACGACAAGCTGTGGAAGAACTCTGTTGAACTGTTCCGCTCTATGGAGATCCCAGTCCGCCAGCTGGAGTGCTGCTCCGGAGACCTGGCTGACCTGAAGGTCAAGAGCTGCGACATCGAGGCCTGGAGCCCCCGCCAGCAGAAATACTTTGAGGTTTGCAGCTGCTCCAATCTGGGCGACGCCCAGGCCCGCCGCCTGCACATCCGCTATAAGGATGAGAACGGAAAGACCCAGCTGGCCCATACCCTGAACAATACCTGCGTGGCCCCGCCGCGTATGCTGATCGCCTTCCTGGAGAACCATCTGCAGGCCGATGGCACTGTGACCATCCCCGAAGTCCTGCAGCCCTACATGGGCGGCAAGGCCGTGCTGGTCCCCAACAAGAAGTAATTTTATAACAAGCACTTATTCCCGCACTGCAGCCGCAATGCGGGAATTTTTTTGGTATTTTTTCAAAAAAGTCGGGAAAAATACTTGACATGGACCCCGCTTTTTCGTATAATAATAAAGCACTTTCGAGTGCGCCTCAACAAATGTGGCGGTATAGCTCAGTTGGCTAGAGCATTCGGTTCATACCCGAAGTGTCACCGGTTCAAATCCAGTTACCGCTACCACATGATACAGGGTTTCGCTAAAATACTTGGGGGTCGGTTGCAATAGTGGCCGATAGGTTGCTTGCTGTTTTAGCGAAATCTTGTATTATATGGCCCGTTGGTCAAGCGGTTAAGACACGGCCCTTTCACGGCTGTAACATGGGTTCGATTCCCGTACGGGTCACCAAAAGCTCTGCTTCTTAGGAGGCAGAGCTTTTTTCTTTATGTTGTCACTTCTTAATAGGCTTCGGACCTGGTGACCTGTACGGGAATCGAAAAGCCTGCGCCCGCCGCACGTCCGGCGGGCAAAAACGCCCCAGTGGGGCGTTTTTAAGGCGCGGGAGATTCCCGTACGGGTCACACCGCCTCTTTCAAAGAATAGAAAGTGCGCGTCCTGCACCTAAAAACACCCCCGAGCCTATAACTCAGGGGTGTTTTGCTACTATTTCGCCAGTTCCAATACTTTTTGCTGGTAGAGTTTCATTAACTCAGCAATACAAGCGCTTTCGCTGGTTCTTGCGGCAGTTCCTTTTATGAATCCGTAAGCGTCCATAACGGCGCGGTCGTTGGCTTGATGGGCTTTGCGGAGTTCCGGCGGCATGGTCAATTCATCATACAGGTCGGCAAGGCTGCTGTCCGGGTAAAGAGCGCGTGCGTCCAGAATCGCTTGTGCGGTCTGTTCAATACGCTGTTTTTGTTGTTCGGTAGGAATCGGCCAAGGAAAATTGTTATAGACAATAGCGCCAGAATACTGATAATCACTTTTCAAGCGACCACAAACTGTTCGCGTCCAAGCCATATGAACATTTGAAATTAGTACACCAAAGTGGTAAATCGAAGCATCAGGAAGAATTAGAAGTTTATTGCTTGCAATTATACCATTTTTCAAAAAGCCCATAGGGATATACTTTCTTCTTTCCGAAGAAACTTCTGGTATGTAAAGGCAATCCCCCTCTTTTTGAGGTGCAGAGAAAAATTTGTAGGGCGCATCTGCCATAGCTCTTGTTGGGGCGGCAGTGCTTTTCAACCGCATTTCTTTTACTGCTGCTAATCTACGCATGATTTCGTTGTTTTTTCTATAAAGATTCGCAGGAACATCACGTAGCCATAAGCAATATCGGATTTCATCATTGTTGATATAATCTTTAGACCCAACATATCTACGGACAAAAGGAGCGACCGAAGAATCTTCGGAAATAAGCATTTTGTATTCTTCTTCAGATAAGATTAAATTCCCTCCGTCTGCGGGCTTATTACCATAAGTGATTTTTGGTGCAGTACAAATAGGAGTTGACCGTCCATGAATAAATACATTGGGAGCTTCAATAAGATATGGATTTATAGTGTCAACTTTGTGTGGTATGGAATCCGTCGCAAAAATAGTTTTTTCCCCAGTATAGGTATTGAGAGCAAATCCGATGACAACACAATGTACAGCGGCTTTTTCTGTAGCTTCACTGCTCCACTTGAATGTCCGATATGCAAATATGATTTCGATTCTATATTCAGTAATGAGTTTTTCCCATAAGGTAGAAACTTGCTCTCCTTGTGTTATACTATTTGTTGAAACAAACGCAACGTGGATAGGTGTATCTTTTATGTATTTTGCAGCTTTATAATACCATGCGCCAACATAGTCAATACTATTGGAACGCTTTACTTTTCCAAAAATATCTACTGCATCTGATTTTTGGGACTTTGTCATTAACGACGCCCCCACAAACGGCGGATTTCCCATAATATAATTCAGCTTACTTTTGGGAATCACGCTCTCCCAATCCACCTGCAGGGCGTTGCCCTCTACAATAAAGGCGTTTGTTTTCAGCGGCAGAAATTGGAGCGGGACGAGCAGGATTTTCTCCGTTTCTTTCATCATCTGGCTTTCCGCAATCCAGAGCGCGGTTTTTGCAACTGTCACAGCAAAGTCGTTGATCTCGATGCCGTAAAACTGGCTGATAGAAACCTGTATCGGGCTTTCGCTGGCAGAGTACATCGTAACCTGCCCGTGGGAGAGTTCCAGCAAAATCTTGTTTTCCAGGCGGCGCAGGCTCAAATACGTTTCTGTTAAAAAGTTGCCGCTGCCGCATGCCGGGTCTAAGAACGTCAGTGACGCCAGCTTGTGCTGAAAGGCCCGCAGTTTCGCTTTCTTTGTGCGCTCTACCGGGATGGTGCTGGTTTCGTCAAGCTCGTTCTTCAGTTCGTCCAAGAACAGAGGGTCGATGACCTTGTGGATATTCTCAATGCTGGTATAGTGCATGCCGCCGCTGCGGCGCGTTTCCGGGTTCAGGGTGCTTTCAAACACGGCACCGAAAATTGTGGGGCTTATCTCTGCCCAATTGAAATTTTCGCTTGCTTTTACAAGCAGTAGCTCCCGGATCTCGTCGGTAAAAGGTGGTATTTCAATATCTTCGTCAGAGAACAACCCGCCGTTAACATACGGGAATGCAGCTAGATCCGGGTTGTCATCCTGTAAGTACGGGTCGCGGTCCTGCGGGCGGGTGTCCAGAACTTTAAACAGCTCTACAAGTGCCTTGCGCATACCGCGCGTATCAAAGGCAGAAAGATAATCATGGAACATTCCGTGTTGGCCAAAGATACCTGCATCCTCTGCATACAGGCAAAAAACAAGCCGGACACAAAGTTTATTGAGACTTTTTAGCGTATCAACATTATTTCTTCGGGAGGGGGGTGAATTGATTATAGAAAGCGTCGTACAGTAAGCCGACGATCTCGCCAGCAGCAATAGAGACTTCCATCTCGCGCTTGAGGTGTTCGTTTCCGGCGTCAACAAGAAACTGAAGCCGATAGCATTCCCGCTCTAGGTTTTCCAGCTGAATGATTTCCGGCTCGCCGTGGGGGCGCTCCATATCGTACACATAGAAGGTACTGAAATTGCACGTTACCACCCAGCGCGGATGCTGCGATACAGGCAGTTCCAGAATATACCGCTTTGCCTGCTCGAAAGGTGTCAGCAGTGCCCCATCGGATTGTTTGATGGGCTTGTTCAAATCCTTGCCCAGGCCTTTTTGTTCGATCAGAACATGAGTGGCGGGAATGGTGCCATCAATAAAGCTGGTGTGATCGAGGTGGACCTGCTCCTCAAACTGGATAAACTGCTCAGGGGGTTCGACCCCGTACACATCCCGAAGAAGCGACAGCCAAAAAGGTTGGCTCTCGCCCTTTTCGTAGCCTTTGCCTTTCCAGTAGGCGGCAAAATTCTTTGCGGCTTGTTGTTGCTGCGCAGCGGTCATAGCGGTCACCTCATAGCACGAAAGTTATCTTTATCATAACATAAAGCCTAGCTTACGGCAATTATGTTTAATAGAAAAGTGGGCCGCAAAATGTTCCACATGGAACATTTTAGCGTGTGCTTTTTTATAATTAGCAACAGGAACTTCGATACTTACAGTTTTAGTAAATACTCATACATAAAAAAGGGAGATGCACCGGGTGTGGTGCAGCCCCCTTTTTATCAATATTATTCCCCGTTCTCCACTGTGACGTCGCAATACCCTTCCGGGTAGTCGCTCAGGGTGGAGGTCGCCCGGATGTAGGTGTATCCGGGGCCGACCGCGGTTACCAGGCCGTTTTCGTCTACGGTGGCAACGCCCCGGGTGTCGGTGGTCCAGCGCAGGGCCGTGTACAGGTCTGCGTCGGCCGGCTCAAACTCCGCCGAAAGCTGGACGGTCTCCCCCGGTTTCAGCCGGATCTCCTTAATGTTTAGATGGATCTCCTCCGGGATGCGCACCACAGTGACTGTGGCGGTGGCCGTCTTGCCACTGCATGTGGCTGTCAGGGTCGTGGTCCCGTAGGCCACCGGCACCAGCCACTGCCCGTCCAGCCTGGCGATGCTTTCATCCGCGATTTGGTAGGTCACCGGCTCGCGGTCGGTGGCATCCTCCGGCACAAAGCGGCAGAGGATGCTGACGTGGCTGGACGGATAATGGAAAATCCTCTCGGTGCCGTCGTAATCCACAACGGTCTCGGTGCGCTCGTCAAGGTACAGCATAATGTCGTTCAGCACGATTTCCTGCAGCGGGTTGGTCACCTGTACAGTGCAGCTGGCGGTCAAGTCGCCGCTGGCGTCCGTCAAGGTCAGGGTGGTCTCGCCGCCGTGCAGCCCGGTCACGACGCCTTGGTTGTCTACGGTGGCAATGTTCTCGTCCCCGGTCTGCCAGGTCCAGTGGTTGGCATCCACGGCGGTCTGGATCGCGGTGTCTGAGGCTTTGCCCGCTGTCTCGTACTGCACGGCGGCTTCGGCGGTTTCCCCGGCCTGCACGGTGACCGGCTGTAGGCTGATGCCGGTCAGTTCTGCTTTGCCGCAGGCCGTCAGCAAAAGAAGGGCCAGAGCCGGTAAAAATGTACGGTATTTCATAAATCTTCGCCTAAAATCAGCTTTTCTTTCAGCAGGGTCACAGGCGGCTGGCCGGGGGCGCTGGCGGCGGACAGCGTGCCAAAAGTGGCCGCGCTGCCAAACGCGCCGCCGCAGTAGCGGGTCACGGCGCCGTCGCGGCCCATACTCATAGTAATAAGGGCTTTGCCCGGGCGCTGGGCGGCCGCCTGGGCCGTAGCCAACAGCAGGCGGGCGGCGTCGGCGCGGTTGCGGGGCATGACGGCCAGCTTGGCGATGTCCGCGCCCAGATCCAGCATGCCCACCAGTGTGTCAGTCATGACGCCTGTGTCGGGCGTGGAACCAAAGTGGTGCTCGCTGAACAGCGCCGAAACACCCGCCCGGTGGGCGGCGTCCCGCAGCTCCTCGGTCAGGGTCTTGTCCGCCAGCCATTCAATGTCCAGTGCGTCTGCACCGCCCTGCGCCAAAAGTGCCTGGCAGGTTTCGCCGTACTCGGTGGGGGTCAGGTCGACTTCACCGCCCTCCCGCGCAGTGCGGATGGTCACGATGAGAGGTTTCGTTATGGCGGCGCGCACCTGGGCCAAAGCCGTCGGCCAATCCTGCCGGGACAGCGGGTCCAGGCGCAGCTCCACCAGGTCAGCAGCGTCGGCACGCTGCGCAGCGGCGGCCTGGACGGTAAGCTCCGGCAGAGTGCGGGCAAACAGCGGAACGATGATTTTGGGAACTTCGGCGTGCAGTTCGATCATAAGGGACTCCTTTTGTTGGCAGCAATACTTTGCCTGCATTTTACCACACTTTTTGGGTTTTGTACAACAGCTTTCGCTTGCGATACCCGCCGCCCCGCGCTACAATAATTTGTATAAATGGAGGGTGCATTTATGAACACAAAACTGCCGGAAAATTCGTTGATTTTGCTGGAGGGTGGCTCGCTGCGCGGGCTGTATACCGCCGGCGCGCTGGATATTTTGATGGAGCATGACCTGTACTTCCCCGCCGTGGCGGGGGTGTCGGCCGGGGCACTGAACGCCTATAACTATGTGGCCCACCAGCCCGGCCGCGCGGCCAGCATCAACCTGCGCTACCGTCACGACCGGCGGTACTTTGGCCCGCTGGCGGCAGTGAAAGGCGGCAGCTTGTTCGGCTTGAACTTTTTGCTGAATGATATTGAAAAGGAAGTCCCCTTTGACGAGGATATGTTTAAAAACGGCGGCCAGCGAATGTTTGCCGTGGCCACTTGCGTGGAGACCGGCAAGGCAGTCTACTTTGAAAAAGACCAGCCAGGTTTGGACTTTAAGCAGGCGGTCAAGGCTTCGGCCAGTTTGCCGCTGGCATCGGTGCCGGTCAAGATCGACGGCCACAGCTACCTGGACGGCGGCTGCGCCTGCCCCATCCCCATCAATTGGGCGCTGCGCCAGGGTTTTGACAAGATCGTGATCGTGGCCACGCGGGAGAAAGGTTTCCGAAAAAAGCAGCCCAGCCAGCGCATGGTGGACCTGTATGATGATTTTTATGGCGATAAACCGTTGTTCCTGGCTACGCTGCTGACCCAGGAGATGAGCTACAACGCTTTGCTGGACCAAATCGATGCGCTGGAAGACGAGGGACGCATCTGCGTTATCCGCCCCGACGAGCCGGTAGGCATCGGCCGCTTCGAGGGCAGCACCGAGAAGCTGACGGAACTCTACATCCGCGGTTACAAGGAAATGCAGCAAAAATTGGACGGTATGATGGAGTATTTGGCAAAATAGTGACCACTCCCCTTTTGCAGCCTGAGCGATTGGAATAAAACGCTCCCGGCAGCGGATCTGTGCATGCGATGCGGTCCTGCCTGCAGGGAGCGTTTTGAATTTTGGTTTTAGATGTGCCTTTTCAAAAAGTCTGTCACGGCCTTGGTGTAGGCGGGTGTGTCGTAGTAGTAGGACATGGCGTGGGTGGCACCGGGAATGACGAGCAGTTCTTTCTCGCTGGCGCAAGCGTCGTAGTTTTCGCGGCTCATGCTGCAGGGCACAAAGTCGTCCGCGCTGCCGTGGATGAAGAGAATCGGCACCTTGCTTTGCGCCACGGCCTTGCGGCAATCCACGGTATCGGGGTCAAAGCGGCCGAAGATCTTGGCACCAGCTTTGCCGACGGCATAGCCCGGCCCCACTGGCACGTGCGGCAGGTACTTAGGCAGACAGGTGCGGCAGATGTCCCGGATGCTGGAGTAGCCGCAATCCGCGATGATGCCGTGAACGCTGTCCGGAAGGTCCAGCCCGCTGGCCAGCAGGACGGTGGCTGCGCCCATCGAGACGCCCATTAAAAAGATGGGCACCTTGCCGCTGGACCGCACTGAAGCCCAGTACGCCCAGGCGCGGGCATCGTAGCGCTCCTGCGCGCCCATGGTGATGGTGTAGCTGTCACTGCGCCCGTGGGCACGCTGGTCCGGCATCAGCAGGTTGTAGCCCAGCTTTTTGCATAGCACGATCAGCCCCATCGTGTCGCGCATCGCAGTGGCGCGGTAGCCGTGCATGATGATGGCAATCGGCGCGTCGTCGGCCTCATGGCAGTACCGAGCCGACAGCGAAGTACCGTCATCGGCGGTGATATGTACATAGTCGCAGGGCAGGCTGTCCACAAACTCCACGTTTTCGCGGATCTGCGGCAAAAAGCGAGAACCCTGCGCCCACTCCTCTGCCGTGGGAATATCCAGCTTCGGCCGCTGGAAAAAAGCCAGGTGGTAGATGCCATAGGCAGCGCCCAGGCCTGCCGCCGCAGCAGCGGTAAGGGCAGCGGCAACACGTTTCATAGGTTTGTGCACCTCACTTTGTTTAGATTATGCTCCTATTATACCAAACAGACAAAAATTACGCAAGAAAAGTGAAATTTGTTTACAATTTGCCCATGAAGCTGTGCGGCACGTAGGCGGTAAGAAACTTTCCGTAAGGATTCGCCAAGAAATATTTGCATTTTTGCGGCAGGTTTGCTATACTATATTAGTCACATAAATGTGGCATATGAGTGATCGCAGCTCAGTTGGATAGAGCGTTCGGCTCCGACAACTGCGATATTGCAGGTTTTAGGTCTGTTTTTGCTCGATACAGCGTTATTTGCACTCGCAAAAACGCGGTGGTCAACGGTAGTCAGACCACGAATTGACCACTATTGGAAATTGACTACTTTACAAGATTGAAATACGCTGTAACGGCGTTTTTCATATATAAGCGATCGTAGCTCAGCTGGATAGAGCGTTCGGCTCCGACCCGGAAGGCCAGAGGTTCGAATCCTCCCGGTCGCACTTAAAAAACGCATTGCAATGTACTTTTGCAATGCGCTTTTTGTTTTGATTTTGTGTCAGAATAGCTTCAGTAGCATATCATCTGCCGCATCCGTGTATTGACCTTTTGCTAATCGCTCGTTTCGAAGCTGATTCAAGGTTGTGCGCATAAAGTGAATTTCTTCCGCAGAGAAACCTGCCTTTTTATCGGCTGGGAGAGAATTGATTTTTAGTATCAGCTTTCCCACAAACTCCGTGCCATGTCCAAGTGCTCTTTGCTGGTAATAGTAAGGTGCAAGAGCTTTCAGCAGGATACTTTTGTTCGCACGGGTCAATTTGATTTTTCTCATAGTCCAATCGCCTTTCCGAGTTTCTCTTGTGCCTTGCGCTTGTTCTTGTCAAACGCATGGTCATAAATATCCAGCGTTGTGCTTGCCTGTGCGTGACCCAGCAGACTAGCCACGGTGCGCACGTCCACTCCCTGTGTAATCAGCAGGCTGGCGTTCGTGTGCCGTAAGCTATGCACATTCAAATGCGGTTGGATTCGTGTGTTCTTTGGATGCGCTTGATGGCTCCCTCAGCAATTTTATCCTCTTTACGAAGTTCGGCAATTTTGCAGGTCAGCATTGCTCTACGGTCTGCCAGTTCCGGCGGGGCATCCTTACGGCGCATCTGCTTGACGACTTCCGCCCGCTGCGCGGCAAGGGTTTCCATCTGCCGGGACAAGCCCGGCGGTAGTCTACGATTGCCTGTAAAGAGGGAAACTTGTGGTTGTGGACAAAGGCGTGTTCTGCAAGGATTTTCTCGGTGTCTTTCCAGATGCGCTCCAACTCCGGGCGGTTGATGCGTGGCTGCGGCTTCTTGGGTAAGATGCCCAGTTGGTAACAGTAGTACAGATATAAACGGTGCATCTGGGATTCCCCAAAGAATACCTCGAAGAAAATTTGGAGGACGCTTCTATTTTCCGTAGGACGATACCGTTTTGGCGTATACTGTCGGGGCGGGTGTTTCAACTCATACAGCCTTGGTCCGTACAGCAGGTAGTTCCCGCGCAGTCTGTCATCTATGGCTGCAAGATCGTATTCTTCTACCAGCCTATATAGGCGCACGGCTCGTCCGCCATCCCGCGCCCGGATGGTTGCGTACCTACGGTTAGAATCACTGCCGAAAATATACCCTTGCCGATACAGCGCCCTGTGAAAGTCCTCTGCGGTGCTGGCATCCTCACAGGCTTGGTCAATGGCCTCCCTCATTCGGGCATACCGCGCCGATTCTCTTTTCTTAGGTTGCTCTACTACCGACAGACCATAATCCCGGCACAACTTGTCAGAGGCCGCCCGGAACTCGGCATACTGGCTGCGGCGCTGTTCGTATTTCTTGCCGTCCACATAGGACACGGAATTGATAACGAAGTGGTTGTGCAGGTTATCCGTATTCATGTGAGTGGCGACTAGTACCTGAAACCGTTTGCCCCAGACCTTGCGGGCGAGTGCCACGCCGATTTCATGGCATTGCTCCGGGGTAACTTCCCCCTCGCGGAAACTCTGGTAGGCATGGAGCGCCACCACACCGTCTGTTTTACCAAAGCGTTCCTGTACAGCCCGCATATCTTCCCACGCATGGTCTGCCCTGCAATGGATGCCGGTGACAAGCTGGGCGCTCTCGTTCAGCTTGGTCTTGGCATCGTTCTCTGCATAGTGCAGCGTCTGGGCAAGGGCATCGTACTCTGTCTTGTCCGGGTTAGCCGCATAATCAAGGACGCGCTGCAGACTGTCCTTGATCGTCCAGATCTTAGTTACCGCCAATGAGCAGGTCCCTCAAGCGGTCGGTCTGGGCGCTGATGGCCGCACCAGTCTGTGCAGAGCACTGCTCTGCAATTTCATCGAGTCTATCCAACACATCAAATATCTCCTTTGGCGGGTGTCCGCCCGGCTCATATCCCAACGCCCGCTGGCGCAAATATTCTGAAAGCGACAAGCCACACCTTCGAGCCAACATCGTCACCTTTTTCTTCTCGGTGACGGTGACCCGGATGTTGATTCCAACGCTGCGTTTTCTCATGCGCTCGCAGCCTCACAGGGGTTCGGGGTTGTCCCCGTAGGCTTTTCGGCGGGTTGCCCTGTGGCAACACTTCGCCCATGCTTGCTTCCCTCAAGCGACCTTAATGACGATGCTGACGATGCTGACGATGTTTGTGGGATACCCCAGTGGAACAACTCCGATATATCAATATCATCGTCATCACCGTCATCATCGTCATGGAAGAACTCAAACAGACGTTTTTGTTCAGTGCGGGTGTACTTGTATTCGATACCACGAGGGCTGAACACATCGCGGGCATAATGCGCCATCTTCCGGGTGAACTGGTTAGGCTTTACATCAGAAATATTCGCTGCAACAAGCAATTCCGTAGCTGTGCCCTGCCATTTTCCAACCGAGTCAATGTAGTCTGCAACTTTCCAAAGGTAGTCAGGAATAGCTTTCAACGCCTGCTGTTCTGCGGTTTCTTCCTCATCCAACGTCCAGACGCAGTTTTCTTCCCGGATATGCAGCATTTTCTCGTCCATATCGCGTCCAATTACACGAATTGTCGCGGTTTTACTCATGCGCTGACGATGCATAAGCCATGTCGTATCCGCCACGCCCATAATGCCCGTTGAACCGGAAATTTGGTCGTAGGGGTCTGACGATGATTGTTTGCGCAGATGATGTACCAGCAGGATGCAGATGCCGTACTTATCGGCAAGCTCCTTTAACGCACCAATATCCCTGTAATCATTGGCATACATACTACCATTCTGGTCGCCTTTTCGCACCTTTTGCAAGGTGTCGATGACGATGAGGCTAATATCAGGGTAAGTATGGATAAAACTGACGATTTGTTCTTCCAATCCCTGCCCAATTCCGTGACTTTCCGTCTGCAAAATGAGGCGTTCCGGGTCTTCTTCTGCATCGACAAGCTGGTAAAGGCGTTCTTGCAAACGTCCAAGTGTATCTTCCAGCGAGAAATACAACACGGTTCTCGGTTCTATTTCACGCCCCCACACAGATTTTCCCTGCGAAATCTGTAAGCAGAGCCACAGCGTCAGCCAACTCTTTCCCGCCTTGCTGGGACCGGCAAAAATTGCCAGCCCTGCCGGGAGCAGACCGGGGATAATCCATTTTACGGGAGGTATCGGCGTTGCAAGCAGTGCGCCGGCGGTAATGGTTTTCGGTAATCTTGTGGAAGTCATTCACATCATCCTTTCTTGTTTGGTATATATCTATTATCTCATAGTATCGTAATTTTGCGTGTAGTAAGTTTTACTCTCTAGTGTTAAGTTGTACGGCTCACGCCGCCCCACAGCCCCACAAACGCGCCAAACGGCGGGCTTGCGGAGTTCATCGCGTCCGTGTGCGGTGAGGGGCATCCGCCCCACACAGGGCGCGTCTGGGCGAAATGTGGGAGTGAATCAGATTTGATTCACTTTTTCGGTTTTACCACCCCAGAGTGAATCAGTTCTGATTCACTTCGGCGGTCCGCGTGCGTATTTCGCACAGTTCGTCTGTTTTGCGTTTGTCACATACTCACATCCTTTCTTGATTTTTTTGTTGCCTTGTGTAACCCTTTTGAATACACTTTCCGGGGAGAAAAAAGAGCCCGGAGAACCTTACCGATTTGGTAAGGTCCTCCGGGCTCTTATATATTATCTCTGTTCTATCCGGGCGTGAGGGTACACTTTCCCCGCAAATCTTGATGCAAATTCAATAAAAATCAAATAATACGCATAGTAGCGTCAATCACACGGTTATATAAATAATAAAAGAAACCGTATACATCAAAATAATGCTGAAGAAAAATGTCTAATTTGCCGCTCGCCCCCAGACTCGGGAACATAACAGGCAAGCCGCTGACGACGACCGTACACTGACTCTGCAAGGATCTTACTGATTACAACCCCTGCGCGGTCACCCCATCTGAAGCTGTGGGGCATCTGGAGTATCATTATGTTCTCTCCCTGCCGTGGGTTAAGGTCTGCCTTGACCTTGCTGTGCGCCCCACCGAGAGAGTAAAGTACCTGTTATGCTGTGTATTCAGTTGTAAAGGTGCTATACAGAATAAATCCGTAAGTTTAATATACGCCAACAATTAGCAGTCTGTCAATGACAAGTGCTAATTGTTTACACGGCATTCATAATTCAAGGCGATAACCCGCCAATGATGGATTTCATCAGCAAGGCTTGTTCATTATTCAAAGCACCGCACACATCCATCAGCAGTTCCCGCTGGCGTACTGTCAGCCATCGCTGCTGCAAGCGGCTCGAATCCAAAATGAACACGCCGCCACCTGCTCCCATCCTTGTATCGATTGGATATTCTAATTCCAGTACCCGAATATCATTTCGGATGGTATGTGAGCTCACAGAAAATTCAAAAGCAAGATTACCAAGGGTATCGTTCTGCCGTTCATATAAAACCGCAATCAGCTGTCTGCGACGTTCGTACAGGGAAAGCCTGTCACTCTTATTTATAGCTGTCAGAATATTCCTCCAAGGTCACATACTTCTGTACAGTCTCCTCTGGCTTCATATATATAAACTGCTCGATCTCGTTATTATATGTTCCCACGGCCAGCAGACTCCCTTTCAGATACAACAAAAATTGAGTAAAATTTGAGATACAGACACAGCATAACATAAACCTGCTGTTTTTTCAATAGAAGCGAAAGATAATTCTTGTGTTTGTGAAGAAATACTCTTGCTTCCATGAAAAGCTTGTGCTATACTATGTAAGTAAATTGGCAAAATCACGTTTTTGAAAATCGAGAGGTGACTACCGTGGAAGTTAGTTATA